>ERZ773229.1927-NODE-1927-length-13155-cov-2.585038_pt1 | contig 13155 bp, 13 predicted proteins | sample MGYA00580992_ERZ773229 | MGnify/ENA primary metagenome ERZ773229 (study PRJEB29015, sample SAMEA2737795) | human gut metagenome | biome: human gut; feature: human-associated habitat; material: faeces | place: China | collected 2012 ... | reverse complement strand
AACGTGACGGCGTCCAAGTACATCAAGATGCCGAAAAACTACGAGAAGTACACGGTCAGCAAGGATGTCTACACCGTGACGGATGACGCTATCCAGAAAGAACTGGACGCTTTCCAGAACAACTACAACCTCACGAAAGAAGTGACGGGTCGTGCCGCGCAGAACGGCGATGTCGTCAACATCGCCTATGAAGGCACGGTAGACGGTGTAGCCTTTACCGGCGGCACCTCGGAGGATTATAGCCTCCAGCTCGGCTCCGGGACCTTCATTGACGGCTTTGAAGACCAAATCGTGGGTCATAACGCAGGGGATTCCTTTGATGTAACCGTCACGTTCCCCGATGGCTACGGCTCTACCACAGACCGCACCACTGGCGAACAAAAAATCGAGCTCTCTAACAAGGAAGCAGTCTTCCATGTAACGCTCAACAAGATTTCTGAATACAGCATGACCGATGCAGACGTTACCAGCATCATGAGCGGCAAGACCCTGCAGGACGGTACAGCCATTACGACTACTGCGCTTCTCCGCGATTGCGTGGAAGAGAATCTGCGTCTGAATCAGGTGAGCAGCGACGTACAGCAGTATTTCTTGGACAACATGAAGGTCAAGAAAGACATCACTGACTTGGTCGATATGAACCTTGCGACAAATCTGAACTATGTCAAGCAGGAAGCCGCAGCCTACGACATGGACCTTGAGACATTCGTTCAGACCTACAGCAACTATAGCTCCTCTGAGGAATACAGCGAGAGCCTCCGCTCTGACGCGGAAGATGGCATCAAGCTCAGCCTTGCAGCACAGTATCTTGCCGAAGAGCAGGGATACAAGCCTACGGAGGATGATGTGCGAGCTTATATTGGGACAAACTACGATTACGCCGCAGAGACCTACGGCAAAGGACCTCTGGCACAGGAATGCCTCTACAACAAAATCATGGGCAGATATTGCCTTGATGTGTATGAGCGTTCTGTCGCGGAAGCGTCCAAGTAATTGGGGGTGATACCCATGCCCAAGCGCCTTATCCCTTCAATTCCGGAAGAAGAGTCCTTTGAGCAGACGCTCGTACCGGAGCAGCAGCCTACACAGCAAACTGCTTATGAAGAGCCACAAGAGCAGGAGTACGAACCGGAAGTAGACGAAACCGAGCTGGAAGACGATGAAGAAGATGAGCCGGTGTATGTGAAATCGGCAAAGAAGCAACCTAAGAAAGGGAAGGAGAAGCCTTCTATCTGGACGGTGCTGCTGATTCTCATCGCCATCGCTCTGGTAGGAATCCTCGGCTATATCGGCTACAAGGCTTACGATTATTACCATGTTCCAGCATACGAGACCGGCGAAATCTCGGACGATGAGGAAGAGCCGGAGGAGACTCCGCCGCCCGCTGTACCGGAAAGTGAGCCGACAACAACGGAAGACGAACCGGAAGCAACCCCTAAGCCTCCGTATTCTCAGAACCTTATTGGGTATCTTACCGTTCCCGGCGTGGACGTCACCGAAGAGCCTGTTCTGCAGCATCCTACCGATGATAACTTCTATCTGACCCATAACGAATGGGACAGAGAAAGTATCTGGGGTGCATATTATGTTCCCTCTGAGTGGGACGTGAGCAGCGTAGATGATTTGTACCGTGTGACTATCATCTTCGGGCACAGTAACGGCAACAGCTTGCATATGAAATTCAGCGTTCTGAAACACTTCAGAGACGTAAACTTTGCAAAAGAACACCGCTATGTGTATTTCACTGTCGGCGGGCATCAGACGCGCTGGAAGATTTTCGCGGTGGCTGATTACCCCGTCGAGCCGACATACGTCATCGCAAACCCCGACGATGAGTATTTTCTTAATGAAGTTGCCAATATGAAGGCACTGTCCTACAACCAGTATGCTACGGAAGTTGGGTTGGACGACAAGGTTCTCATCTTGTCCACCTGTTCCGGCGCAGATACCTATGAGACGCGCTTCATAGTGTGTGCAAAACTCGATGCGACATTTTAACATCTGATAAAAAAGCGGCCCTCTGATTTTTTCGGAGAGTCGCTATTTTTTGACGGAAAAAGAGCCCCTACCGTAGTTGGTAGAGGTTCTTCTCCACGCAGCCGCACGGGCTGCGACATTTTCAATTGTACAGCCACACGGGCTGCGACCACTCGATTTTAGAGGTACATTATGACCATCATGGGTTTCAATCTTATGCAGTCACGCAGACTGCTTCGCATCGCGCCAGAGTTTTATGGGCGTGCATGATTCTTTCAATCTTATGTAGCCGCGCAGGCTACGTTGACGCCGACTGCCTGAACTTTTTGCACATCTTGGTTTCAATCTTTCGCAGTCACGCAGACTGCAACAGCAATAGCACATAACGACTACATTTTTTATATAATGTAGCATTGTGCATCTTGCTGTTTTTGGGTGCTGCAATTATAGTGTGCTGCTAATACTGCATTGGTATCTACCTCCATTTTGCTATGTTTGTTGGTGCGAAGCTCGCAAGAATTTTATGCTTGCTTACGATTCGCACCGCTTTTTTCATCTGTACCAATTATCCCACATTTCGCATTTGCAATCAACCTTGTATTGCGTTTATTTACATTTTATACATAAAGAAATATTGCTTCCCACCGTAAAAATATTGCGTATTCGTGCGAATTGCGTAGAATAAAAATGTACTGATTACAACATAGAAAGGAGTCTCTTATGAGATGCAATTACCCGCGACGCCGCCCCAAAGCACCTGTTAAGGGCGGTGATGAGCATAGACTGTCGATGGATTATATCCGGCGTATGCTCCCATGTATCATGCACATTATGGATATGGTTGCCGAGCGATATAAGGTTGGTGAGGACCTTTGCAATGACCCGACGACAGGACGTAATGTGGCGATTAGCGATTTCCATTTGCAACAACTCGCAACTATCTCTGCGGAATATGCCTACGCAGTGCTTCGCGTTTGGGACCCGGCGTTGGAGTCTGACAGATTGGATGTGCCGCAGACAGCAGATGAGCAGTACAAGCTGGCGCTCGTTGCCTATGCACCAGGCGGGCAATTGAGCTTTGACGGGGAACAGGCTCTTTATGGTCAATTGGAAAAGATTTGCAGTTTTTGGCTTGATGATGGGGTAGATGTCCGGAGAGTAGCCTACGGTGCGTTTTACGCGGCGCTGCTAGAGGTCCAAAATGGTGACATGCTTGGTGGGAAAAGCATTGACGAGCGACATAGGGTTTTGGCACGAATGATGTTTGCGAAGCTATTCACGGCAGTAACGAATGGGCAGTATTCTCGGAAGAAAAAATCTAAATAATAGGAAAAAGAGCCCCTACCGCAATTGGTAGAGGTTCTTTCCCACGCAGCCGCACGGGCTGCGACATTTTTAATTGTGTAGCCGCGCGGGCTGCGTCTGTAAGTGGGTTTCTACTCCTACGCGGGACATATAAGCGCCTTCCCGTCAATTGGATAGGATTTGCATTTGACTCAATGACAGGATAGACATCTGGGAGGCTGCCTACGGTGCGTTTTACGCGGCATTGGTATTTCAATCTTACGCAGTCATACAGACTGCGACATACACAAAAGGAGGTGGACGCCATGGCACTTGGCATTTCAATCTTATGCAGTCATGCAGACTGCGCCAGCAATAACGTACAATGATTACATTTTGTATATAATATAGCACTGTGCGCTTTGCCGTTTTTGATGCTGCAATTATAGTGTGTCGCTAATATTTCATTGGCATCTACCTCCGTTTTGGTATGTTTGTTGGTGCGAAGCTCGCAACAATTTTATGCTTGCTTATGCTTCGCACTAGCTTTTTCATCTATACTAATTATCTCACAATCGTTTGTTACAATCAACCTTGTATTGCATTTATTTACACTTTATACATAATGCAAAATACAAAGAAATGTTACCTTTCACCGTGAAAAGTGTTGCACGTTCGTGCGAATTGAGTAAACTTGAGATTGTAAGGTCAAAGATATATCTAATGGCGGCAGCTCCGAATTTGCGGATGCCGCTTTTTTGTTTTTAGAAAGGATAATATAATGTTGAACAAGACTTTGAAGGCGGTCGACAACGATTATAGTCAGGAAGATTTTGAGAACCTAATTGAAATGTTTAGAACATACGAGACACTTGTCTTGAAAATTGAAAACGACATGTATATGCTACATGAGCCTTCTGACTTGGGCGAAGCAGCGCGGCACCATGCACGATATGTGCTGTACAGCGACTATTTTGCGACCAAATTGGTGGACTATGCAGTTGGGATTTCGGAGCGACTGGTTCATTTCTTTACGATTACGGATGGGTTTGCCCATCCGTCATTGAAATGCGTAGAAGGAGTCGAAAATCAAACTAATGATGAAATGCTGCAAGCCGTTAGAACTGCCATGAACGATGTTGGCGGAGAACTGTATGACCCATCTTGGAAGCTGTACATTGAGGCAGTTATCAGAGACTGTACAGATGCACAGGACGAAGACGAGCGGGAGGCAATGGGTAGCATCCTATATGTTGGCGTGTACATGATTGCATACGCACTGCAAGAGACACGCGAGGATTTTGCAGCGTACAATAGCCGCGACAAGCAGGTTGTCAATTTGGCGAGGCTCGTTTTTAACGAGCTGCTTGGTGTGGCGACGGGCAAGAAGTATCCGTTGATGGGGTTTAAGGACGAAGAGTAAAAGAAAACAAAGGAAAAAGAGCCCCTACCGTAGTTGGTAGAGGTTCTTTCCCACGTAGCCGCACGGGCTACGACATTTTAAGTTTTGGCAGTCATACTGACTGCGACTCTTTTTCATGGAGAACATACTCCGCATAGTCACGATTTCTATCTTATGTAGTCGTATGGGCTGCGTCCTGCCTCGCATCACGCCTCATGGGTTACGGCATACGTTTCAATCTTATACAGCCCACACGGGCTACATCACACTGCGTGCGAGATGTCACCATCCTCACTGTTCTTTCAATCTTATGTAGCCGCGTAGACTACGTTGGCAATAGCATACAACGACTACATTTTTTATATAATGTAGCATTGTGCGCTTTGTTGTTTTTAGGTGCTGTAATTATAGTGTGTTGCTAATATTTCATTGGTATCTACCTCCAATGTTGTTTTTGCTTGCCTTAATTATCCCATACTTCGCTTTTGCAATCAACCTTGTGTAGCGTTTATTTACATTCTATACATAGTTTATCACAGCTAATTTTACAGCATATTGCATTATAGCGCCAAAGTTACAGCATGTTGCTATTATACAGCAATAGGCTCGCCGAACAAAGAGAGGTATAATATGAGTAAGAAGAATCCCAAAATCAAAGGCATTGTTTTCAAACACGAGGGCAAAAATGACTATTCCATCTGGATGCCGGATTTCACGAACGACGAAGAGAAGAAATTTCTGCAAGCACTGGTAGCTGTTTTCGCAGATAACGGCACCTCCATTCGCGGCACCAAAGAAGACATCCTACAAGCTATCTCTGAAGACTTGTGACTCTTGCTGATTCGTGCGGATTGCATATCATTGGTCTTAGCACTACAAATACACAACAGAAGGAAAGGCAATAAGCATGAAAAAATTAGTAGCATTTACCCTCGCTGCAGGGATGGTCTTGACCACATTCAGCGGCTGTACAGCCAAAAAGACGCAAGACACGAGCAGTAGTGAAGCGACCAGCATTGTAGAATCTGAAGCAAAGGAAATTGTCGATGCCGAGGATAAGAACGATGCAAGCTCGGAATCGCAATATGATGAGCCGGACAATGTGGTTATCGAGTACGACGGAAACAAACTCATCGATTTACCAACAGAAAGCATCAAAGTCACATTGCGCGGAAAGCAAATCCTGCCGGGAAGAGATACGGCGGAGACGCTGCAAAAGTCGTTTGAAAGTACATTTGTAGATAACTCGCGATTTACCATCAACCGTTGGAACCCAGAATATGTTGTCGGCCCAGACGGAGAATTGACGGTCACAGCTCACTCGGACGATTATAAAACTGAGGACGAACCGGATGTCAAAGATGTTATCCCAGATTTGTACATGTTCAAAAAGATGAGCGCACTTTCACTGGAAGAAGGTACACAGTTCGAATTTCTCACCATGACGGAAAACTCGTCATTTGACGATGTCTGGCGCACAATGAGCCAGTACGGCGACCCGTATGAAGGGCATAACTACACCAAAGAAACAGATGAAGAGCGCGGCAGCCGCGCCGGAGTGCTGTGCTATCTCACCAAAGACGGGTATGATATCCAATTCAATTTTGATGGATTTGGGGAATATTTAAGCTCCGTCTTCATCTCATATACGCCGGGCGAGTTGTCCCGTCGAGAGGGGTTAGCGAGCCTGCAAAATAATCAATAGCAAAACAACAAAGGAGAACAACATGAGTAACTCGAACCATCAGAGCGAAAAAGAAACAGAAGCACGTATTCACGAAATCCTCATTGCATTTGCTAAGGATTTTCAAGAGTTCATCAGGAACAAGCCTCGTGCAGGCAAAGATGCTTATAAAATTGTGGACATGCACGACCCAAATGGACTCGATGCTTCCACTGTACGCGTCGTATCTCTGAGCGATGCGAAAGCCGAAGACTTGGCGTTAGATTGCGTGAATATGGCGAACGCCATGCTTTGGCTGTACTACCATCGCAACCAGTTTGAGAACATCGAGTTCCCCATATGTGAAGACATGGGCGTAAACGAGTACATCATGCGTGTCCAACGCGATTTGGACGATGTAGACAGTGCGCTGTTCCTTCCTACATGGAACCGCCTCGCTACGCACATTGCCTGCGAATGCCTGCCGGATGCATTCGAAGGAAATGCTGAGCAAGAACAGGCAAATTTTGTCAATACATATTTGATGTTGTATGCCTGTATGCGCAGTCTGAAGGATGGTTCTGCCATTAAGCGCATGGTCGATAACACTGATAACGACCTCGAAAAAATCGGAAATCTGGCATACTACCTGTTTAACAGTAGTTTGGAAAACTATTACAGCGGCATCGAAGACTAACAAGCAGCCCCGTGCAGGCACCGCCATCTGCATGGGGCACTTTTTTGTTTGCTGCACAGGAAAACTTGCGAAAATATGCGAATCGACTACAATAGATACATACACATAAAGACAAACCAAGGAGGGAACAAGTTGAAACGACTTACTGCTTTTCTTCTCGCGGGGGTTACTGTATTGTCCCTCACGGGATGTGTACCGAGATATGCGGATACTGCGGCTGTAGAACGGAGAAATACAAGACCGACAACGGTGATAACACAACAGCCAACAGAAGCTATGACGGCAGAGAGCGCGGAAAGTACGCCTGTACCGACGGAAGAACCCATCATCGAAAAGCCGGAGAACGTGGTATTTGCTGAGAATAACACAGCGCGGATTCAGATGCCGAGTGATACGCTGACGGTTACATTTGAAGGCAAAGACATCAAGCCTTGCAACGACTCTGTAGGAACGTTGCAGCAGGCTTATGGCGACCTGTTCACCGATAACTCTCACTTGAATTTCAGTCGTTGGGTACTGGAATATGCTATTGGAGAGAACCAAGAGCTCGTGATTCACGGACCCGGTGGCATCTATAAGAGCGATGCTCTGCCGAATGCAAACAATATCATTCCTACCTTCTTCCAGTTTGGTGGATTGCGTAACCTGCAGGCAGAAGGCAGCATCCAGTTTATGTTCCTTGGCATTACCGAAAACGCCACCTTTGATGATGTTCTGAAGACGATGTCTCAGTATGGCGAGCCTGTATCCGGCTGGAACTACGATGAGAAAGCTGCCACAAAGAAGAACGACCTGACGGGTACGCTCAATTACTGGACGGATAGCGGTTACAACATTGAGTTTTACTTCGACAACTACGGCACATCTCTCACGATGGTGTCTATCGCGTATAATCCGGAAGAATTGGCAAATTTGAGCAAGTGAGTGCCGGTCACGAAATAGACCTTGCAGTAATGTGCGAATCGAAGTATAATGCTACTGTAATCAGAAAGAACTATCTTTCGCGAGGACTCCGTTAATGACGGCGTTCTCGTTTTCTTTTTGCACAAAAATCATTGCATAAGTGTGCGAACTTAATATTATAAAAGTAAAGGTAAAAAATGCGGCACTTATGCAATGGAGGACGAACAATGTATCAGAATATTGATAATATGATTTGTGACGCGGATAGCTGTGAAGCTGCGATATGTGAATGCAAAAGGATGCGAAAAGCAGATATAACGGCTGCAATTATTTGGGCTGCGGTTGCTGTATCCGCTTTTTTGTTAATTTTGTTAGATGCCATATTGGATATAAATATCGGCGATGTAGTGGCTTATATTCTTCTGTTTATGCTCATTGCTTTTCCGGGCATTTGCAGCTCTATATACATGATAAAACATGGAACGTTTGGTATTTTTTTCGCAGTTACAAAAACAATTTTTAGAATTGCATATGACGTAACAATGCTTCCGTATTTCGGGTGGGTAATCTTGATTTTTACAGGCGCATTTGCATGTGCAGCAATGATATTTGGATGGATATTTTTTGCCGTATATCCAATTATTGATATTGTAGGTTTGTCAATTAAAATCCAAACACTTAGGCACACAAAAGAAGCATACGCACAATACATGAAGCAAACACCAGAACAATAAGCACAACAAAAGGCTGCCGCCCATCACGGGTAGCAGCCTTCTTTTTTTGTTTGGTGCCTATACCAGTCAATGCTGAGAAACTACAGCATACGCTAAATCTGTACCGGAAAGAGCATCCTCCAGAACAATGCAGAAATGTTTTATTTAACAATCTCGCCAATGTCATCAGCGAACTTTGAGTCGCACATCATATAGTAGCTGACACTGCCATACTCCAAGTCGAGTTCTTTGGCATACTTTTCGATGGTATCCAAAACAGACTTTTTTTCAAGCCCGTACTCGGAATGCAGGCGGGTCAGCAATAGACACGCAGGGGCGGTTCCAAGCATCGTCATCCTTGTTGGTAAACATACCATCAAAAATATCATGCCCGGCACAAAGGGTGGTCTCGTTGTTCATCACATGGGCAATGACAACCGCCTTGCAATCAAAATCAGAATCTTCCACAAAAAAATCAGAAGGTTTCCCGTGCCGTACAACGACATTTTCGTAAATGTCACGAAGCTCAGCAGGTGCAGAGGGAGAGGTCAGCACCTTTTCATGGCTCTGCATGAACGCAACGAATTTTTCGTCTGAAAGAATGTCGGTGTAAAACCCTACGCCGGTGACATGAACCTTGACCATCTTCTCAAAATATTCGTCGATGGACTTAACAACCTTCTGGCGAACTTCCTCGTATGCCTCTTTCACACAAGCAACGGTGTAGAAGACGGGAAACGGCATGATGTCGACACCGTTGGCGAGGTTCCTGTCCCGAATCGGGTCGATGACCTTATGCAGACAAGAAACATGGTCATAGAGGTCCTGTACGGAGGTGATGTAGCTGGTGACATACAGCTCATCGTTCTTGCTGTAATGCCCAAGGAGCCCAACATACAAAGTCTGAACAATCATCCTCTTGAGGTTGAACCAGCGAAGACGCAAGGGCAAGATGACATTCGCCGCAGAGCCATCAACGTGATACTCAAACGGTACGGAGACCTTCTCAAGCGTAAACTGGTCGTCTTTATCCCCGTACTTACTCTCAAAAAGGTTCAGCAAAATGTCTGTAGAAGTAAAGGGAATCGCCATAGGAATAGTTTCTTTCAGAAAGGAAAGGAACCATTCGATATTGCACCGCTGCCAAGCCGCGTCATCCATGTGGGCACGGAACTTAGAGACGACCTTGTTTTTATCCTTGGTCAGCTCATCATACCCACAAGCTACACGGAACTCATCTTCCGTAACCATATCCGTGGCGTTGGCAAGCTTCCGAATCGTGTTCTCCGTCGGCTGAGACTTGGCATTGCCACTGAGCAGAGAAGCAATGTAGGAGCGGGAAAGCCCCGCTTCAAAAGCAAACTTTTCCTGCGACTTCGTACCCATCGCTCTGCGGACGAGCTTTGCCATGTACTGAGCATTGAAGCCGGAGCTGTCAACCTGTTTGTCATCCTTTGCCTTGGCAGCAGAAACATCCCAGCCGGTGATGAGGGAATAGCCGATATCGTTCAGAGAGTACAGGACGTGTCCATCAGCCGCTTTTGCAGGAGAAGAGAAGCTGCGATTGCTTTCGAGAGCCTGTACATACTCCCGCAGCATCCGGCACTCATTGATATAAACGATGTCGGGCGCTTCAAGAGCAATCAGACGTCCAACACGCTTACTGAAGTGCTCGACTTTAGCCGCCAAATGGCTGATGTCATCAAACTGAGCAGGAGTGGCTTTTTCAAAAACATCCGTACCAAGTTCGATGAAAGTCAAGGCGGGAATTTTCACACCCTTGTCTTCTGCCATCTTCAAAGCTGCTTCCGCGCCGTAATACACCTTATCGTAGTTGACGACGATATCGTGAAGCGAAGAAAGTTTGCTCGGCAAAGAAATGACTTTGCGCTCACCGTCTTTCTCGGCGTAAGCATAAGCCAAAAAAGACAAAAGCTTCTGCAGGTGCTCTTTCTTGATGCCGAGAGTTTCGGCAATCTCCGGGATTTGTGCGGTCAAGATAACGGGTGTTGCAAGTTTTACATAAATCATGGCTTTGTCCTCCAAATGTCTAAAGTTGTCTAAAGCTGCTGCCCTCTATATACAATTTTAGACAATTCGCAAGTGGATGCAAGCGTCTTTTCAAAAATTTTTCTTTGCTTACAATCTCCCCAATTATTCTTTTTAAGTGACATAAAATATCAAAGATTCGGTTGCGGAAACGTGCGAATTGCGTAAAATTAAAAACAATCACTTAAAGGGGGATACTATGGGGTATAAAACGGAAAAGAAAATTCCATCTATTATTCTTTTTGTCTTCATCGTACTGCTTATCCTCGTCGGCACAATCGTCCCCGCATACGCTGCACCGACGCAAGATATGATGGTGACAGACAGCGGCGAGATGCTTTCAGACCGAGAGGAACAGGAAGTCTCCGAGATGCTCTACAGCATCAACCGGCAGACTGGCATCGAGTATCTGGTCTACACCATCAAATCTCTGAACGGCGAAGACATTGAGACCTGTGCGAACAGGTTGTTCAGAACAGCAGGATTAGGGGATAAAGAGAAAGATAACGGACTACTCTTACTCATCTCTTACGATGACCGCAAATTTCGCCTTGAGGTTGGCTACGGGTTAGAGGGAGACATTCCCGACACACAAGCTGCCAATATCATCAACACAATGACACCTTACTTCAAAGAAGGCAACTACGGTGATGGTGTTAAAGCAGCAGTAAAACAAACGGCTGTCATCTTGAACAGTTCCGGTGAATACACAATCTCAGAGGATTGGGCAGCACAAGCGGCATCGAATGACGAAGCCAATCAAACGTCCTCCCTCATAGCAGCAGGGCTCGTTCTGGGAATTTGCTACCTTCTTTTAGGTTATACTTTCTGGCTGAACTGGCCTGAAACAAAGGAAAACTTCTACAATCTCTGGAAATCCGGGAAGTTCAAACCGTTCAAAGAGAAAAAGCGGCAGGAAATTCTTACCAAAGAAGCGAAAGAAGCTGAAGAACGGGAAAAGGAGCGGAAACGCCAAGAAGAGGAAGAGCGAAAACTCATAGAAAGAGAACAGCGCAGGGCTGAAAAAGAAGCAAAAGAAGCCGAAGAGAGGGAAAAAGAGCGGGAACATCGAGAAGAAAAAGAACGAAAGCCCACAAAAAGAAAACGGCACAGAGTTGAAAAAGGAGCACGCAGGCGTAAGGAATCACAGAAAGGTGAAACCAATACTTTTGATACAAGTAGCAAACCTTCTGAACAGGAAGAGAAAAAGCCGAATGCAACACCAATCATCGGCGGTGCGACACTGACATATGCCATGCTGCATCAGCAGAATCAAAGCACAAAGGATTCTGATGATGACAATTCGTCTTTCGGAAGCTCTTTTGGCGGCTCGTTTGGCGGTTCTTGGGGTGGCGGCTCTTCCGGCGGCGGTGGAGCTACCGGTGGTTGGTAAAACGCAGGGGAGGTCAAAGATGCACAACAAAAAGCCTGTACAGCGTATCCTTTCTCTGTGCCTTGCCATTGCTATCGTCTTAGGCATTGCCATCGGGACTATCGTTCCGGCATTCGCAGCTCCAACTAAGGATATGATGGTAACGGACAATGCCGGGATGCTGACGGCGGAACAAGAGTCTGAAATCGAGGATATGCTCTATGCAATCAACCAGCGAACAGGGGTTGAGCTCGCGGTATATACGATTGAGACGCTAAACGGGCAGGATATTGAGACGAAAGCCAATGACCTGTTCCGCGAACTGGGACTTGGTGATTCCGAGAAGAACAATGGTCTCCTGCTGTTAATTGCCCTCAACGACCGCAAATTTCGCCTTGAGGTAGGATATGGTTTGGAAGGGACCATCCCGGATACGAAAGCAGCGGAAATCATCAACACGATGACACCGTACTTCAAAGAGAGCAACTACGCTGATGGCATCAAAGCGGCAGTTTCCAAGACGGAGAATGTTCTGAATGGAGAAGCAGACACGACAACAGAGAAAAGCTCACCGACGCGGGGCGATGTTTTCTCGTTGATTTTTGCCATTTTTACGGAATCCCTTGTCGTTGGCTGCATCATCTCTGCCATCCACGATGGCATCAAGGAACGCAGGAAGCGGAGAGCTCGCAAGAATGGTGAGCCCTACATTGATGATGACGACGATTCGAACGACTCTGATAATGACAATTCTTCCGGTGGATGGGGCTTCTTCGACATATTCAGCGATGACGACAGTGGCTCTTGGGGAGGCGGTTCCTCCGGTGGTGGCGGTGCTTCCGGCGGATGGTAACAGCACATCCAAAACGCACGATAAGATTTATTAGAGAACAAAGGAGACATAATTATGAGCGATAACACTGAAAACAAGCAGACTACCCGTAATAATAGTAACGTTGCGGTCATCGTAACGTTTGCTATTATCATTGCGGTGATTGCCTTCTTCATCGGAAGCTACAATAACAGGGAATGTCCGGCTGAAGTGTGCCAATGAGTACATTTCACCTGTTAATGCCCAGGTTATTGCATGGAATA
>ERZ773229.1926-NODE-1926-length-13157-cov-4.226072_pt1 | contig 13157 bp, 11 predicted proteins | sample MGYA00580992_ERZ773229 | MGnify/ENA primary metagenome ERZ773229 (study PRJEB29015, sample SAMEA2737795) | human gut metagenome | biome: human gut; feature: human-associated habitat; material: faeces | place: China | collected 2012 ... | reverse complement strand
TTATAGGGAGGGTGCCATATGGAGTACTTTACGTATAACACGTGTAACACGTGGCCTTACTCTTGTTAACAGAAGTCCACAAATTTCCCATAAAATTTTCTGTCCCGGACTGTGCTGTCAGCACGGTCCGGGACGGTTGCTTTTTTACACGCTTTTTTTGCTCCTGCGGGGAATATCTTACGTTTTGGTTGGGTAGTATGATTCTAAATCCCCTACTATGGTGCCGGGGTCTCCGGTGAAGGCGGAAAGAACTTCTATCGGTATCCCGTGCTCTCTGGCAAGCTCCACACTGCGGTCGTGGAGCACCTGCGCGCCATTCTCGATCAGCGTCATCATTTTCGCATAACTGATCTGCCCGAAACGGGTGGCGTCGGAGTAAATTCTGGGGTCCCGGTCATAGACGCCGTCCACGTCTGTGAAGATCTGACAGCGGTCGGCCTTCAGTCATGCCGCCAGAGCTACCGCCGTGGTGTCCGAACCGCCGCGCCCCAACGTGGTGATGTCCCCCTCGGGATCGACGCCCTGAAAGCCTGCCACGACCACGATCTTTCCCGCGTCCAGCTGCCGGCGGATGCGGGCGACGTCGATATTTTGTATCCGGGCGTTGCCGTGGACGCCGTCGGTCCGGATGCCCGCCTGCCAGCCGGTGAGCGACACGGCGGGAAGGCCCATTTCCTCAAGCGTCATCGCCATGAGCGCGACGCTTGCCTGCTCGCCGGTGGCGAGCAGCATGTCGAGCTCGCGCTTTGAGGGGCTGCGGCTGTAGTGCGCGGCGGTAGACAAAAGCGCGTCCGTCGTTTTCCCCTGCGCCGAGAGCACCGCCGCGACGGAGTGCCCGGCGCGCACCGTATCGGCGATGAGGCGCGCCGCGCAGCGGACGCGCTCGACCCCGGCGAGCGAGCTTCCGCCGAATTTTTCCACGAACAGCATATCGATAAAACCTCCGGAATGGCAAAATGGGATTTGACACTCCATTGTATTCGCCCGCCGCGATGCGCGCCATTTTGGACAATAAAAAAGGCTCCCTTGGGTAAAGGGAGCTGTCAGCGAAGCGGATTGAGGCGTTGTTCCCTTTACAGGGAGAAAACCCCTCCGTCAAAAGCTGCGCTTTTGCCACCTCCCCTGTTAGGGGAGGCATGGGATTTCGGATAACAAACTTGGCTCCCCTAACAGGGGGGCTGGCAGCCGCAAGGCTGACTGAGGGGTTTAACGACGATCCCCGAGGGGTTATCCCGCGAGTATTTCCGCGCGGATGACACCGTCGGCGGCGACGAGGCGGTTCATGAGCGTTTCCATGCTCTCGCTCATTCCGGCGGTCTCGGCGCTGATGGTGATCGTGGCGCAGCCGCTCACCGGAATGCTCTGGTTGATCGTGAGGATATTCGCGCCGCACTGGGCGAACACACTCAGCACCGCCGAGAGCAGTCCCGTCTGGTCGCGCAGCATCACCTGGAACGTCAGAATGTGGCCGTGGCGCAGATCCTGAAACGCCGTGATCGAGTCCTTATACTTATAAAATGCGCTCCGGCTGATGCCGACGCGGTTGACCGCGTCGCCGACCGTGCTGCACTCGCCGGTCTGCAGAAGCTCCTTCGCTTCCATGACCTTGAGAAAGATCTCCGGCAGCATGTCCGCCTCCACCAGATAGTAGGTGGGGAGATTTCGGTTCGCCATATGTGTCCCTCCGTGAAAAGCATTTGTTTTCGGTGTGCAAATCATATCATCCGCGGCGGAAAAATGCAAGTGCAATTTCCGTGCAGGGCGGACATTGAAAAATTGCAAAAACCGTGTATAATACTTTTATTCATTGAAAGAGAAGGGGAACGCCCATGAAAGCCATCGTATCCGTATTTGCGCGCGACGCCAAAGGCATCACCGCGTACATCACCGCCGCGCTCGCCGAGCAGAACATCAACATTCTCGACATCAGCCAGACGCTCATGCAGGGCTACTTCACAATGATCATGCTCGTCGATCTTGCCGAGTGCGTAATGCCGTTCGATATGCTCTCGCAGCATCTTCGCTCCGTCGGCGAGGCGCGCGGGCTTGCGGTGCACGTGCAGCGGCAGGATATTTTCGACGCCATGCACCGGATCTGAGGAGGGCACCATGAGCTATTTCCTCAATACCGACGAGATCGTCCAGACCATCCGGATGATCGAGCAGGAGCACCTTGACGTGCGCACGATCACGCTGGGGCTGAGCCTGCTCGACTGCGCCACCGGCGATATCAAAAGAACCGCGGAAAAGGTCTACGAAAAGATCTGCCGCGAGGCGCACGACCTTGTCCCCGTGGGCGAGGCCATCGAGCGCGAATTCGGCATCCCCATCGTGAATAAGCGCGTGTCCGTTACGCCCGTGGCGCTCATCGCGGGCGGGTGCGGGGATGACCTTGTCCCCATCGCGGAGGCAATGGACCGCGCCGCGCGCGAGGTCGGCGTGAACTTCATCGGCGGCTTTTCCGCCCTTGTGCAGAAGGGCTTCACGACCGGCGACCGCAGTCTCATCGCCTCCATTCCCGAGGCGCTCGCGCGCACCGAGCGCGTCTGCGCGAGCGTGAACGTCGGCTCGACGCGCGCGGGCATCAACATGGACGCTGTGGCGGAGATGGGCCGCGTTATCAAAAAGTGCGCCGCGCTCACCGCCGATACGGACGGACTCGCGTGCTCCAAGCTCGTCGTTTTCTGCAACGCGGTGGAGGATAACCCGTTTATGGCGGGCGCGTTCCACGGCGCGGGCGAGGCCGAAAGCGCGGTGAACGTCGGCGTTTCCGGCCCCGGCGTCGTCTATCAGGCGCTGCAGGAGTGCAAGGGCGAGAGCTTTGACGTCGTGGCCGAGACGATCAAGCGCACGGCGTTTAAGGTCACGCGCATGGGGCAGCTCGTCGCGCGGGAGGCGTCCCGGCGGCTCGGCGTGCCGTTCGGCATCGTCGATCTCTCGCTCGCGCCGACCCCGGCGGTGGGCGACAGCGTGGCGCGCATTCTCGAAACCATGGGGCTGGAGGTCTGCGGCACCCACGGCACGACTGCAGCGCTCGCCCTGCTGAACGACGCGGTGAAGAAGGGCGGCGTGATGGCCTCCGGCCATGTCGGCGGGCTCTCCGGCGCGTTTATCCCGGTCTCGGAGGACGAGGGCATGATCGCCGCGGCGCGCGAGGGAACGCTCACGCTCGATAAGCTCGAGGCGATGACGTGCGTGTGCTCCGTGGGGCTGGACATGATCGCCGTGCCGGGTGATACGAGCGCCGAAACGCTCTCCGCCATCCTCGCGGACGAGGCCGCCATCGGCATGATAAACAATAAGACCACCGCCGTCCGGCTCATCCCCGCGCCGGGCAAGACCGTGGGCGACACGGTGGAGATCGGCGGGCTGTTCGGCGAAGCGCCGGTCATGCCGGTGCACGCGGCGTCGAGCGCGGAATTCATCGCCCGCGGCGGCCGCATCCCCGCCCCGCTCCACTCGCTGAGGAACTAATAAAGATAAAGTGATCCCGCTGCTTCGGCAGCGGGATTTTTATGCTCGAACGTTGTCTTTTTTGTGAGCATACGATATAATAAAATATTACAAAACCGTCGGTTTGTGGCACACACGGCGGACATTTGAAAGATATAGGTGAACAACATGGTAAATATCCGCAAGCTGGAATCCGATCTCTGGGAATCCGCCGACCTTCTGCGCTCCGGCTCCAAGCTGACATCCAACCAGTACTGCATGCCGGTACTCGGGCTGATTTTTCTCCGATACGCCTACAGCCGGTTCAAGCTGGTGGAGGAAGAGATACTGAAGAACCGCCCGTCCCGCGGCGGCCGCGTGATGCCCGTGGAGGCCAACGATTTTGTGGCGAAAAGCGCGCTCTTTCTCCCGCGGGAAGCGCAGTACAGCTATCTGCTGAGTCTGCCGGAAAACATTGCGGAAGCCGGGATCAAAAATAAAGACAGACACACCATGAACAGCCTCGGCGAGGTGGTGAACAACGCCATGTCCCTGATCGAGGAACAGAGCGAGCAGCTCACCGGCGTGCTGCCGAAAACCTATACCGATTTCTCCGACGAAATTCTCTCCGAGCTGCTCCGCATTTTCAATAACAGCGCGCTCGACGAAGTCGGCGGCGATGTTATCGGGCGTATCTACGAATACTTCCTCAATAAATTTGCCAAGAACATCGCCTCGGATGACGGAGTGTTTTTCACGCCCAAATCTCTGGTAAAGATGATCGTCAACGTGCTGGAACCCAAGGGCGGCGTGCTGCTTGACCCTGCCTGCGGCAGCGGCGGCATGTTCATCCAGTCCGGCGATTTTGTCAATCAGGCGGGCATGAACGCCAACAGCGCCATGACGTTCTATGGACAGGAAAAGGTGGAGTATAATGCGCAGCTCTGCCAGATGAACATGGCGGTGCATGGACTGACCGGCGTGATCCGCTCCGGCGATGAGGCCAACACCTTTTATCACGACGCGCACGGACTTGTCGGCAGCTGCGACTATGTGATGGCCAACCCGCCGTTCAACGTGGACAAGGTGAAAGCCGAATCGTGCGAGAGCGCCGGGCGGCTGCCGTTCGGCATGCCGGGCGTGAATAAAAACAAGGAAGTCGGCAACGCCAACTATCTCTGGATCTCCTATTTCTACAGTTATCTGAACGAGCACGGCCGCGCCGGATTCGTTATGGCGTCCTCCGCCACCGACAGCTCCGGCAAGGATCGTGATATCCGCCGGAAACTGGTGGAGACCGGTCATGTGGATGTGATGGTCAGCGTCGGCAACAACTTCTTTTATACCAAAAGTCTGCCCTGCTCGCTCTGGTTTTTCGACAAGGGCAAAGCGGAGAGCATCCGGGACAAGGTGCTCTTTATCGACGCGCGGAATTATTATACGGTCGTAGACCGCACGCTGAACGAGTGGAGCGAGTGGCAGCTCAAAAACCTGAACGCGATCGTGTGGCTGTACCGGGGAGAGACGGAGAAATATACGTCTCTGCTGGAGGAATACATCCGGTATTTCCGGACATGCAAAGAGTATATCGTCGGGAGAGAAGCGCGGCGCGTGTTTGCCGATATCCGGGGCATTGGCAATTTTGCGGAGATGAGAGATACACTCGTTTCGGAAATCGAGGATGAAAAACGCGACTGCAAGGAAAAGCTGGAAGCTGCCAGCAAAAAGGACAGGAAAAGCATTCAGACGGTTTCCGACCAGTATGTTTCCATGCTGCAAAGAGATTTGCAGGTTTTGGACGAGGCGATCTGGCTTACGGAAAAATTTGGTAACGGGGAATATCAAGATATTCCCGGCCTTTGCAGGGTGGCAAGCCGTGAGGAGATCGCGGAGAAAAACTATTCTCTGACGCCCGGCGCGTATGTCGGCGTTGCGGCGGTCGAGGATGACGGTGTGGATTTTGCCGAGCGCATGACGGAGATTCATCAGGAACTGCTGAAATTGCAGGCGGAATCCAACGAACTGATGCAGACCATCTCCAAGAATCTGGAGGAGATGGGGCTATGATGAGATTAGAAGATGCATGTGAATTAATTGTAGATTGCCCTCACTCAACCGCAAGGGATGAAGGCAAAGGATTCCCACTTATCCGAACCCCCAATATTGGGAGAGGGCGGTTTTTACTAGAAAATGTCCATCGAGTATCGGAGAGCGTTTACAACAAACGCAACGCGCGAGCTGTCCCAAAGGATGACGATATAATTCTTGCTAGAGAAGCACCTGCTGGCAATGTAGCCATTATTAAGAATGGTGTAAAAATGTGTCTTGGCCAGCGGACGGTCCTGTTGCGCCCTAATAAAGAAGTGGTGAATCCTGACTTTTTAACCTATTTTTTGTTAGCGCCTGAACAGCAATATGGACTGCTCGGAACAGCTAACGGGGCAACGGTTGCGCATGTGAACATTCCAACAATTCGCAATTTAAAAATTAAACTGCCGCCGCTAAAAACGCAAGAAAGAATAGGGAAAATTCTTTCTGCCTATGATGACCTCATCGAAAACAATCAAAGGCAAATCAAACTATTGGAGGAAGCGGCGCAGCGGCTGTATAAGGAGTGGTTCGTAGACCTCCGTTTCCCCGGCCACGAGAACACGAAAATCACAGACGGCATCCCCGAAAGGTGGAGGAAATATAAGTTTTCTGACACCACGTCTATTATGAGTGGCGGTACGCCGAAGACGGATGTCAAAGAGTTTTATAATGGTAATATTCCGTTCTATACACCCAAAGATAGTGGCGATTCATTTTTTGCATTTGATACAATTACGCATATTAGCCAATCCGGTTTGGATAATTGCAATAGCCAGCTTTATCCTGTAAACACGGTTATTATTACAGCGAGAGGGACGGTTGGAAAAACAACGATTTTGGCGGTTCCCATGGCGATGAATCAGTCCTGTTATGCGTTGAAGTGTGATGAATTGAATTCGCCATATTATCTGTTTTTTTCGTTAAAAAACGAAGTTGCAGCACTAAAAAAGATGGCGAATGGAGGCGTATTTAACACCATTATTGTAAAAACATTTGACAGTATTTACCTAATTGTGCCAACACAGGATGTTTTGAATATGTTTGAGGCTTCAGTTTCTCCAATCATGGAGCAAATTAAAACGAAAGCGAGACAGAATATCATATTAACAGAAGCGCGTGATCGCTTGCTTCCCAAACTAATGAGCGGAGAAATTGAACTCTAATGAAACGGAGGGAAACGTGTGCGACCTAAATACGATGGCGTCAAATTCCATAGTAAAGAAGACTTTTGCAGTGCCTGGGCATTGCAGAATGCTGAACCGATACTTGCTTCGTTTGACGCTGCTGGCGATTATAACGATATCAATAAAGTCTTGGAATTATATAATATTCAGCAGCTGATTGAAACAGGAGCAGCGTTAACTTCGTGGACGGATGAAATACATAAACGGTATTGTGCGCTGGTTAAGCAATTTGAGCCAATATTTGGCCGTCGCTTTGGAAAAATTGATAACTCCTCCTTTGTGGAAACGCAGGAAAGTGTTTCTATAATATACTTGGATGATTTCTGGAAACTGTTTGTTAAATTTAAGGTTTATGAAAGAATTTCGTCTGAAGTAATGAGCAGCTATCTTAATAAGCCAGAAACGACGCTTTATAAGTTGCTTATGCATAAAGAACTGGTAGGACACTACGATGAAGAATTTGCCGAGGTGTTGCGCATCTCGGATCAGACGGCTCGTATTCTTGCCTCAAAGTTTTTAGAGAGGAACAAAAGCGTTTGCTATTTGCCTAAATCATTTAAGCCCGCTGAATTTGAAGAGATATTTCTTCGTTATGTCCACGGTGATAATGTAAATGCAAATCTGTTGCAGCTCATTTATAAGTCTCAAAGTTCAGCGGAATGCCCTATTAGTGACAGCCTTCGGTTAGAGGCAAAGCGGGCAATCAAAAAATTTTGGCAAGACCATTCCGCCGGGGCAATGAGCATTGAATATGGAGTAGGAGTAGGCTTTCGGCAACAGGACGAACTAAAGACATGCAATCGTGAGGGGTCAAAATTTCTTATTTCATATAATGTCGGATGGCTTGAAAAGACTTTGGATTATCCATTAATTCTGCATAACTTCAGATATGTTTTCGAAATGATCGACTGGCAAGGGCGAAGCAAGCTTGTTTCGGTTAAATCAGACATTGGCGCAATTGAGCGCGCTTTTGCTGTTGACGGAATCAAGTTTTATAGACGCGGAAGTCAGTTCAATATGATGAGCGCAATGTCCAATGCGCAGATGTCTTTATATAGTAGTTTTCTCGCAGCGCATGGCATCAATTTAGAAGATGTTTTCAAGTGGTTTTTCGAAAAGTATCTTCCGGAGGAGTTTGGCGTTGTAGGCTTCAGCATGAATACTTCTTCGTCCACAGCGACGTATATTGAAAAATGCCGCAATCTGGCATCTGAAATGGACGGCGTATTAAAACAATTCCGAATGTTTGTGCTGAATGGTTCAATTGATCGAGAACTGTTTGAAATGTCTTCAGAACATGTAGTGTTTGAAAGCGTTCCAAGCCTACTTACAAAAAAATATGCGTATGCTGCCAGCAATGATATAGAAAAAGAAATGTTCGCGCTGTTTTCCGATCAAGCGCTATTGGGATATACAGAAAAAACGAAATCGAAGTATGCGATGTTGTTCCAGCTTTTGAGCGGCGAAGAGATGCGAGAGAGTGATTTTGAGCCATTCCAAACAACGTCTTTGGAATGGTTGGTGCAACGGGGGAGTCTTTGGATTGACGACGCGGAGATTGTGAAACTTTCGAATCCGAGAGTGAAAATTTTGAAGGATCTATATGAACACGATGCTCTGTGTTTATGTTGGCACGACTCCTGGATATCTCAAATTGACCGCATGATTGAGTTGGGGGATTTGAGAGAAAAAGCAACCTTGTTTTCACAACCAGAAGCAGATTATTTAGATTATATGCTGAACAAATCAAAATTCAGCGACGGGTTAGATTTGAGAAATAAATATATTCATAGTACATATTCAACAAATGAGGCCGAGCAACAAACCGATTATGTACAATTGCTGAAATTGATGGTGTTAATCATCACGAAGATGAACGATGAATTTTGCATCTGGAAAGACAATAAGGAAGTGACACCATGAGCTACGACTATTCTGAAAACATCCTCGTGCAGAAGAGCACCAGGCGTTTGTGGGAACTGGAATTGAAATGGGTAGTACCCGTTGGGCGCCCAGAAAGTTGGTTTCTCATTTAAGCGCAGAAAACTAAAACATAAGGAGGTTTCATACAGTGGCGAAAGATCTGACTTCGTCCCGCCTTGACAGACAAAATATATTGAATAACGATCTCGCTGTTGAAGAAATACAAGATTCTATTGAAATTAGAAGCGTTCCGTGGAATGAAAAGCTTTACCTTACAAAGGAATTAGTTGCTGCTTTCTTTGACGTGGATATCCGTACAATTGAACGGTATATCAGCAGTTTCAGTGATGAGCTGAAAGCAAACGGAATGGAAATCCTGAAAGGAAAAAAACTGGAATCCTTTATTTCGGCATATGACAGTGCTTTTGCGACCGACATTAATGTCGGTCACAAAATCCGGTCCATGACAGTCTTTGATTTTCGCGCGTTTCTCAATATGGCAATGCTCCTGTCGGAGAGTGAGAAAGCTCGTGCGCTGCGGCAGCTTATGCTGGATATCGTGATTGATCTGATTAACCGGAAAACCGGCGGTGGAACAAAATACATCAACCAACGCGATAAAGATTTTGTGTTTTCCTCTTTGCAGGAGGATAATTATCGTAGGCAGTTTACGGATGCATTAAAAAATTGCGTTGAAGATAATCGTTATAAATACGCGCACTTTACGGATTTGATCTATATTAGTATTTTCAAGGAAAAGGCAAAGGAATACAAAAAGATTCTGGATTTGAAGGCGAGCGAAAAAGTAAGAGACACTTTTTATAGTGAGATTCTCGATATCGTCGCGGCATACGAGAGCGGCTTGGCGGATGCAATCAGAAGGAAAAGCGAGGAGCTTGGCCGCGCCCTTTCATATAATGAAACAGAAGAACTCTTTCGGGAGTTTGAAAACATGGCACTATGGAAGCCGTTGATTCAGCGCGGCCGCGTGAAAATGGCCAGTCGAGACATGGCATTGCGGGATGCTTTTCACTATCAGCTGTCTGAATATATTCAGCCCCTTGACAAAGACGAATACCAAAAATTCCTTGGTGCTTCGGGTGATGTGCTTGAGCGGTTAATGCAAGAAAATCAAGCCGTTTTAAAGAGACTTAAGGAGCGCGAGTAAATGGATGGGATTGTTTATCTCACGCTTGAACAGGCAAAAGCAATTCATGCAAAAACCATAGCATACAGCGGCGGCGGTACATATGAGCATTTTGATCTTGGCCGCTTAGAAAGCGTTCTTCAAAACATCCAGAACGATGATTACTACCCAACTTTCGATGATAAGCTGACACACCTGTTTTTTTGCGTGTGTGAATTCCACTGCTTTGCTGATGGCAATAAGCGTCTGGCAATAACATTAAGCGCTCAATTTCTCCTTTTTAATGGGTATATGGCTGTGGCCAAATCGTTTTTTACAGTTATGGAAAACATCAGCTATCAAGTTGCGGCGGGGAAAATTGATAAAGATTTGCTCCATCGAATCATCATCGCTGTTATGGATGGAACATACGAAACAGATGAAGAACTAAAACTCGATATTATTCATGCAATAAATTAGGCGGTGAAGATATGAGCTACGACTATTCTGAAAACATCCTCGTGCAGAAAAGCGCCGGGGATCTGCTCCGGGATGAGCTCGGCTGGGATGTGCAGTTCGCTTACAATACGGAAGTGCTCGGCAAAAACGGCACGTTCGGGCGGACAAGCTATCACGAGATACTGCTGACCCGGTATTTTCAGAATGCTCTGCGGCGGCTCAACCCGTGGATGACGGATTCGCAGCTTTCCGAGGCGCAGAAAACGCTGGAAAGCCGCCTTTCCACGGCGTCCCTCCTGCAAGTCAACGAGGAAAAGTACTTTCTCCTCCGGGACGGCATTCCCGTCACGGTGAAAAAGCCGAACGGTCAGCCGGAAACGAAGCGAGCCGCGGTGATCGACTTTCAAAACCCGGAGAATAATGAATTTCTCGCCATCAAGGAGCTGAAAATTCAAGGCGACCTTTACCGCCGCCGGACGGACATCGTCGGCTTCGTAAACGGTATCCCGCTGCTGTTCGTGGAGCTCAAGAAGAATACCGTGGACGTGCAGAACGCCTATGAGGACAATTACACCGACTATCTCGATACGATCCCGCAGCTTTTCTACTACAACGCCTTTCTGATGCTCTCAAACGGCACGGAGGCGAAGATCGGCACGCTCGGCAGCAAATACGAGTTTTTCCACGAGTGGAAGCGTCTGGCGGAGTCCGACCCCGGCAGCGTTGCGCTGGAAACGATGCTGCGCGGCATCTGCCGGAAGGAAAACTTCCTCGATCTTCTGGAAAACTTTATTCTTTACGACCACTCCGGCGGGCGCACGGCAAAGATCCTTGCCCGCAACCACCAGTATCTCGGCGTGAATGAGGCGGTGAAGGCCTATGCCGGCCGCAAGCTGAACGACGGGAAGCTCGGCGTGTTCTGGCATACGCAGGGCAGCGGCAAGAGCTATTCCATGGTGTTCCTCGCGCAGAAGATTCGGCGAAAATTTGCCGGTTCGCCGACGTTCGTGATCTTGACGGATCGCGACGAGCTGAACAAGCAGATCAGCGACACGTTTGAAAACTGCGGGCTGCTCGGAAAAACCAAAGCAGCGCAGTTTATCGCCGCGAGCGGGGACGATCTCGTGCAGAAACTGAAAGGGAATCCCAGCTTCATCTTTACGCTGATCCAGAAATTCAATAAGCCCGACGCCGCGCCGATCTATCCCGACCACGATATTATCATCATGTCGGACGAGGCGCACCGCAGCCAATACGGTATCTTTGCCGATAACATGATGAAGCTGCTGCCGACGGCGGCGCGCATCGGCTTTACCGGAACGCCGCTTTTGTCGAGCGACAACATCACCGCCCGCACCTTTGGCGGCTATGTTTCGATCTATGACTTCAAGCGAGCCGTGGAGGACGGCGCGACTGTCCCGCTGTATTACGAGAACCGCGGAGAGAAGATCCTTGACCTTCACAACCCGGAGATCACAAATCGGATTCTGGACGCCATAGAAAACGCGGATCTCGACGTGGATCAGCAGGACAAGCTCGAATCGGAGTTCGCCAAGGAGATCCATCTGCTGACGGCAGAGCCGCGTCTGCGGTCTATTGCCAAAGACTTTGCCGGCCACTACTCCGATCTCTGGACGAGCGGCAAGGCGATGTTTGTCTGCCTGAATAAAGTGACCTGCGTGCGCATGTATAACTTTGTGCAGGAATATTGGCAAGCGGAAATTCAAAATCTCAAGGCGAAGATTAAGTCGGCGACGCAGCAGGAGGCGCAGGAGCTGGAACGCAAGCTGCGCTGGATGCAGGAAACGGAAATGGCGGTCGTCATTTCGCAGGAGCAAAACGAAATACAGACCTTCAGAAAATGGGGACTGGATATCAAGACGCACCGCGAAAAGATGGAAAACCGCGAGTTGGACAAAGAGTTTAAGGATTCCGGCAATCCGCTCCGCGTTGTATTCGTCTGCGCCATGTGGCTCACCGGGTTTGACGTCAAGTGCCTGTCCTGCCTGTATTTGGATAAGCCATTGAAAGCGCATACGTTGATGCAGACCATCGCCCGTGCCAACCGCGTGGCAGAGGGGAAAAGCAACGGTCTGATCATTGATTACATAGGCATTGTAAAAGCGCTGCGAAAAGCGCTTGCAGACTATACGGCAAATGCCGGCGGCCTTGGCGGTGCTGACCCGACAGTGGATAAAGAGAAACTGATCGCGCGGATCGGCGACACGGTTGCCAGAACGGAAACGTTTCTCTCCGAACGGAAGATCGATCTGGGTCTGTTGATCGCAGCAGAAGGTTTTGCAAAGCTTTCGTATTTGCAGGATGCCGCCAACGCCGTGTGCGGTTCCATTGAGGATAAGAAATCGTTTTCGACCTATGCCTCGGAACTGAAGCGCCTGATGAAATATACGGATCGAGACGACGTAACCGGACACATGCGCAGGCAATATGAGGCGATAGCGGCCATTTACGGTATGCTGCAAAAAAAGAGAAAGCATACCGATACGACCGACTTAATGGTGGAGATCAACGCCATCATTAACGATTATGTGGAGATTGAGCCGCAGCAGCCAAACGCCATAACCGCGCCGCCGCGTTTTGACATCAGCGCCATTGACTTTGATCTGCTCCGCCGCGAGTTTGCCAAAACCCGGCGGAAAAACCTGCTCATGCGCGATCTGGACGAGGCTATCCGGCGGCAATTAGATAAGATGGTGTTTGCCAATCCGAAGCGCATCGATTACTACGAACGATACCGTGAGATTATCCAGAGCTACAACGGCGAGCAGGACAGAGCGACGATCGAAAAGACCTTCCTGGATCTGATGGATCTCGCCGATCGTATGAGCCGGGAGGAGCAGCGCTACGCGCGGGAGGGCTTCGCGAGTGACGAAGAGCTTTCGTTGTACGACATGCTGTTCCGTGACGATTTGAGCAAAAAC
>ERZ773229.1920-NODE-1920-length-13218-cov-3.431209_pt1 | contig 13218 bp, 10 predicted proteins | sample MGYA00580992_ERZ773229 | MGnify/ENA primary metagenome ERZ773229 (study PRJEB29015, sample SAMEA2737795) | human gut metagenome | biome: human gut; feature: human-associated habitat; material: faeces | place: China | collected 2012 ... | reverse complement strand
GGCAGTGCTGCCTACGATGTCCGCCGCGAGTACGTTTATGAGCGAGACGGTGTTTCTGCCGCTGTCGCTGTGGCAGGGGTATTTTTTCCTGCGGGCGATGCTGGCAGAGCCGAAAGCCCGCGTGGTCTGGTGCGCGGCGGCGGGGGCGTTCTGCTACCTGCTGTATCTGAACAAGGAGGTCGCGCTCTATTATCTGATCGCCTGGGTGCTTGTGCGCGCGTGGGTCTGGTGGCATGACAAGGCGTCGTGGCGGGCGGAGCTGGCCTGCAATGCCGCGCTGCTGGGCAGCTTTCTGGTCTGCTTTCTGCTGGCCAAGGCGACGTTGTTCCGCGGGCTGGGCAACTCCTACAACCAGACCGGCTGGCTGACGGCGGAGCAGTGGCGCTTTCTGCCGTTTGCGCTGGTGTGCGACGCGCTGTTTGCCGTGCTGGCGTTCTGGGTGTTCCCGGTGCTGCTGCCGCTCTGCGGGCTGCACCGCCCGCGCAGGGGCAGCGATGCCCGCCGCACCCAGCTGCCGCTCTTTTTGCTGCTGTCCCTTGGCATCGGCGTGGCGGTCATTGCGTGGTCTATCACGGTGCGCGAGGATTTAGGTTCGCCGTCGCCGCGGCAGCATACGCGGTATCTGGAGCCGCTGCTGATCCCGCTGCTGGCGGTGGCGCTGGACACGCTGGATGAAAAGCTGACCAAAACGCGCCGCCGGATCCTGGCGGTTTTGACGATAGCCTGGGGCGTGCTGTTCGTGGCCGTCTGCCGGGCCATCGGCGCGGGCGCGGGCGACAACACCCTTTTGCAGTGGTTTGACTTCGCGGCGGACCGCACGGACCGCCTGCCCGTGCTGGGGCAGGGGGCGTGGCTGGCGGTGTGGCGTGCAGTGATTGCGGTTGGCGTGGCCGTGCTGGGCGTGCTGCTGGTGCGCCGCAGGGGCCGCCGCGTGCTGGCCGGTGCGGCGCTGGTGCTCTGCGTGCTGTGCTACGCGGGCGAGTGGCGCATCAACCGCTGGACGTATGAGGTCCCCGCCGGAACCGCACAGCAGGCGTCGGCGCTGAACGACGCGCTGGCGGAGCTGGACGGCAGAGTTTTGTTTATCCCCTACGGCGTGCGCCAGCGGGACAGCCAGCTCATAGAAACGTATGTCGCGCGGGATGTCTATATCGTCGAGTATGAGACGCTTTTGCAGAGCGGTGCGCTGGCAGACGGCGTGCTGGACCTGACCGCCGAGGCCGTCGGGCCGGAGTACCCGGGCAGGGCATATACCGATTTGGACGCGGCGGACTGGGTGCTGGCAGCGGACGGCGTGCCGGTGGATACGACCACGCTGGAAAAGGCAGACGCGGCGTGCCCGGCGGGGTATGTGCTGTATCGGAATTTGGATGCACAGAGGGTCAGGTTTGCGGTATCGTGAGCGGGCACGGGCGGATATGGAATCCGCCCCTACGAAAAGGTGTATGCCGATACAGGCCACGTGCTTTTCCGCGCCGCAGACGGGTACGGGTCGTCGGGGACGCCGACCCCTACAGACGTAGGGGCGGACCCCGTATCCGCCCGCGGAGGTCTGCGCTGTCCTGACCCGCAAAAATTGCTCCCTCTTTTCCCAAGAGGGGGCTTTTTTTCTTGCGATTGGCGGCGCGGTGTTGTATAATCTTTATTATGTAGAACTGTGTGCAGAAAAGGAGCTTTCCATGGAAAAACTGCTGGTTTTTATCCCTGCTTATAACTGCGAAAAGCAGGTCACGCGGGTGCTTTCGCAGCTGTTGGATCAGCGCATTGCCCCGTGGGTGGGGGAGTGCATCGTCGTAAACAACCGCTCTGCCGACGGCACCGAGGCCGCCGTGCAGGACTGGATGGCCCGCCACCCCGACGCGCCGGTCCGCCTGCTGCGCAATGACCAGAACTACGGTCTGGGCGGCAGCCACAAGGTCGCGTTCGGCTACGCGGCGGCCCACGGGTACGAGCATCTGGTCGTGCTGCACGGCGACGACCAGGGCGCTATTGCGGATCTGCTGCCGATTCTGAACGACGGTACCTACAAAAAGTACGACTGCTGCCTTGGCTCCCGCTTTATGAAGGGCAGCAAGACCGGCGGCTACAGCGCACTGCGCACCTGGGGCAACTACGGCTTCAACTGGCTCTTTAGCTTAGTGGCCCGCAAAAAAATCACCGATCTGGGCAGCGGGCTGAACCTGTACGCAGTCGAGCCGCTGAAAACCGAGTACTACAAAAAGTTCCCGGATACGCTGTATTTTAACGACTGCATGATCCTGGCGCTCTGCCAGATGAAACAGCGGGTGCTGTTCTTCCCCATCAGCTGGCGCGAGGAGGATCAGGTCAGCAACAACAAGCTGACCAGCTTCGGCGTCAGCCTGCTCAAGCTCTGCGGTAAGTATCTGGCCGGGCCGAAGGCGTTTGTAGAGCGCGAGTGGCGCGACAACATCATTGAGAATTACAGCTACGAGGTCGTAGCGTCCAACCTGTAAGGAGGGTCATAAGTATGAAAGTTCTGGTAACGGGTGCAGCCGGTTTTATCGGCGGTCAGCTGTGGCATACGCTGTGGAAGCGCGGGGACGAGGTCGTCGGCATTGACAACTTCTCCTACGGCAATCCGGACAACCTGAAGTTTGACGACCATGATTTTGGCGCAGAGGTGCGCAGAATGGACATCCGCGACAAGGCCGGGATGCTGGCTCTGTTCGAGGCGGAAAAGTTTGATGTTGTGTATAACATTGCGGGCATTGCGCCGCTGCCGGACTGCCAGAGCGACCCCGTGCAGGCCATTGAGGTCAACACCCTGGGTCTGGTCAACCTGCTGGAGGCGGGCCGCCGCACCGGCATCAAACAGCTCGTGCAGGCATCCACCAACGCCATGTACGAGAACGAGACCGAGTTCCCGACGGTGGAGGGTAAGTTCAACCCGCCGACGCTCATTTACCCGAACACGAAATACTGCGGTGAGCGCTTTGCCCAGAGCTTTGCCGATACCTACGGCATGACTGTGACCTGCCTGCGCTTTGCCAACGTCTACGGCCCGCACATCGACTGCCTGCGCAAGCAGCCGCCGTTCGTCGGCTACATGATCCGCGAGCTGTACTATGACCGCACGCCGGAGTTCCACTCCGACGGCAACCAGCGCCGCGATTACATCTACGTGGATGATTTGATCGCGCTGGCGCTGCGCGTCGTCGAACACCCGCAGAAGGGCTTTGACGCGGTGAACGTGTCCAGCAACCAGAGCTATTCCGTGCGCGAGCTGTACGCCATTGCCAACCGCCTGATGGGCAAAAATATTGAGGCCAAATACTGCCCGAGCAGCCATTACTGGGCCAAGTACCCCGAGCTGTACGGCGGGGCCTACGGCATCAAACCGGAGATCCTGGACCACGAGGTCAACAAGTTCAGCCAGTGCGACAATACCCACGCCCGCGAGGTCTACGGCTGGCAGCCGCAGGTCGATATTGAGACGGGGCTGGGCAGAGTCATTGAGGCCGAGACGCGGATGCTGGCGGGGCTGGAAAAGTAAAAAGGCTTCCCCTTCGGGGGGAAGCTGTCGCCGCAGGCGACTGATGAGGGCAGAGTGAATGGAGCAACTCTTCTGCGGAAAATTGCACAGGCAATGGCGGCAGGTCGCCCCTCATCCGGCGCTGCGCGCCACCTTCCCCCGCAGGGGAAGGCTTTTTGAAAAGAGGTACATCATGTCTAAACTTCACCTGATTCTCCCCATGGCCGGCAGGGGCAGCCGGTTTTTTAAAAACGGCTTTGTCTGCCCGAAACCGCTGATCGAAATTAACGGAAAGCCGTTCTTTTACTGGGCGGCGCGCAGCGTGGAAAAGTTTGTGGACTGCGCGGACCTCACGTTTGTGGTGCTCGAGGAGCATATCCGCGACTTTGCCATCGACGAAAAAATCAAGGCGTACTGGCCCGCGGCCCGCATTGTGGCGCTGCCCGAGGTGACCGAGGGCGCGGCCGTCACGGCGCTGAAGGGCTGCGAGGGCCTGCCCGACGGTGAGCCGATTTTGTTCAACGACTGCGACCATCTGTTTGTTTGCAGGGCGTTCAACGAGTTCTGCGCTAAGGGCGGCTTTGCAAACGGCCCGGAGGGCGCACTGCTGACGTTTGAGAGCGATTCCCCCGCGTACAGCTATCTGCAGTACGGCGCGGACGGCAATGTCTGCCATACGGTGGAAAAGCAGGTCGTCAGCCATGATGCCATCTGCGGCGCGTACTATTTCAAGGATAAGAAAACCTACGCCGACGCCTGCGCCGAATACCTGAAAAACTGCGAGTACAAGGAATTTTTTGTCTCCGGCATTTACAATGTGCTGGCCGCGCAGGGCGCAAGAATTGCGGGCTTTGCGTGTGATTTACATCTGCCGTTCGGCACGCCGGACGAGTACCGCGCGGCGGAGGCACCCGCCAATAAGGCTGGTTTTGACGCGCTGACCTGAAGGAGTAAGAATGAAAACACCTGCAAAAAAGCGAACGGCGGCGGAGCTGGCGGCTGCGGTGCTGTGGTGCGCCCTGACGCTGGGAACGGACAGGCTGTTCTTCCGCTATGACTGGCGCACACCGGCGTTTTTTGTCTACAAGGCGCTGTTTCTGGTGCTGGCGTTCGGGCTGGTGCACGGCGCGGTGACGCTGGTGCAGAAGCTGCGCGCCGGGGACAAATTTGCCCGGCGGTGGGTGGCCTGGACGATGCCGTATCTGGCGGTGAATCTGGTCATCCTGCTCATCGTCTGGCCCGGCATCTGGGGCAATGATGACCTGGCCGTGCTGTATCTGGCGCGGACGCTGCAGCCCAACTCATGGCAGCACTTTCTGACCAGCGGCGCGTTCATTCTGTCACTGATGTTTGTGCCGATGCCCGGCGGCGTCGTGCTGGTGCAGAACCTGCTCATCAGCGGCATTGTGGGCTGCTTTGCGGCCACGGCGCAGGACCTGGCCGAAAAGCGGCTGACCCGCCCGGTGCGCCCGGCGTGGTTTGCGCTGGTCTACCTGCCGTTTTTGCTGCCGCCCGTGCTGATGCACACCCAGCAGCCCTTCCGCACGACCTGGTCAACGTGGACAGAGCTGTTTTTGGTGTTCATGCTGGTGGCCATCTACCTGCGCGGCACGAAGCTGAACAAAAACGAGCTGGCCGCTATCGTGATTCTGGGCACGCTGGCTGCGTCGTGGCGCAGCGAGTGCGTCTACTATCTGGCCGCCATCCCGGTGCTGCTGGCGCTGCTCTGCGCCCGCAGGCTGCTGCGCCCGCTGGCGGTGGGCGCGGTGACGGCACTGGTGCTGGCGGGGTATTTCGCCTGCTCCCGCTACAGCAGCGCGCTGATGGGCGAGGCGTGGCAGTACAAGATGATCGCACTGTGCTATCAGACGGCGGCGCTGGTACAGGACGCCGACCCCGTGGAGGACGCTGAGGCGCTGGCCGACATTGACCGCGTGTTTGATGTGGAATTCTGCCGCGCCAACCCCGAGACCCACGGCAATGAACTGCGCGGGGGGATGATCGCCGGGCGCGGCGGCTCGGCGGAGGACTGGTCGGCCTGCCAGAAGGCCATTATAAAGCTGGCCCTCAAGTATCCCAAGAGCATGCTGCGGGAGCGTGCGGGTGTGTTCTACAACACGCTGCGCCAGCGCCAGAACGGCCAGTCTAACCAGAAGATCGCGTTTGCATCGGCATTTTTGCTGTATGAGGGCGAGCCGACGCAGGACGACCAAAAGAGCTTTTTGCAGGACAGCGCCGCCGTGCAGCCGTTGAACAAGGAGCTGCGCCGGGCGTTTATTGTGGATATGGCGTCCAGCACCGACTTTGCGGGCGGGCTGATCGACCTGACGTGGTGGATGCTGCCGCCGTTCGTGCTGCTGGGCCTGGCACTGGCGGTGCTGCTGGTGCAGCGGCGCTGGATGCTGTTTTTTGCCGCAGGCACGTTTTTTGCACGCATCCCGCTTGTGTTTTTGACCGCGCCGGACACCTACTTTATGTACTATCTGACGCCGTTTATCGCCGGGTATGCGGTGGCGGCGGCTGCGGTGCTGTACGCAGTGCTGAAACGGAAATTGAAATCGGAAAGGATCACGGGCTGATGCTTGCACTTTTTTTGCTGCTGGCCCTGCTGCTGGTGCTGGTGGGCCATGCGTTCCGCCTGCTGCGGTGGGAGCAGTTCATCCGCATTTATGAGCGCCCGCCCCGCGGGCAGATGCTGCGCGGCATGGCCGGTGGCTATGCGCTGAACTTTGTGCTGCCGTTCCATCTGGGCGATGCCTTCCGCGCGGTCTACACGGGCCGCAGGATGAAGAGCGGCATCGGCTTTGCGCTGGCGACGGTCATCATGGATCGGTTCCTCGACGTCTGGTTTGTGGCGTTCGGGTTTATTGCGTTCCGGCTGCTGGGGCTGGGCGGTGCGCCGGTGAACGGCGCGGCGCGGTATTACCTTGTGTTCTCGCTGCTGCTGGGGCTGGGATTGGTGCTGGTCGTGGCGCTGCGGGATTTTTTGAAGAAAATCTGCCTTGCGTTCTGCGGGCTGTTCAATGACACGCTGAAGCTGGACGGCATGATGTTCTTCTGGAGCCTCATCAATACCTTCAAGGATCTGGGCCGCGTGAAAATCGGGCGTCTGGTCGTCAATACATTGCTGATGTGGGCGGCGTATCTGGGCTCCTACACCGCGCTGGCGGCGGCGCTGACCGTGGCCGGGGAGCCGATGCAGCTGGTGGATGTGTTCGGGCTGCTGTTCGGGCGCAATGCCGCGGACTTTGCCGCGCTGCTGCCCGGCGGTGCGCTGGGCACGGCGGCCCCCGCGGCCCGTTGGCTGCTGCTGGCATGGTTTGTGCTGCCGCTGCTGGCCATGTGGGCGGCCACGCTGCTGCCCGAGGGCGTGCGCGGCGCGATGAACCAGGCCACGCAGGCCGCCCCCGCCGGGGAAAGCTACCTGAACCTGCTGCCGCAGGCCGACGAGCATGACCGCGCGGTGTTCTTGAGCCGGTATTTCGGTCTGGAAAACAAGGACTACGTCAAGCGGTTTTTGCAGATGAACCGCGGCATTACGATTTTGGAGGACTACTCCGCCGGGTCGAACGCCACGACGATGCTCTGCATGGACACGCAATCGACGTTCTACCGCAAATATGCCTTTGGCAAGGACGGCGCAAAGCTGGCCGAGCAGCTCGACTGGCTGCGTGCCCAGCAAGACCGCCTGCCGCTGTGCGATATTCTGCGCAGCGAGGAGGCCGACGGCTGCTGCTGGTACGACATGGTCTACAACCCGCAGGCCGTGGGGATGTTCCGCTACCTGCACTCGAACCCCGTGGAAAAGAGCCGCGCCATCCTGCGTGCGGTGCTGGCGACGCTGGAGGATAAGCTCTACAAGCCGACGGCGGTCCCGGCGGACGCGGAGAAAATCGAAAAGTACATCGAGACGAAGGTTGACGGCAACCTGAAAAAGCTGCATGAGGACCGGATGCTGCGCGAGCTGATGAGCTATGACACGCTGCGCATCAACGGCGTGGAGTACAAGAACCTGCCCGCGCTGGACTGGATGTTTGACCATGACCGGCTGCGCAACCTGTTTGCGAAGGACCCTGTGGGCACAATCCACGGCGACCTGACGATTGAGAACATCATCTGCCGCACCGACAACGACAGCTGGTATCTGATCGACCCGAATACCGGCAATCTGCACGAAAGTCCGTTCCTGGATTACGGCAAGCTGCTGCAAAGCCTGCACGGCAGCTACGAATTTATGATGAAAACGCCGCGCGTGGCCGTGCAGGACAACCGTATCGACTTCCAGCTGACGCGCAGTGCGGCCTATGACGCGCTGCTGGCCGCCGTGATGGAGGATCTGAGCGCCCGCTACCCGCGGGAGCAGGTCGAGAGCATTCTGATGCACGAGGTCATCCACTGGCTGCGGCTGATGCCCTACAAGCTGAACAAGGACCGCAAGCGCGCGGCGATGTTCTACGCCGGGCTGGTCATGGTCGCCAACGATGTGGCGGATTTTTCGGAGCATAAAAAGGAGACACTATGCTGATTTGCGTGGATCTGGACGGGACCCTGCTGGACACAGTGCCGGCCAACGCGGCATCCTACCGCGCGGCGCTGGAGGAGCTGGGCTTTACCGTGACCGATGAATATTACGCCGAGCGCTGCAACGGCGGACATTACACACGGTTCCTGCCGCCGCTGATGGGCGGCGCACCGAGCGCCGCCGATGTGGAGCGCGTGCATGACAGGAAAAAGGCGCTGTACAGTGACTTTTTGGACGTGGTGCGGCCTAATACGGCGTTGATGGAGATACTGCGCACGATGCAGGCCGCCGGGCATGACCTGGCCTGCGTGACCACCGGCAGCAAACAGAACGCCACCGAGGTGCTGGAGCATTTCGGGGTGCGGGAATGGTTCGGCTTGATCGTGACCGGGGAGGACGTGGAAAAGCAGAAGCCCGACCCGGAGGGGTATTGCCGGGCGATGGAGCATTTCCGCGTTACGCCCGCCGATACAATGATCTTTGAGGACTCGGGCATCGGCCTGACCGCGGCCAAGGCCAGCGGGGCAAGGGTGTTCAGGGTGGAGCAGTTTTAAGAACTGTGATGCAGGGAAAACCTTGTTCGCACGCAGAATATGCAGCCGGTCGCAAGGCTCCCGGGCGGATATGGAATCCGCCCCTACGGTGTAGGGGTCGATGCTCGCATCGACCCGGAAAGTGCACGGCGCGGCAAGGTTGACGGGCGAACAATGTTCGCCCCTACAAAAACAGCCCCGGAAGGCAGTTGCCTTTCGGGGCTGTTGTACTTGTGATGGAAAATCAGGCCTTCGCGTCCGGGCGGACAATGTCACGGATGACGTTGACGATGTTGTCAGCGGTCAAGCCGTAGTCACGCAGGACCTCATTGGCGGGGCCGGAGTGACCGAACTGATCCATGACGCCGATGCGGCGCACGGGGACGGGCAGCTTCTCGCTGACGACGGAGCAGACGGCCTCGCCCAGGCCGCCGATGATGCTGTGCTCCTCGACGGTGATGATGCGGCCGCACTCGCGGGCGGCGGTCAGGATGATCTCCTCATCGATGGGCTTGATGGTGGGCATATTGATGACGCGGACGTTCATGCCCTGGCGCTTGGCCAGCACGGCGGCGCGCAGAGCCTCGTTGGTCATCAGGCCGGTGGAGATGACGGCAATGTCATAGCCGTCGGTCAGCTTCTCGCCCTTGCCGATCTGGAACTCGTAGGTCTCGGGATCGTGGAAAACGGGCGTGGCCAGACGGGAGAAGCGCAGGTAGACGGGACCCTGATAGTTGTAGGCGGCGATGACGGCGGCGCGGGCCTCCACATCGTCAGCCGGGCTCAAGACCACCATGCCGGGGATCGAGCGCATGAGGGCGATGTCCTCGCAGCACTGGTGGGACGCGCCGTCCTCACCGACGGAGAGCCCCGCGTGGGTGGCAGCGATCTTGACGTTCAGGTGCGGGTAGCCGATGGAGTTGCGGATCTGCTCAAAGCCGCGGCCCGCAACGAACATGGCAAAGCTGGACACGAAGGGGACATAGCCCATCGTGGACATACCGGCGGCGACGCCGACCATGTTCTGCTCGGCAATGCCGCAGTCAAAGTGACGATCCGGGTACTCCTTGCGGAAGATTTCGGTTTTGGTGGCAGCGGCCAGGTCGGCGTCAAAAACCACCAGATTGTCAGCGCCCTGCTGGGCCAGCTCTACCAGCGTGTTGCCGTAGCTGACACGGGTAGCAATTTTTTTAATATCAGCCATTGTTGAACTCGATCTCCTTTTCCAGCGTGGCGTGGGCGGCGCGCAGCTCGGTCATAGCCTGGGCGTATTCTTCGTCGTTGGGGGCCTTGCCGTGCCAATCGACGGCGTTCTCCATGTAGCTGACGCCCAGACCCTTGGTCGTGCGCAGCAGGAAGCAGGTGGGCTTGCCGCTGCCGTGGGACAGGTCGAACATCTTGAACGCCTGCTCCAGGTCGGCAAAGGAGTTGCCGTTGCAGACGATGGTGTTGAAGCCGAAGGCATCCATCTTGTGGTCCAGCGGCTCGGAGTTCATGACGTCGCGGGTCGCGCCGTCGATCTGCAGGCCGTTGACATCGATCATGATGCACAGGTTATCGAGCTTGTAGTGGTTGGCGAACATGAACGCCTCCCAGCATTCGCCCTCTTCGACCTCACCGTCGCCCAGCAGGGTGTAGACGTTGATGTCGCTGCCCAGCTTTTTGGCACCCAGCGCCATGCCGCAGGCGGCGGAAACACCCTGGCCCAGGGAACCGGTGCTCATGTCAACACCGGGGACGGTGTTCATGTTGGGGTGGCCCTGCAGGTAGCTGTTGGAGTGGCGCAGCGTGGGCAGGTCGGCCACCGGGAAGAAGCCGCGCTCCGCCAGCGTGGCATACAGGCCGGGGGCGCAGTGGCCCTTGCTAAGTACAAAACGGTCGCGGTTGGGGTCCTGCGGCTGTTCGGGGTCAATGCGCATCTCACGGAAATACAGATAGGTCAGAACGTCCGCCGCGGACAGGCTGCCGCCCGGATGACCGCACCCGGCACCGTGGGTGGCTTCGATCACACCCATGCGCACGCGGGTCGCAGTCAGTTTTAACTGCAGCGTTTCCAGTTTTGTCATAGCTAAGCTCCTCCGGTCACTTATGGTAAAATCGGGCAGTATATATGGATACTGCTACACAATATACTATCTTATATTATACACGTTTCGCGGAATCCCGCAACATTTTTTTACAAATTTCGTGAAAAAAGGCTGTTTTGGTGCATTCGCGGTAAAGTTGACACGCCCAAAAGCCCGCTGTTATGCACCCTTTGTGCGTAATGCCAAAAAATGGGGCGATTCGTACATAAACTACAGCAAAAAGCACCTTGCACAAAGCGAGCATTTGTGGCATAATTTAAGTACAGCCGCGGTGCGGAAAGCCCATGATATGAGGCAGCCGCCCGGCCCACACTACAAGATATGGGAGGGAAAGAGAGTGCCCAACGGGATCTACATCCAGACTGAGTACCACGGCAAGCTTATCCGCAAAATCGTCTGCAATGGGGATGAACGGTGGTTTATCGGCTCCAACTGCGCCGTGACCTTCCTGTCCATGGACGACTGCATGGCCGCCATTGACCGCCTGTAATTGTAAAAAGGAAGTCTGCCGCACGCCGTCCTTTGGGGGATGACGTGCGGCTTTTTGCATTTGTATACGAGGTTTGTATGAAAAAACGGAACTGGCGTCTGATGCTGCGCCGGGTGCTGAACCTGGTGTTCAGCCGCATTGTTGTGACCGGCGTGCTTCTGCTGCTGCAGGCGTTCTGGCTGTTTGCGCTGTTCTACTGGCTGGCGGACTACGCCAAATGGTTCGGCGGCGTGGGCGTTGCCATGAGCGTTATCATGTGCCTGGCGCTGATCCGGCAGGATTCCACGGTGCCGGAGTTTAAGATCAGCTGGATGATCCTGTTTTCCGTTATGCCGGTGCAGGGCGGCATTTTGTACCTGCTGTGGGGCGATAAGCGCCCGGCGCTGGGCTTGCGCCACCGACTGGAGCGCGCCGAGGACGCAATGGCCCCGGCGCGGAAGGACGACCCCGACGCCGCGGCGGCCTTGCAGCGGCAGGACCCCCGCGCCGCGCTGACGGCCCGCTACCTGCACGACTACGGCCCGATGCCGGTCTGCGGCGGCACGGCGGCGAAATATTACCCGGACGGGCAGAGCATGTTTGCCGATATGCTGCCCGCATTGCAGGGGGCACAGCACAGCATTTATGTGGAGAGCTTTATCATCGGCATGGGCGAGATGTGGGGGCAGATCCACGAGATTTTGCGCCGGAAGGCCGCGGCAGGGCTGGACGTGCGGGTCATCTACGACGACGCGGGCTGCCTGAGCCTGCTGCCCCACAACTACGCTGAAATGATGCGGGCCGACGGCATCCGGGCGTTCAGCTTCAACCGCTGCGTGCCGATGCTGAACCTGGTCATGAACAACCGCGACCACCGCAAGATCATGGTCATCGACGGACAGATCGCCTTTACGGGCGGTGTGAATCTGGCGGACGAGTATATCAATAAAATCGTGCGGTTCGGCTACTGGAAGGACAGCGGCGTCCGGCTGGATGGCCCCGGCGCAGCGAGCCTGGCAAACATCTTTTTGACGTTCTGGAAGGCGCAGTACCCCGACGAGGAAATCGACATGGACCGCGACCTGCCGCTGGCCGCGCCGGTCAAAACGGACTGCCTGGTGCAGCCCTTCGCCGACAGCCCGGTGGACCGCGAGGCCGTGGCGAAAAACGTCTACCTGGAACTTATCAACCAGGCGCAGCGGCGGCTGTACATCTGCACGCCGTACCTGATACTGGATAACGACCTGCTGACCTGCCTGCGGCTGGCAGCCCAGCGCGGCGTGGATGTGCGCATCTACACGCCCGGCGTGCCCGACAAGCCGACAATTTATCAGCTGACGCGGAGTTATTTCCCGCATCTTTTGCGGGCGGGGGTAAAGATTTACAGCTACACGCCGGGCTTTTTGCACGCCAAAACCTGGCTGGTGGACGACCGCATTGCGGCAGTGGGTACCGTGAACCTGGATTATCGCAGCTTGTATTTACACTTTGAGAACAGTGTGCTGATCTACGGCGGGGCTGTGCTGGAAGATGTGCGGAAAGATTTGGCGGAAATTGAGCGGGAGAGCAAAGAGGTGACGCTGGGGGATTGCCGCACCGGGTTTGTGGGGACAATGTATAGTGCGGTGCTGAGGTTGGTGGCACCGTTGTGCTGAGGAAGAACGCTTTGCAGGGGCGAACAATGTTCGCCCCTGCAATTTTTTACGTGTATCGGCTTTCTACGGCTTCTATAAATTTTATGGGGTCGATCATGCGGGCACCGTCGGCGGTTGGGGCTGCGGTGGAGACAAGCAGGGTAAGCATTTCCTCATTGGTGAGGGCGGGGGCGACCTGCCAGCCCAGCGCCATTACTCCGACGCAGTAGGGAATGCCCCAGCTCAAGCCGCCCTGCACGTCATATCGGTAGCCGCACTGCCCGGAAATGTATTCCTCGGCTACGGTGCGGTAGGCGCAGGGCACGCCCACATAGTTTGGATTTTTCCTGGCGAGGGGTGTGATAAGGAAAGCCCCGGGCTGGCCCATCCGGCAGGCTGCGGGGTTATCCCGCTGGGCTGGGTCGAAGGCGGCAAGACCCGGCACGAGACGCGCGGAGCCTGCGCTTGCGCCTTGCACGG
>ERZ773229.1918-NODE-1918-length-13235-cov-4.463733_pt1 | contig 13235 bp, 9 predicted proteins | sample MGYA00580992_ERZ773229 | MGnify/ENA primary metagenome ERZ773229 (study PRJEB29015, sample SAMEA2737795) | human gut metagenome | biome: human gut; feature: human-associated habitat; material: faeces | place: China | collected 2012 ... | reverse complement strand
GGCGCCACTCCGGTCTTTGTCTGGATGCGCTCGTGGTTGTAGAAGTGAATATAACAATCAATCATTTCATTGGCTTCATTGAAGGACACCGGTTTGTGTCTGTAAATATATTTCTGTTAGGATGCTTTGGCCTGACTATATTCCTTTGCTTACCAGAAAATAGAAAATGTCAAAGAGAATATTGGGACAAACAGGTGATGAAAAAATATTGCTCCCAGTTGAGTATTCCCATAGGGGTTATCTTTTCCCATTTGCAACATGTGATAATGCTGCAAATTATTCTAAACACAAATACCCAGACCACTCAGCTGCACATATAGAAGCCGCCCGAGCGGGGACACGATGTCCTCCGCCGGGCGGTTTTCCTACTTAATACTTAACGATGAATCTTAGAACCAGACGCCGGAAGAATTTGGTGTTTTTCTTCAAACTGGCGAGAAGCGCGCCGCACAGGTGCTTGAGCTTCTCTCGCTGCTCTTCGTTCATCTCGTGCGTGCTGAACGCCGCTTCTTCCCACAGCACGGCGCATTCCCCGTAGAGGGCTGCCGTGTCCTCGCCGCAGAGCTTCGCAACGCGCGGCGTCAGCGAATGGAAAGATGCCCGGATCGTGTTGGTATCGTTGAAAAATGCGAGGGCGGTCTGGTGTATACCATTGAGGGGAACGTCAACGACAACTGCGCCCGGGGGGCGGTACTATGTAAGCGATACCTGCATCTTCGGGTATGGTTTGCCGGCGTACTAAAATCAGGAGAGTCCGGCTTTGGGCTCTCCGGTTATTATATGTCGTCGGTTACTAAATCCGGTTTTACTCTATTATGGATAGATCCCTTCGTGGAAGGCTAGATGTTATCGGAATTGTTAGATTGCAGAAATGGAGGAAAAAAGGTAAAATAAATCCGATAAGTTGACAAAATGGGAGGAGTCCGAAAATGGAACTGTTAACCGCAACTCAGCTTCAAAACTACTGCGAAACGCATCCCAGAGAGTTTCAGGCTCTGTTACCTGAATTAGTAAAGCGGCTTATTATTTGTAGCCAGCCATCTTTGAACGGGATACGTATTCCTACTTCTGATGATATCTGGGCTCCTGGTTTTGATGGGATCATCGAATGCTCCAACGATTCTACTTATGTTGGTAGCGGCATCAGCGTCTGGGAATTTGGAACAAATTCTAATGTCCTGTCAAAAATAAATGATGATTACAAAAAGCGAACCGAGGATTCGCTTGGCATCGATAAGGCCGAAGCAATGTTTTACCTTGTGACACCCAGAATCTGGGCTGTGCAATCAATCTCCATCAAGGAGTGGGAGCAAGAAAAAACAGATTGGAAAAGTGTACGCGTTTATGACGGCGTTGTATTGGCGGACTGGATCAACAGCGAGCCTGCCGTTTATGCTTGGCTTTATGAGTACCTCTTTCGTCAGCCGCGTCCCGATTTTGAGACTGTCTCCTCCTCATGGAATCATTTTTCGAGCAAGACGAACCCGCCGCTTTCATCCTTGATGTTTCTAGATAAACGAGAAAACGGTGTTCAAACACTATATGGCCTATGCAGTCTGGATACTATTATTCGTATAAAAGCGGAAACCCGTATTGAGTCGTACGGTTTCGCTTTGGCGGCGCTACGGGAAAAAGCTGATTTGCGAGAATGCTGCATTGTGGTTAATGACTCCAAGTCTTTTTCCCAATTATCTTCGCAATTATGCGGGAAAGTTTTTTTATTAAACTACCCCTGCACGGACGATATTATCACAAACGGAAATACTGTAATTATATGTTTTAATAAAGAGTCCACCTGCATTGAGGGAAATATTAACCTGAATCTTTTGCCTAAAAGTCATTTTTTGCGCGCGTTTAAGTCTATGGGGTTTGACTATGCCGAAGCGGATGCATTGTATACAGCTACTTGCGGAAACATGAGAGCCCTTATTCGCAAAATACCGGGGTGTGCCAACGAGGACAGACCGGACTGGGCAAATTTAGGCAGTCTCCACCTCCTTATCCCGATTGCCTTTTTGCGGTCTTTTCATCCCGTCCGTGACAGAAAGTTGGTAGAGCAATTGTCGGGAACGTCCTATATGGCAATTGAGAACAAATACAATGAGTTACTTCGACTGGAAGACTCTCCCATAAAGAGAGTGGGCGACTATTACAGCATTGTCGACTTTGAAAGCACATTTGCCATACTAAATATCCACACATCAGATTCAGCATTTGACAGACTTAACGCTGCGGTTCTGTCTATATTGAACGATGCTCCTGATGTCTATACGATGGAAGGAAACCGTTATGCAGATACTATATTCCACAGCCTTTTATTAAACTATGTATTTTTCTCCGAGTCGGATAGCGAAAATGACAAAATCGCCGATGCTGTTAAATCGATTCTCGACTATGCCTACTTAGGAAAAGCATCACAATTGGTTTTCCGAAATTTGCCTTTCTTGGCGATGGCTGCACCGGAAGCCGTGTTTCGCTTTATTCAGGCCGGATTGGAGAAGGGTCAAAAGCCTTTGCTGGCTTTTTTCACAGAGAAATTGTATTCTAACATATGCACAAATGCGATAAACGCTTTGGAGGAATTAACACAGTATGATGAAACATCCGTTAATGCGTGTAATACCCTGTTTAACCTTCTCATCTGCTTAAAGCAGGAATCCGAGGCATACAATTCTGTCAAGGGCGCCCTTCTCAATACGTTGTTTCTTGCATACAATCGCGGTGCATTGGTACTGTCCCAGAAAACCGCTCTGTTTAAAAAATATATTACTCAAATACCAGAGATCGGCCTTTTGCTGTTTACAGAGGCGTTGGAGCAGAGAAGCGTATACTACGGACTCTATATTGGTATCAAAAAAGTTTCTGAAGAAGCTGTGCCCATATCGGAATATCTCAATGCGTTTCAAATTATTAGCGAAACGGCATTTAGTACAGCTATTTCCAACAGTAAGGAACTGGTTGTTGGGAAGATCCTAGGGAATTACTCAATGTTTTGTCCGGATTTTCTTTGTTCGCTAGCAGATCGCTTTTCTCCAGATGCCTTTAATGATGTTGCTTTGGCTAACCTGAATTTTAGTATTCGGAAAACAATATTCCGTTCAAAAGAATGCAACGTTGAGTATTTTGTAAAATACGAAGAGATTTTTCCCCGTTGGCTTGAAAAGACCTCTTCTTCTGATCCTGTTTTTTCTGTTGCGTATTTGTTCCATGAATATCTTTGGTGCCCGATTGACGAATGCCTTTTGGAAGAAAACCCCTTGGAAGTGCGGAAGATAGCTGACGAACACAGGGTTCAAATGCTAAAACTGCTTGTTGAGCAAAATGGCATTGAAAAAGTCTCTCGACTTGTTCACTTTATAGACCATAGTTACCAATGGGGAGCGATCTTTGCCAAAGCTTTATCTTCAGTGGATGCCGTATATTTGGCCGGCGAACTCGTTAAGGCCGGAAAACAAAACATACTGTGTTCTTTTATTAACTGTGCAGATAAATTAACTGCAGACTTAGTCTTTCAGAGCTTTCCAGAAGACGTTCAATTGCAGCTTTTGCACGGAATCGCAAGAACAGACTCTTATGACTGGCTTGGCACTCCTGAACGTGAGGCTGCATATTGGAGTCACCAACAAATGGACATAGGCAACCAAGATGAGTACAGATTTCTTGCATTATTAAAATACCACCCGGAAGGCCTGTTGCCTTATTGCTACGAGTTGTCGACAACTGCCTCCGAAACAGATGTTACCAAAATCATGGACATTTTCTTTGTAATATTGAAACGCCATGAAGAACCCGAGCGGGGCTATTGTGAGAGCGGCTTTATTAACGAGATAATCAAAAATGTAGAAAAGAAGTACTATAGTCCAGAGTGGGCGGAACTTTGCTACATGCTTTTTTCCAGGCAACTCACCTCCGAACTCTCAAAAGCAGTTTGCATTTACTTTTTCAACGCCCCGGATCGTCTTCGTTCAGAGTCATCGAAGAAAACGCAAAGTAGTATCGATCTAAAATGGAAGTATCAACTCCCGGAGCAAGCTTACTTGGACTATACTCTTTTTAAAAATTTCTTTTCTACATTGATTGAAGATCATGATATCTTATCAATCCATTTTGCCGGAGAGGTTCTCGGAAGAGCAAAAACTGACTCGGATGGTATTTCTCCACATATGTTTACGAGAAGAGTATTAGAGGAGCTCCATCCTTCCGAAATCGTGGACGCGGTCTTCAGCGGAAAAATCAATTCTTTTGGCTTCCGAGAAATACATGATGGCAGCGATCAGAAGCAGATGGCCGATGAATACAAGAGGAAAGCAAAAGAGTATGAAGTCGACTATCCAATTACTGCTTGCTTCCTAAAAAGGATGAGCGACTACTATGCTTCTACCGGGCACGAAGATTATCTTCGGTCTGAACTAGGTTATTTATAATTGAACGCCCTCAAACGAGAAAGAAGCTGGTTTATGCGAACCAGCTTCTTTCTCGTTTGAGTTCATACCATATGTGTGAAAGTTATACACATGCAAAATCCTCGTTTAATGAATGTGCCTGCAAAGATATCAACTTTTCCTCAACGAGACTCAATTTGATGTTTAGTTGCTTTACTTTGGATTCATCGTATCCATATTTTTCATATTTTTTCTCTTTAATTCTAAGCAGACCTTTTGAGATCAGATTCTGGGCATCTACTGGTTTTCCAGCGAGCACATGAAACGCAATTGTGAAGCAAAAAAGAAGTATATTTATAATAATTGATATTACATTCAAATAGTCCTTCCCTCGCTCGTTTCCATAGCGAAATAGCCACACAGTTATTGGTATAGAAGCCGCAGTTAGTAAAAGGAATAAAGCTGTGACAAAAGCAGTAGTATGTTTATACTTTTTTTCAGCAAGCATCTTTGCAGTTTCTTGCGTCGATAACGCTTCAATAATTTCGCTATGTTTTTGTTTTAGTTCTCGTATATCTCGTAGCTTTTCCCGTTTATCAGCGTCTTGAACCATTTTGTTCAATTCCGAAAGTGCTTTTTCATAGTGCAATTTATTCTGGTTCATTTCTGCTGACAACGCATCATATTTCTTTTGCATAGCATATACTTCTTTTTGTGCTATTTCGCGTTCTTCTAGGCGGCCCTGGCGTTTCGCATCGTCTTTTATTTTTGCCAAAATATCTATTGGAGTTTTCTCTGTGAAATAGTTCGCATCCCCTTTTGTCATTTCCATAAGAAGGCGTTGTGCTAAAATACTAGACTTCAGGAAATAAGCTTCTTCTGTAGTTATTGTTTCATTTTCTACAAGTGTTTCCGCCGATTCAACCAGTTTTCTTTTTAATTGCGTTGATGGTAAAAAAGCAGCATACGCATTCGCGGCAACTCTCACTCTTGTGGCTGATAATAATTTCTGCGGATTATTCAGCCAAATAAGTGTTCCCCAGTATATATCATTCACACAGTCAGGAATCTCAGATGTATTTTGTTGAACAAAATCTTTTGCGATTGATGCCAATGCATTGTTTCTGGTGATGAAAATATGTGAAACCGCGCGCAAGTAAGGGGCACGATTGCCAGCGTTCAAATGATCAACAAAATAAAGGGATCTAGCATCTTTATCAATCGTTTTCTGTTTCAGCTCCTCGTCAAAGAACTGTGATCGTTCCTTATATCTTTCAACAATTAAATCATAATAGCGCTGTTCCGAATTAACCCCCCTCGGACTTGTCGCAGGATACGGCATATCATCAATTTCTATTTCATAACTTTTTAGTTTTGCTTCAAGCGTAGCGGCATAATTGGCAACTTCATCTTTAGTATAATTATGACTTACGAAAAATCTAGTTGAGGCCGTAGCACAAAATGGATCATAGTTAGGATTCCCTATCCACTCCTCGCTTCCTTGGACAAGTGTAATAATCTCCAAAAACGTATGCCAAAAAACTTTTACTTTCATTCCCATTTTTTGAGTAGCGGCCACAAGATCTTTATAAACATTGGAGTGGTCAATTTCATCCACTTCCAAAAGAGCAAACACTACAGACGTATCTAAATAGACAGTTGCATTACTTCTAGTTACACCAGCACTTTGGTCCTGTCCACTAATAAATAACTCTGTAAGAATTCTGCCGACAATTAGAGAGTTGATATATTCAAGGCTTGGATCTGTCTTTTCGAGTGAAGAGTAAAACGCATAAAAGCTGCGGAGGGATGCGCTGTCAGCAATTACACTATATTCTTGGACGCCACGTAATAAGTCAGTTCCGTTTGCGCTTATAAAGTCATCAATAATTCTCTCCGCGTCCGTTTTGGTGATATCAATCCCGGCAGATGATTTTGAAAATATAACGTATCTTTCGATAAGCCGCTCAAGTTGAATCTGTTCCTTTTCTATGGCGTTGTCCGAAATATCTTTTTCTATTTTATCCCTGACAGGATTAAATGTGCTGGAAAGGTTTCCCACAAACACCCCTGCCCTTTTAGTATTCCAACAATCACCGTCATTGGATGATAGGGAATTGAAAAACCGCAGTACTTTGTAAAGTCATCACAGATATCCTGAACAGAAAATGGTCGATACTCTCTGGCCTTTATTACTGCCTTTGTAAGATAAATGAAGGCATCAGATATGTTGCGCCCTGAGTATTCTTCTTTGATTAAAGAATAAACAGAACTATTTATAAGTTTTCCCATACGTTTTCCCCTCCTTCTAGGGGAATTTTATCATAAAATGTTGTAAAATGATACCCTAAAACAGCGGCGTGAATAAAGAACGCAAAATCTATATAGTATTTTTATAGACCCATAGTTGCAGCCTTAGCAGCATGATGTCAGTATGCCGGGAAGAATAAAGGTTTTCGTAAGAGTAGAAGGACTAGAAATAGCTATACTGACTATTTCAGAAAAATCTACCGGTATTTCATCAAAGAAGAAAGAAACATAACTATCATGCATCCTTGTATCTGCCCTTAATATTCTGCTTTGAGGTATGACTCCTAGTCTGCTGTGCAAATTTTAACGCGTTCTTTCGGAAATCGTCAGCATTACAAACCTGCGTATTGTAGGAAATTGACGAGCTATTTATCTTGCGTTTTATTGATTGCGGCTGTATAGTAACAATAGAGGTGATCGACTATGCTTTTCCGGCGGAAGATTTATGATAAGTTTCTTACATGGAAAAAGGAAACCGGCGGCAAGAAGGCTCTGCTGGTAGAAGGCGCACGCCGAATCGGCAAATCTACCGTGGTAGAAGAGTTTGCCAAAAATGAGTACAGGAGCTATATCCTGATCGACTTTGCTCGCGCGACCGAGACAGTTAAGGAATATTTTCTGGAGCATCTGAATGATTTGGACACATTCTTCATGCTGTTGTCGGTAGAATACGGCGTTACGCTCTACCCGCGGGAGAGTATCATTGTCTTTGATGAAGTCCAGATGTTTCCGAAAGCGCGGGAAGCGATAAAATACCTGGTCGCGGACGGGCGCTACGATTATATCGAAACCGGCTCGCTAATCTTCATTAAGGAGAATGTAAAGGATATTGTCATTCCATCCGAGGAGCGGCATATCAAGATGTATCCGCTGGACTTCGAGGAATTTTGCTGGGCTTTGCAGGAAGAGCCGCTGGTAGGCTATATCCGTTCCTGCTTTGATAAGAGGGAGCCGCTCGAAAGAAGCCTGCACAACAAAGCGATGCTTCTGTGGGGGCAGTATCTGCTGGTCGGCGGCATGCCAATGAGTGTGGTTGCCTTTCTGGAAGGACATAAGGACTTCGGAAAAGCCGATCAGGAAAAGCGGGATATTCTGGAGCTTTATCGGAACGATATCATGAAGATCCGTGCACAGTATCGTTCCAAGGTGTTGGCCATATTTGACCAGATTCCGGGGCTTCTTTCGCGGCACGAAAAGCGCGTTGTTTTCAATCGCATTGCCGCAGGATCCACGGCTGATCAGTATGAGGAAACATTTTTCTGGTTGGCGGATTCCATGGTGGCCAATGAATGCCGCAGAGCAAATGATCCGAATGTTGGTTTGTCGCTCAGCGAATCGGATGCCTATATCAAGTGCTACTTGGGTGATACGGGATTGCTGGTCAGCCACACTTTTGACGAGAACGAACTTTTGGAGGACGAAGTCTATAAACAGATTCTTGCTGGGAAGCTTGGAATCAACGAAGGCATGCTGTTTGAGAATGCCGTTGCGCAGATGCTTACTGCCAACGGGCATCGGTTGTTTTTCTATACGCAATACAATGAAGAGAAAAAACGAAACGACATTGAGATTGACTTCATTATCTCCAACAACAGCAAAACGAAATATAAAATCTATCCCATTGAAGTGAAATCCGGTATGCGCTATACCACCGAGTCGTTGCACCGGTTTCGGGGAAAATTCAAAAATCGAATCGGCGGCAGCTATATTGTGCATCCGAGAAACCTCATAGAAAAAGACGATGTTCTCTGCATCCCGCCTTATATGGTTATCTGTCTTTGATGAAGAGGATCATTACCGTGCTATTTTATGACAGGAGTCGGTTAAAATGGTAGATTGGTATCTCACTCAGAATCAGATTCGGTTTTTGATTTAGTTTGGCTTAGATAGAAAGCGGATGACAATATGGAAGATACAATTGTGTTAATAAAAATTTCATTGAAAAAAGTCTAATAGATTATTTAGTGGTATTTTCTCCGATAGTTCTGTCAGTAATTGCAGTTATAATCTCGCTCTGGGATAGCATATGATCTTCCAGATCGTCGCGGTGTTTGTGACGGATACGGAGTTTGACTACGTCCGCCCCGAGTTTGAGACGAAAAAGGAGCGGACGGAGTATCTTGAAACGGTGGCGCGGAAGAATCTCTTCGCCATCGACGGCGCGGCCATCGAGGACGGGGATAAGCTTCTGACGCTCTCGATGTGCTGCACACTGTACGGTAAGAATGAGACCGGCGATCAGCGCCTCGTGGTCGCAGCCAAGCTCCTGCCCACCGCGGCGGAAGAAGCCCCCTACGCCGTGCAGGACGCAAAATTCCCGGAGCTGCCGGAGAATAAATAACGGAAAAGAGCCAACGGAAAATTCCCGTTGGCTCTTTTGCAGCCTGCCAAAAGCACCCGTTCAGTAAATCCGCTGGACAGGTGCTTTTTCTTATCCTGCGCATATCGTGCTGAACCTACGATTTTATTAAAGTTGTTTCTCTGCTTCTCCCTTTGTCCGAAACATGATTACAATATGTGCAGACCAAGAAGGAAGGTAGGCGAAATTACCAATGGAACAAAAAAGAATTACCGAAGAAGCGATACAGGCCTTTCGCCAATATCTGATCCGGGACGAAAAGAGCGCGGTCACCGTGGAGAAATACCTCCGGGACATCCGTGCTTTTCAAGCCTTTATCGGAGAAACGCCAGTAGAGAAGGAGCTGGTTATCCATTACAAAAACCATCTGCTGGAAGAAAGCTATGCGGTGCGGTCTATCAATTCCATGCTGGCCAGCGTGAACAGCTTCCTGATTTTTATGGATTGGCCGGACTGCAAGGTGAAATCCCTCAAAGTGCAGCGTCAGGTTTATTGTGCGGAGGAAAAGGAGCTGACAAAGGCAGAGTACGAGCGGCTTTTAAAAGCGGCAGGGAAGAATGAGCAGCTTCGGCTGGTGATGGAGACCATTTGCTCCACCGGCATCCGCGTGTCCGAACTGAAATATTTTACGGCGGAAGCGGCGAGGCGCTGGGAGGTTATTGTGCGCTGCAAGGCCAAGACCCGGACGATCCTGCTTCCCGGCAAGCTGAGACGGCGGCTGCTGGATTATGCCGGAAAACAGAAAATCCGCTCCGGCGTGATCTTTCTCACGGGGCGCGGAAAACCTCTGGACCGGAAAGCCATATGGGCGCAAATGAAAGGGCTGTGTAAAGCCGCCGGGGTAAAGCCGGGCAAGGTCTTTCCGCATAACCTGCGGAAACTCTTTGCCAGAACCTTTTACGGCATCGAAAAGGACATTGCAAAGCTGGCGGATATTTTAGGGCACAGCAGCGTAGATACGACCCGCATCTATATCATGACCTCCGGCACGGAGCACCGCCAGAAGCTCGAACGGTTGGGGCTGGTCGTATAGAAAAAAGCCCGACATAATTCGCATTATGTCGGGAGCAAATGGCATATACATACAAAGTTTGCATCAATCCTTGATTTTTTTATAGCACTTACCGCTTGAAAAATCAAGTTCCGATGCAGAAAGAGTTCACAAAAAAGCAAAAAAAATTTAACCGCTGTACATATTGTCGAAAACGAGTAGTACAACAACACCCCCTGCGGCGTTTTTTTTAAAAACGTGGAAGGGGGTGTGCTTTTGTGCGCCCAAAATGGAACATCGTTTTCGGGTCGAACGCCCGCCGCTGCTGCTCCTTTGGACATAATTGGACATAATGCGAATTATGTCTAAATAAGCGGAAGCATTAAGGAATCAGGAAGAAGCTATATGAGCAAATCTCTCAAAAGGGTATGGAATGTGGTCAGCAGCATTCTGGTTGCGCTGGTGGTGATTCTGGCGCTTCTGCTGGTGGGCGCAAGAGTCGCCGGATTGCAGGTGTTCACCGTGCTGTCCGGCTCCATGGAGCCAACATATCATACAGGCTCGCTGATCTATGTAAAAAAGGTAGACCCTTACGCCATTCAGGAGGGGCAGCCCATCACGTTTATGCTGGACGAAAACACCGTGGCCACGCACCGCGTTGTGGGCATTGTCCCCGACGAGGAAGACCCCACCGTGATCCGCTTCCGCACCAAGGGCGACGCAAACGAAGCAGAAGACGCTCGGCTTGTTCATTATAAAAACGTCATTGGTACGCCGGTTTTCTCCATCCCATATCTGGGCTATGCGACAAATTACATCCAGCACCCGCCCGGAATGTACGTTGCGATTTCCGCAGGCGCGATACTTCTGCTGCTGATGTTCCTCCCCGACATGTTTCCGGATGACCGGGACGAGGAAATAAAGCTCTCCCGGCCCGGCAAAGGCAGACATACGGCAGAATACAAAGCCGCGGCCTCCAAAGCAGCATCGGAGAAAACGATCGGCGAAAACCGGACGGATTAATCTTGCCGCAAAAAGAATTGCAGCAGGCAGACGCTCCCAATGGAAACGTTTTGCCTGTTGAAATAAAACCAACCGCAAATAACCGAGGGAAGGAGGAAAAAGAAAAATGAAACACCGTGCAAACCGCCGCCGCATGAGCAACAAAAAATTCATTGCGATACTGTCCGTTTTCGTAATGCTGGCATTGACGATGGTAGTCGGCTGTGCTGTAGACGGAACGGTCGCCTGGCTCGTCAGCGAGTCGGAGTCTTCTGTCAGTACATTCACCCTCGGAGACATCAATATCAAATTGACCGAGGCGGAATCGGAGAGTCAGTCGCTCAAAATCATCCCCGGCGTTGATATCAGGAGATCCCTGAAGGTGAAGGTCGAGCCGAACTCCGAAGCCTGCTGGCTGTTTGTGAAGGTTGAGGAAACGAACTGGTCGCGCTTCCCGGACGTGAACGGTACGGCGAAGGTTTCCTACTCTGTCGACGTCCAAGACAGCTGGATAGCTCTCAACAATCATCCCGGCGTTTACTATCGCGAAGTCAGCGCGGAGAATGCCAAAACTGGTGTGGAGTACGATGTGAACTGTAATGTCACGGTCAGCCAGATGCTGACCAAGGCAGAAGTTAACAGCATTGCCGCAGGAACCCAGCCCCAGCTGTCGTTCACGGCCTACGCTGTCCAGCGCCTCGGTATTGACGATGCTGCTGCCGCATGGGCAGCGGCGAATAACCCCTGAGCATTTCCTTACATGCAGCGCAAAAAATGAAAATAGAAGGAGTAAAGCACATGAAAAAGAAAGTCGCCGCGCTGTGCCTCTGCGTCGCCCTTTTGGCGGTCGCCGTTGTAGGCGCATCCCTCGCTTATTTCACCGACACGAAGTCTGCCACCAATACGTTTACCGTGGGAAATGTCAAGATCGACCTGATCGAGTCCAGATATCACCGTCAGGGCTCCGGCAGCTCCGGCGATACCTCTATCCCCGCCCCCACCCAGACCGCGAGCGGCATGGACTATGTCGCAAACGGCTCCACGATTTTCACTGATGAAGAGATCAAGGCGGATGCTGCGAAGTATTCCGACTACATCGGCGAGCGCGGTAAAAACATGGTTCCCGGAAAGAACATTGCCAAGTCCCCTTATGTCATCAACACCGGTGCGAATGACGCCTACATCCGCATCCGTGTGATGATCCCCTCCGATGCGAACCGTGATTACTGGCAGGCTCGCAGCGGCGGCGTGATTGAAAGCCAGTTCTGCACTACTGCCATCACAAGCGGCGAGTTTATGCACGGTAAAAGAACTGACTATCCGATTATTGATGCCAGCGGCAAGGGCTATGTGGATGGGAATGGCGTAAAGTACGATGTTTACACCTTCATCCGCACCGAGCCCCTGAAGCCCGGTGAGATGACCGAATGGAACGTCTGGAACTACATCGGTATTGCGGATGAAGCTACCAGCGCAAACATCCAGAAGGCTGTCGATAAGGGAGCTATCCTTGTATCGGAGGACGGCACGATGACCGTAAACGTTTTGGTGCAGGCCGACGCTATCCAGGCCGAGGGCTTTGCCGATGCTACGGCGGCTTTCGCTGAATTTGATAAGTAAATCTTTCCAGCGCGGCTATTCAATGAGCTGCGCTAATCTCCCTATCTCTGTGGTCTGTACCCTTCGGGGTACAGACCATATGAGAGCACCCAGCAAACACGGGCGCTCTCATATGGTTCGGCAAAGATGTGCCGCATAAGCAATAGCTAACCCTTGCTTGATTTTCAAGCATTTTTCTGCGCATGTACGTAGAAAACATAATACACAAAAGGAGCAACAGCACATGAAAAAGAAAGTCACCGCGCTTTGCCTCTGCGTCGCCCTGCTGGCGGTCGCTGTCGTGGGCGCATCTCTTGCTTACTTCACCGACACCAAGTCTGCCACCAACACGTTTACCGTGGGAAACGTCAAGATTGACCTGATCGAGTCCAGGTTCCACCGCGAGGGCAACGACAACTCCGGCGATACCTCCATCCCCGATCCCACCCAGACCGCAAGCGGCATGCAGTATGTCACCGACGGCCACAAGGCGTTCACCGATGACGAGATCAAGGCGGACGCTGAGAAATACTCCGAATACATCGGCGAGCGCGGAAAAAACATGGTTCCCGGCCGCAACTTTGCCAAGTGC
>ERZ773229.1906-NODE-1906-length-13285-cov-2.683598_pt1 | contig 13285 bp, 12 predicted proteins | sample MGYA00580992_ERZ773229 | MGnify/ENA primary metagenome ERZ773229 (study PRJEB29015, sample SAMEA2737795) | human gut metagenome | biome: human gut; feature: human-associated habitat; material: faeces | place: China | collected 2012 ... | reverse complement strand
AGAATTGAGGTTGAGGGCATACTTGATATGTCGGATCAGGGTTTTGGATTCCTCAGATTTTCCAACTTCCTTACAAGCGACAAGGATGTTTATGTTGCGCCGACACAGGTACGAAGATTTAACCTCAAGACAGGAGACAAGATAAGAGGCATAGCAAGACCTCCGAGAGAAGGCGAAAAATTCGGAGGACTGCTTTATGTGGTGACCGTAAACGATGATGAGCCGGGAGTTGCGATGAGGCGGCCTGACTTTGACGACCTGACGCCGATATTCCCATACGAAAGAATATCCCTTGAAAGCAGCAGCAGAGACCTGTCCCTGAGACTTATAGATCTGGTTGCACCTATAGGCAAGGGCCAGAGAGGCCTTATAGTTGCGCCGCCAAAGGCAGGCAAGACTGTGCTTCTCAAAAAAGTGGCGGCGGCAATTCAGAAGAGCTATCCCGACATAGAGATGATAGTGCTGCTGGTTGACGAAAGACCTGAAGAAGTTACGGATATGAAACACTCGCTGGGCGATTCCGGTGAGGTTATATACTCAACCTTTGACGAGATGCCGCAGCATCATGTGAAGGTTTCTGAAATGGTGCTTGCAAGAGCCCAGAGGCTTGTAGAGCACGGCAGGGATGTCGTAATACTTCTTGACAGCATCACAAGACTTGCAAGAGCATACAACCTGGTAGTTCCGGCATCAGGCAGGACTCTTTCGGGAGGACTTGACCCCGGCGCGCTTCACAAGCCTAAGAAGTTCTTTGGCGCTGCGCGTAAAATGGAAGAGGGCGGAAGCATCACCATACTTGCAACAGCTCTTATTGAAACCGGCAGCCGTATGGACGACGTTATATTTGAGGAATTCAAGGGGACCGGCAATATGGAGCTTCATCTTGACAGGAAGCTTTCCGAAAAGAGAATATTCCCTGCAATCGACATTAACAAATCAGGCACAAGAAGAGAAGACCTGCTGATGAGTCAGGAGGAGTTCGAAGCCGTATGGAAGATGAGAAGAGCCTTATCCAATGCGGGAGTGCAGGAGGTCACAGAGACCATAATAGACTATATGGCGCATACAAAATCCAATAAGGATTTTATACAGCTTATCAAAAAAATCAATCTTGAACAGGGTAGAGGGTAAACATATGGATTTAAGCAAGATATTTGTAAAAGACGCAAATCCCACAAAGATGGGCGGGCAGGCTGTAATGGAAGGCATTATGATGAAAGGCGACAAAAAAACAGCCGTTGCGGTAAGACTTCCAAGCGGAGACATACACATCAAAACAGAAGAAAACCCGAAAAAAAGAACATGGGCCAAAATTCCCATAGTCAGAGGGGTAATTGTATTTGTAAACTCTCTTATACAGGGGACCAAGACACTTATGTACTCGGCAGACGTACTCGAAAAATATGAGGAAAAGCTGGGAGAGGGAGCCCTCGCAGAAAAAGGAAAGTTTGAAACATGGCTTGAAAAGCATTTTGGCGAAAGAGCCGTATGGAACATACTTATAGCCATATCGGTAATTATATCGCTGGTGTTTTCAATAGGAATATTTGTTATAGGACCGACTGCCGTTATCAACTGGATGACAGCCTTTACCGAAAACGAAATAGTGCTTAATCTTACAGAGGGACTGCTTCGTATAGCCATATTTGTAATCTATGTTCTGCTTATATCAAAAATGAAAGATATACACAGGGTATTTCAGTACCACGGAGCGGAGCACAAATGTATTCACTGCTTTGAAAGCGGCAGAGAGCTGACTCCCGAAAACTGTCAGGAGTTCTATACGCTCCACCCAAGATGCGGAACCAGCTTTCTTGTATTTGTACTTGTAATATCGCTGATAGTGTTTTCATTTCTGGGCTGGCCGAACCTTGCCCTGAGAATAGTATCAAGACTTTTACTTATTCCGTTTATAGCCGGAATTTCATATGAAGTGCTCAAATGGGCAGGCAAAAGCGACAACTGGTTTATCAAAATAATATCGATACCGGGGCTTTACCTGCAAAAGCTGACAACGGCTCCGCCCGACAACGAGCAGCTTGAGGTTGCCATAGCGGCGGTCAAGGCTGTAATGGATGAGGACGCACCTTTATATGAGGGCATAGCAGGCAAAGACGGAAAATTTATAAAAACAGCAGAAGAATTTTATGAGGAAGCAGGAGTTTAATTATGTTACGACTGAAAGATTTGCTGGCTATGGGAGAAAACCAGCTTGAGCAGGCAAAGGTTCCCGACTATGCGCATGATGCCAGAGCGCTTATGGAATTTGCCTTTAATCTTGACCGTTCACAGATGTTTATGAAATGGGCGGATGATATAGATGACGTGTGGTGCGACAACTATCTTGACATAGTACACAGGAGAGCTTTAGGCGAACCGCTTCAGTACATAACAGGTGTTCAGAACTTTATGGGCATTGATTTCAAGGTAAATGAAAACGTGCTGATACCAAGGCAGGACACAGAGAGAGTTGTCGAAAACGCCCGCCTTATAGTCGAAAGCAAAACAACTAAAAAAACAGCGGACCCCGAAAGTCCTTACATATATGAGACAGTGGCCGCAAGAAAGAACTGGAAGATATTAGACCTGTGCTGCGGAAGCGGCGCCATAGGCATCTCAATGGCAAAGCTCTGCCCTAATGTAAAGAAAGTGCTTTGCACAGATATAAGCGGGGAGGCGCTTGCCGTTGCAAAGGAAAACGCCAAAGCGGCAGGAGTTGAGAAAAAGGTGGATTTTGCTTCGGGCGATATGTTTGAGGCTCTGGGCAAAAGAGCGAAATTTGATATGATAATTTCAAATCCGCCGTATATTGAAAGCAGCATTATACCTACTTTGCAGAGAGAGGTCAGAGAGTATGAACCTATGCTTGCCCTTGACGGCGGAGAGGACGGCCTTGATTTTTACAGGACAATCATAGAGCAAGCACCTAAATTTCTTGACAAAAAAGGCATACTGGTGCTTGAAATCGGATACAATCAGGCAGAAGAGATAAGCGCAATGCTTGAGGAAACAGATACCTTTGCCAAGACGGAGATTGTAAGGGACTACGGCGGCAACAACAGAGTCGTGTGCGCACTGCTCAAATAGCGGGGCAATGCGCAAGCACTTTTTTGAATACATTAAATTTATGTGTTTAAATGTGAAATGAATAGTGATATAATAGCCTTGATTGGGTAACCGGTCAGGCTATTATTTTATTAGTTTCAATTTATTCTTGAAGCATAATAACTTCATTTGTTATAAGGAGGCAGACTGATGTCAACAAAGTCACATTATAAGAGAAGTGAAATAGGCCCTGGAAAGCCTGGATTTTCAAAGACACGTTCCATAATCGAAGCACCGTTTTATGGAAACAACGTTACTAAGGTAACAACTTTAAAAGAAGCATACAAGCTCGCAAAGAACTCACCCGGCACTATAGTTACTGATATGCCTGTATACAGAGGTGAAGAATTCGGTCTTGACCCAGATGCAAAGGTTCTTTTATTCAACGACGGTTCAATTACAGGAAGATATGCTCCTGCAAGAAGAATTACAGGTAAGGAAGGCACCGACACCGAAAAACTGGACAAGATTATTATGGACGCCGTATATGATACAAGATGGAAGAAGCTGTATCATGCAGAGGTTGTTATAGGTCTTGACCCTGAGTTTATGGTTAAAGCACATCTGCTTATTCCTGAGGGCGAAGAGAACCTGCTTTACTCATGGATGCTGAACTTCCAGTATATGTCCGAGTACTATACCAAGATGTTCAAGGATTCAGTTCCTGTAGGCGGCGGCAATGAAGCCGATGTGTATATTTTCTCAGATCCTCAGTGGAAGGGCTGCCCGGATCAGCCGGACGTATGCGACCCTAAGTGCCTGTGCTATTTCAACACAGAAACAAACTGCGCTGCAATACTCGGTATGAGATACTTTGGCGAACACAAAAAAGGAACTCTTACTCTTGCGTGGGCAATAGCCAACAGAAACGGTTATGCTTCATGCCACGGCGGACAGAAAGAATACACATTAGACGACGGTTCCAAATATGTAGCTGCCGTGTTCGGACTTTCAGGATCAGGCAAATCAACACTTACTCACGCTAAACACGACGGCAAATACCCTGCAATCAAAGTTCTTCACGATGACGCATTTGTTATCAATACAGATACCTGCGCATCAGTTGCACTTGAGCCGACTTATTTTGACAAGACTGCAGACTACCCTTGCGACAGCGAAGACAACAAATATCTGCTTACAGTACAGAACTGCTCGGCAACAGTTGACGAGGACGGCAAGGTTGTAATAGTAACAGAAGACATCAGAAACGGCAACGGTCGTGCCATCAAGTCAAAATTATGGTCACCTAACAGAGTTGACAAGATTGACAGCCCTGTAAACGCTATATTCTGGATAATGAAAGACCCTACAATCCCACCGGTAGTAAGATTAAAGGGAGCTTCACTGGCATCAGTAATGGGAGCTACACTTGCAACCAAGAGATCTTCAGCAGAGAGATTAAAAGAGGGCGTTGACCCTAACGCACTTGTAGTAGAGCCTTATGCAAATCCGTTCAGAACTTATCCGCTTGTAAACGACTATGAAAAGTTCAAGAAGCTGGTTGCAGACAAGAACGTTGACTGCTTCATCATCAACACAGGCGAATTTATGGGCAAGAAAGTTCAGAAAGAAGATACTTTAGGAGTTCTTGAGGCTGTAGTTGAAGGCAAGGCAGACTTCAAGAAATGGGGACCTTTCGAGGATATCGAAATCTTTGAATGGGAAGGCTTTGTTCCAGACCTTGGCGATAAGAATTATGTATCACAGCTTCAGGCTCGTATGCAGGACAGACTTAACTATGTTAAGAACCTTGACACAGCAGAGGGCGGATACAACAGGCTTCCTCAGGACGCGCTCGATGCAATTCAGAGAGTTGTTGATCAGGCAGGACAGCTTAAATAACAGACAGTAAATACAGCATATATTTAAACCCGGAGAGCTTTAACTTTCCGGGTTTTATAACGATTACAATAATTCTGCCATGTATAGAGGCAGATGTATAATGCCGTCCTTTATCATTAAGTCTTTGGTGTATAGAATATATGAATTGCCGATGACAGAAGCAAAACGGGTTCTGAATTTGTCAAGGGAAGAATGGGAACGGTAATTGCCGGATTTAACATCTACCGGGCAGACCTTTCCTTCTTCTGTTATCAAAAAATCAATTTCCATGTGATTTTCACGATGCTTGCTGTCAGAGCGTGAATAAAAATAGAGCCGTTCTCTTTTAAGACGAAGCATTTGTGAAACAACATTTTCAATCAGCATACCCTCGTTGATATTAAGCTTATCCAAAAGAATTGCACGATACAGTTCGTTGGCAGTGAATTTGTTATCTTTGAAGGTGTGAGTAACAAGCAGCCCGGTATCTGCCATATAGCATTTTTGCGTGGTGCTGTCAGCGCTCAGAGCAAGACCGATATGAGGATCTGTAGCATTGAAACAGGCGTTCACTATCATTGCTTCATTGAGCCAGATAAAAGAATCCTCATAAGTTCTGAATCTGGCTTGTTTGCTGAGAGAAGAAAGCTTGTATTTTTTTTCTTTTCTGGAAAGCTGTTCTGGTATATTGTCAAACACAGCGAAGACTTTGTCTTCATACCCTTCGGCAAATTTTGCCACATCGTTGCGATACAGTTTTAATATGCGGCGCTTGGCAGTGTCAGATGCTTCGAAGTTCTTGCCGTCTCTGTAGGCGAGAACTGACTGCGGCATACCGCCAACCAGTATGTACTGGCGGAAATCGTTCATTATTTTTCGGTGCAAAGATGCCCCTAAAGGCATTTTCAACTCAAAACACTGCCGGATTAACGGATATGTTGCTTCATCTCCCATAGCCCAGAGGAATTCCTCAAAGTCTAAAGGGAACATTTCTATGTGATCTTCTTCTGATGGAATGATAATATTATGGACATTTTTTTTCAACCGGATCAGAGAACCTGTTTCAAGATAATCAAATCTTCCGTCTGCGACAAGGTATTTAATGAGTTGCCGCGCTTTTGGATACTGCTGGACCTCGTCAAAGATGATTAGGGAATTACGTTTATGAAGAACTGTTGAATAAAATGCAGACAGTTTTGCAAAGAAAAGGTCAAGGTCATAACTGTCGTTTTCAAAAAGCTCTAATACGTCATTAGGGGCTTTTCCAAAGTCAATTATAATATAGCTTTTATATTCGTTTCTGGCGAATTCCTCTGCAATAAAGCTTTTGCCGACACGTCTTGCACCATCAATCATTATTGCAGTTGCGCCGTTGCTTTTGTTTTTCCAGTCAATAAGTTCGTTGTATATTTTTCTTTTTAGCATATATTTTCTCCTCGCGATTAACTCGCATCCCAAAATGCAAGTTAATTATAATATGTCGTGCACGAAAAAGCAAGTTGCAAAAGACGAAATTTGCACGAAAAAGCAAGTTAGACGATGCAGGATTTGCACGAAAAAGCAAGTTGCGGCAGAGGAATTGTGTACTTGTCAAGTTTGGTGGACTGTAGCAGTCAAGTATGTTTTTGAAACCAGCTTTAACTATAGCATATCACGAAAACAAGAATTTTATAATCCCATATATGCGCGAAAACGAGAATTTTAATGCAGGAGAATTTGCACGTTTTCAGGAATTTTTGGGTTTCCTGCTGAAACGGCGAGTCTATAGTCTGGTTTTGCGGAAATATGACATAGATTTACATTACTATGATATCGGCGTTTACTTTTTATGGTTATTATACATATACAGGATAAAAGAAACGCAGGAGGGCAGAGATTATGAGCAGGATAAAGAATTATATAAATGTGGTACTTGGCAGAGTAAAAACCGGTCTTCCCGTAAATGCCGGAATATGCATTGGCATTATAGCCGGTACGGTTATGAAAGATATAGGACTCGGATTGTGCCTTGGAGTGTGCGCAGGGCTTGCTGCGGCGCCGGCTTCAGAGGTTTTCAAAGGCAGGAAAAAAGGACAGCAGAAATAAGGGGAATTGCAAATTTTGCTTTCGTATGATATATTTGCGATAATCGATTGAAAGGAGGGAGGATTATGGCATATAAGACGGTTGTGATTGACTATGCGCCTAAGGCGGATAAAATGGCGGCCTGCATAGAAGACAAAGCAAATGAAATGGAATTAAACGGCTGGAAACTGGTAACGGTGACGATTACAAACTCAGCTAAAGCGATTATGGTGTTTTATAATTGAAGTGGAAATTAATTTTACAATTGAGGACTTCAAAAAAGGTTGGATCTTCAATCAAAAATAGCTTGCATTGACGGTTTGTCTGTGATAAAATAGTCAATGCGTGTAAAGCAGAGAACTCGCAAGAGTATTATAAACATTATGCAAGGGTGATAGACCTGAGCAGGAAAGAGGTGAAAGCATGAAGGAAGGAATCCATCCAGATTACAAGGAATGTAAAGTAACTTGCGCATGCGGCAACACATTTGTTACTAAGTCAACTAAAGAAGAACTTAGATTAGACGTTTGCTCAGCATGTCATCCATTCTTCACAGGCCAGCAGAAATTCGTTAACAGAGGCGGCCGTGTTGAGAAATTCAAGCAAAAATACAATATGGATTAATAAAAATTACCGGAATTTTAAGTTCCGGTTTTTTTTAGATAAATTCGGCTTAAATATAAAGACAAAGTATGATATACTATATAGTTGAGAAAAAACAAAACAGAGGTGCATAATGTTCGATAAATTAGACTTTATACTTGAGAAATACGAGGAGCTTGCTTTAAAGGTATCAGACCCCGATATCATAAACAATCAGCCTGTATGGCAGAAGCACGTTAAGGAAATGGGCGAGATGGAGCCCCTCGTTAACAAATACAAAGAATACAAGATGACCAAGGATAATATAGCGGCCGCAAAGGAGATGCTTGACGATCCCGATGAGGAAATGCGCGAGATGGCCAAGCTTGAGCTTTCAGAGGGTCAGGATAAGCTGGAGCAGATAGAAGAGGAACTCAAAATCCTCATGCTGCCTAAGGACCCTAACGATGACAAAAACGTAATCCTTGAAGTCCGCGCAGGCACAGGTGGAGACGAGGCAGCCCTGTTTGGCGCAGACCTGCTCAGAATGTATATGAGATATGCAGAGCGCAAGGGCTGGAAAACAGAGCTTATGGAAATCAACGAGACAGGCATAGGCGGAATCAAGGAGGCCGCAATGCTTATCAAGGGCAAAGGCGCATACTCAAGACTTAAATTCGAGAGCGGAGCTCACAGAGTTCAGCGTGTGCCCGAAACCGAATCCAGCGGCAGAGTTCATACCTCAGCGGCTACAGTTGCGGTGCTTCCTGAGGTTGATGATGTAGAAGTGGATCTGAACCCTAATGACGTAAGAGTTGATGTGTATCGTGCGTCCGGTAACGGCGGACAGTGCGTAAACACTACAGACTCTGCCGTAAGACTTACTCACGAGCCTACAGGACTTGTAGTAACCTGCCAGGATGAGAAATCACAGCTCAAAAATAAAGAAAAAGCTTTCAAGGTTTTAAGATCAAGACTTTATGATATGAAGGTGCAGGAGCAGCACAAGGAAATCTCAGACGCCAGAAAGAGTCAGGTCGGCTCAGGCGACAGAAGTGAGAGAATAAGGACATACAACTTCCCGCAGGGAAGAATATCAGACCACAGGATAGGTCTTACACTTTACAAGCTTGACTCCTTTATAGACGGAGATCTTGATGAAGTAATAGATGCGCTGATTACAGAGGATCAGGCAGAGAAGATGAAGGAATTCTAATTATGAAAACTAAGATTCTCGAACCTACAAAAGAAAACATCACCTACGCAGGCAGACTGCTGGCGGAGGGAGGCATAGTGGCGTTCCCTACCGAAACCGTATACGGACTCGGAGCCGATGCGTTCAATGAAGAGGCTGTCAAAGCTGTATACGCAGCAAAGGGCAGACCCAGCGACAACCCTATGATTGTTCATATTGCAAGAGCAAGCGACATAGGACAGCTTACTTTGAGATTAAGCGGGGATATAGTGGCGCTTATAGAGAACTTCTGGCCGGGACCGCTTACTATGGTAGTAAAGAAAAAACCAGGGATACTGGATGCCACAACAGGCGGACTTGATACAGTAGGTATCAGACTTCCCGATACGCAGATTGCAAGAGAGCTTATAGAGGCGGCAGGCTGTCCCATAGCGGCGCCAAGCGCTAATATTTCAGGCAGACCTTCACCGACAAAGGCGCAACATGTAATCGACGACCTTTCGGGCAAGATAGATGCCATAGTCAAAGGCGACGACTGCAGAGTCGGCATAGAGTCCACAGTCCTTGACGTTACAGGAGATACACCTGTAATTCTGCGCCCCGGCATTATAACGGCGGAGCAGATAGAGGCGGTTTTAGATAAAAAAGTCGAGATAGATCCTGCTGTTTTAAAACAAAGCACAGACGGCAGCCTTAAACCTAAAGCGCCCGGAATGAAATACAAGCACTATGCGCCTAAGGCAGATATGGTTGTAATCGAGGGCCAGAGGGACAAGGTCAAAAAAGAAATCGAAAGATTAAAGGGGCTAAACGAGCAGCTTGGCAACAAGGTGGGAGTAATCCTCTTTGAAGAAAAGGCTTTCATAGAGGCGGCTCACGACTTCTTTGCAAGACTCAGAGAGCTTGACAAGGAGAATGCGGACCTGATACTTGCGGGGGCGCTTTCGGATATAGACGGAGTCGGCTTTGCGGTAATGAACAGAATGCTCAAATCGGCAGGATATAATATAGTAAAAGTATAGGAGAACAAAATGAAAATAGCTTTAGCTTCAGATCACGGCGGATACGCCCTCAAGGAAACAGTTAAAAAATATCTGACAGGGAGAAATATAGAGGTTCTGGACCTGGGTACAGACTCAGAGGAGTCGGTTGATTATCCGGTATTCGGCAAAGCGGCGGCAGAGGCCGTTGCAGACGGCAGAGCAGACAGAGGCATTGTGTGCTGCGGCACAGGGATAGGAATATCAATTGCCGCAAACAAAGTTAAGGGAATCAGATGTGCATTATGTACAGACGTGCATATGGCAGAGATGACGCGCAGACACAACGATGCAAATATGCTTGCAATGGGAGGCAGGACAACTGATGAAAAGACAGCTCTTGAAATCACAGCGGCATGGCTTGATACAGAGTTTGAGGGCGGCAGACATCAGAGAAGAGTTGATATGCTTAATAATATGTAGTTAATTATAAATACTATGGAGGTAGCAAAATGGGTAAAGTTTATGTATTTGATCATCCGTTAATTCAGCATAAGACAGCAATAATCAGAAAGACAGACACATCAACTAAGGATTTCAGACAGCTGGTAAAAGAGATTGCAATGCTTATGGGATATGAGGCAACAAGACAGCTTCCTCTGGAAGAAGTTGATATTGAAACTCCGATCTGCAAGACAACAGTTAAAATGCTCAAGGGCGAGGACATAGCAATCGTTCCTATTTTAAGAGCGGGACTCGGAATGGTAGACGGTATGCTTGAGCTTGTACCTAATGCCAAGGTAGGTCATGTTGGACTTTACAGAGACCCTGAAACTCACGAGCCGGTAGAATACTACTGCAAACTGCCTGCAGATATAGATAAGAGACAGATATTTGTAGTTGACCCTATGCTTGCAACAGGCGGATCTGCTGCTGCGGCTATTGATTTTGTAAAGGCAAGAGGCGGCAAGGACATCATCTTTATGTGCCTTATCGCTGCACCTGAGGGAATCGAAGCTCTGCAGAAGGCTCACCCTGATGTTGATATATTCATCGCAGCCAAGGATGAAAAACTAAACGAAAACGCTTATATAGTTCCGGGTCTCGGAGATGCAGGCGACAGAATATTCGGTACGAAGTAATGCGGCGCCGGACAGATCCTGCACTCTTTGTTAACAGACCCAGAGATGTTAATAATGCCTGAGGAGCGTTAAACAGAGAAAATTACGGAGGAAACAGACAAAATGAATCACATACCTGATAATGTTAGTAAATATGATAACGTTTATGACGTTCTCAAAGAAAGAGGTTTTATAGAACAGACCACTGATGATGAGGGAATAAGAAAACTTCTGGGAGAAGAGAAAATCAAATTCTATATCGGATTTGACCCTACTGCAGACTGTCTTCACGTAGGACACTTCATGCAGGTTATAATTATGATGTATATGCAGAAATACGGACATACACCTGTAGTCCTTATAGGCGGCGGTACAACTATGATAGGCGACCCTTCCGGAAGATCTGATATGAGACAGATGATGACTCAGGATACAATCAGAGAAAACGGACTCAAATTCAAGGCGCTGTTTGACAGATTTATCGAATTCGATGAAGAATGGAAATACGTTCCTTCGGGAAGCGTTCTTGAAAAGGGCTCATACAACAAAGAGCCTGAAACAGGCAAGGCAATCTGTGTCAACAATGCAGACTGGCTTCTTGGATTTAACTATCTTGAATTCATAAGAGACATAGGCAGCAGATTTTCAGTAAACGCAATGCTCAGAGCAGAATGCTTCAAGCAGAGAATGGAAAAGGGCCTGTCATTTCTTGAATTCAACTATATGCTGCTGCAGTCATACGACTTCTATGCGCTTGCAAGAGACTTGGACTGCAAAATAGAATTCGGCGGCAACGACCAGTGGAGCAATATCCTGTTTGGTGCGGATCTGGCAAGAAGACTTTTAGGTAAGGACAACTACTACGGTATGACTTTCTCACTTCTTACAAACAGTGAGGGCAAGAAAATGGGTAAGACTCAGAAAGGCGCTCTGTGGCTTGATGCAGACAAGACTTCACCGTTTGAGTTTTATCAGTACTGGAGAAATGTAGACGATGCCGATGTAAACAAGTGCCTCAGAATGCTTACTTTCTTACCTATGGAGGAAGTAGAAAGACTTTCAGCGCTTGAAGGTGCGGAAATCAACAAGGCAAAGGAAATCCTTGCATTTGAGGTTACCAAGCTTGTTCACGGAGAAGAAGCGGCAACAAAGGCTCAGGAGGGCGCAAAAGCAGCATTCTCAGGAGGAGCTGCTCTTGATAATATTCCGGCGGTAACAATGGACAAAGCGAATTTCGAAGGAGAAGGTATGGGCGTTGTAAACCTTATCAGAGAAATCGGAGTTGTTCCTACAAATTCAGAGGGTTTCAGAACTATCAAGCAGGGCGGTCTTGAAATCGCCGGCAGCAAGGTTACAGATCCTAAGATGATGATTACTGCAGATATGTTTGATGATGCAGGCAAACTTCTCGTCAAGAAAGGCAAGAAAACCTACAGAATGGTAGAGCTTGGCTAGATAAACAGCTTTAATATGAACCAAAAGACCGCTTCGGCGGTCTTTTATATTGCGGCGAAATGCAGCATAGGATTCAGATTAAAAGGGTAGTAGGACATGTACAATTAGCTTATATCTAAAGCAGATTGATAATATCTGTTTGGGATTGTTAATTAGAACAAACTCTAGAAAAAGTATCTTTTGTACTGATAACTATAGCAGTACTTGTTGTGCGCTGTTTTATTTCGGATTGCTTTTAACTAGATAAAATTTGATAATAAAAAACAAAGGAAGCTGTTCGAATGAACAGCCTTTTTCCATTTTTTGCAGTTTCATAGCAGACCCCAATCTCTGCTTGTCATAGTCTATTGGTATTATCTTAACCCTTTAGGTTATTCGTCTTCTGTTTCAGGAGCACTGATAGTGCCGCTCATTGAATAGTCTTTCTCATCGTAATATAAATAGACATTATAGCCCTCTGTGTTATCGGCTGAATAAAATCCTTCGTGGCTGCTTGAATCAACTGTATATCCAAGTTCCTTGCATTCCTCAACATAAGCATTAAACTGCTCCAATGACAAGCCGTATGCATCAAACATAAAGATATCTTCATCATCTCTGCCACCTTCTACTACTTTTACATCAGGCTTCGGAATTTTGCTGCCAAGATCTGTTTGTGACCACTGATATGCTGTTTCTGTTTCTGCTTCGGTAGAATACTTTTTTGAACTGTAATCATAATATACAGTAAAAATTTTATCCTCATCAACATACTTAAGCGTAGCAATATCAGGCGTAACCAAGTTATAATGTGCGATATTCTTCAGATAAAAGTATCCCTCATAATAATAACAGTTTATATTTGAGACAGATTCACTTGGATTAAGAACTCTGTTTGTTTCGGCGCGCATCGAAATTGGTCGATTTCTGACTTCTTCCATATCTTCGTCGCTTGCTTCGAAAATGCTTTGAATATCTGCACA
>ERZ773229.1898-NODE-1898-length-13324-cov-5.991107_pt1 | contig 13324 bp, 13 predicted proteins | sample MGYA00580992_ERZ773229 | MGnify/ENA primary metagenome ERZ773229 (study PRJEB29015, sample SAMEA2737795) | human gut metagenome | biome: human gut; feature: human-associated habitat; material: faeces | place: China | collected 2012 ... | reverse complement strand
AACGCAAAAATCCCTCGCTGCCGGTCACATCATGAGTTTTCAGATACACCCTAGCAAAAACCGGCAGAAAGCACTTGCGGCTTTCTGCCGGTTGACGTGAACCCTGCCTTGCACACACAGCTCACAGCTCATACATACGGATGATCGTTTCCGCGATCTCGCGTTTTTTGACGCAGCGGTCCATTGCGGCCTTTTCGATCCAGCGGTGCGCGTCCTGCTCCGTCATGCCGAGCTGACGCATGAGCAGGCCCTTTGCCTTCTGGATGCGCTTGAGATCCTGCAGCTGTGAGCGCAGCTGGTCGGTCTGGGCCTGCATGGTCTGCATACTTTTTTTCAGCAGCAGCAGATTGCGCAGCGTCTGGGTCAGAACCGCCTGCTCCATCGGCCACGTCATGACGCACACGCCATGCTTCTGTAGCGTGCGCCAGGCCGCGCCGTATGCCTCCTGCCGCACCAGCAGCAGGAAGACGGCCTCCGCCGTTTCCGCCAGCTCGGCGCAGCGGTGCAGTGCCTGCGCATCCGGCGCGTCGGACTGCAGGACGATCAGCGTCGGGCGCAGACGTTCCAATGCGGCGCCTGCCTCGTCCAGCCCGGATATCGTCTGAAGCTGCACGTCCGGCTGCGCGGCTGTGAACGCTGACAGGGCCGCTGGCTCCGCCGCTGTGCCGCGCACCAGGAGGATCGTATTTTTTGCCTGCTCCACGTTCTCAGCCCCCTTCTGCTGCATATGATATTCTATTTTATGCAGCCGTCCTGTTTCTGTCAATCCATTTCTCTGGCTGAACGCTGCAATAAGAAAAACAGATACCGGTTTTTTCCGCATGGGGCTTGACATTTGCCCGCTGCGCACGTATAATTCGCTCAAACAAACGGCTCGGAGGATTTCTTCCGGCTCACATGGAAACGGTAAACGGCAAAGGCGTCGTACAGCTTCGGTTCTGTGCGTGCCTTTGCCGCTTTTTTGAGAAAAGTGAGGGATTTTTTATGCAGACGGTATCGGATTTCTTTGGTTGTCATGTGTTCGGCGAATCGGTCATGAAGCAGAAGCTGCCGAAGGACGTATTCAAGGACGTCTACGCGGCTATCCACGAGGGCAAGCGGCTCGATCTGGCCGCAGCCAACGTTGTGGCCAATTCCATGAAGGACTGGGCCATTGAGCTCGGCGCGACGCCCTTTACCCACTGGTTCCAGCCCATGACCGGGATCACGGCGGAGAAGCACGACTCGTTCATCTCGCCCACCGCAGGCGGCGGCGTTATCATGGAGTTTTCCGGCAAGGAGCTGATTCAGGGCGAGCCGGACGCGTCCAGCTTCCCCTCCGGCGGTCTGCGCGCCACGTTTGAGGCCAGAGGCTACACCGCATGGGACCCGACGTCCTTCGCGTTCATCAAGGATCATGTGCTCTATATCCCGACCGCGTTCTGTTCCTACGGCGGCGAGGCGCTCGACAAGAAAACCCCGCTGCTGCGCTCCATGCAGGCCATCAACAAGCAGGGCCTGCGCATTCTGAAGCTCTTCGGCCACACCTCCGTCAGGGCTGTGCGCACGACGGTCGGCCCGGAGCAGGAATATTTCCTCATCGACGAGGCGCTTTACAATAAGCGCAAGGACCTGCTCTACACGGGCCGCACGCTCTTCGGCGCGAAGCCGCCGAAGGGGCAGGAGCTGGACGACCATTATTTCGGCACCATCAAGCCGCGCGTGGCCGCGTTCATGCAGGATCTGGACAAGGAACTCTGGGAGCTCGGCGTTCTGGCCAAGACCGAGCACAATGAGGTCGCCCCCGCGCAGCATGAGCTTGCGCCGGTTTTCACGACCACCAATATTTCCGCCGACCACAACCAGCTGACCATGGAGCTGCTGCAGAAGATCGCCCGCAAGCACGGCATGGTCTGTCTGCTGCACGAAAAGCCCTTTGCGGGCGTCAACGGCTCCGGCAAGCACAACAACTGGTCAATCTCGACCGACACAGGCGTCAACCTGCTCGAACCCGGCGAAACGCCGAGTGAGAACGCGCAGTTCCTGCTGTTCCTGTGCGCCGTTATTCAGGCCGTTGACGATTATCAGGACCTGCTGCGCATTTCCGTGGCCTCTGCGGGCAACGACCACCGACTGGGCGCGAACGAAGCGCCGCCCGCCGTCGTGTCCATGTTCCTCGGCACGGAGCTGACGGAGATTCTGGACGCGATCGAATCCGACACGGCCTATGACGCGAAGGAGAAGGAGCTTCTGAAGATCGGCGTCCACGTCCTGCCGAAATTCCCGAAGGACACGACCGACCGCAACCGCACCTCGCCATTTGCCTTTACCGGCAACAAGTTTGAGTTCCGTATGCTCGGCTCCGCCGCGTCCATTTCCGACGCGAACGTCGTTCTGAACACCGCTGTTGCAGAGTCTCTGCGGCAGTACGCCGACAAGCTTGAGGGCGCGGAGGACTTCGAAACTGCCCTGCACGATCTCATCCGCGACACCATCCGCGCGCACAAGCGCATCATCTTCAACGGCAACGGCTACGATGCAAGCTGGCTGGAGGAGGCCGAGAAGCGCGGCCTGCTGAATCTCAAGACCACGCCCGCCTGCGCGCCGTATCTGATGAAGGAAAAGAATGTGCGCCTGTTTGCAGACCATAAGATCTACAGCGAGACGGAGCTGCACGCGAGATATGAAATTCTGCTGGAAAACTACAGCAAGGTGCTGCGCATTGAGGCGCTGACCATGCTCGACATGGTGCAGACCGACATCCTGCCCGCCGTTTCGGACTACACGGCAAAGCTCGTCCGGACGGCAGCGGAGAAAAAGAGCCTGCTCGGCGACGCGGCAGGCGGCTATGAATATAAGACGGCCGCACGACTGTCGGCACTGACCGAGACGGCCAGCGAGGACGCCGCGAAGCTCTCCGACGCGCTCCTGCAGGCAGGCGAGCTGCCCAGCGCACAGGAGGCTGCCGATTTCTATCAGGCAGAGGTCTTCAAGGACATGGCTGAGCTGCGCCTGGCTGTGGACGAGATGGAGACGCTTACCTCCCGCGCCTGCTGGCCATACCCGACCTACGGTGAGCTGCTGTTCAGCGTCCGCTGAACGCCTCCGTGCGATCCGCGCACATCTAAAACCTATGCCCGTTTCATGATTCCTCTTTTCATTTGTGTTGACGGCGGCCCACAGGATTTCCTGCGGGCCGCCGCCTGTTCCGGAAAAGCTCCTATTTTCCGGGAAGCACCGGCGCGGCAGTCTTCAGCTGATGATGCGCCCCAGCGGCTGCGCCTTTATATGCACGAAGGCCGGAACCCGATGGTTCCGGCCTTTTGATGCGCCTGTATCGTTTTCAATGAACTCAGGATTCCGTTTCCGGTTCTACATACTTGGGGTTGTAATTGATGAGAATGCCGATGTCCTGCAGCTGCTTGACCTCGTCGGCGTTCACAGGATTGTCCCAGAGGTTCATCCGCACGAGCATGATGCACGATTCCAGCTTCGAGATCGATTTGATCCGGTTATAATCAGCGTCGATGAAGTTGACGGAGAGATTTCCTTCCAATCCGGCCAGACTTTCGATCTGGTTGTGGCTGATGTCGACGTGCCAGAGCGGCGTATCCGCGTCGAACTGCGGAAGCTCCGTGATCTGGTTGCTGCTCACATTGAGGTCGACCAGCTGCTTGAAGCCGGACACGACGGAGATATCGGAAATGCTGTTGCCGCTGAGATCGAGCGTTTCGAGCGCCGTGCAGCCGGCCAGCGCAGAAATGTCCGTGATCTGGTTGCCGGGCAGAACGAGCATTTTGAGCTTCGTATGATCGGCAAGGCCCGCAATACGCGTGATCGCGCACTGCCCGGCGTAGAGCGTTTCCAGCTCCGTGCAGTTTTTGAGATTGTTGAGTGAGGTGACGGGATTGTTGGTCAGATTCAGCTCCCTGAGCGCCAGCAGCCCAGAAAGCGCCGTCAGATCGGAGACGGTGTTGTTGGACAGATCGAGCGTTTCCAGCTTTTGCAGGCTGATCAGCGTGTCAATCTCCGCCACAGCGCAGCCGGACAGATTCAGGCTCGTCAGCTCCGGCAGCGTCACGATGGTGTTCATCGCCGCAGTCGAGAGCGTGCAGCCGGACAGATCGAGCGACCGCAGCAGCGGCAGCCGGGACAGGACGGACAGATCGAGCGACGCGCCGTGGTGCAGGGACAAGGAGCGCAGGCCGGTGAAGTAGGAGAGATCCTCCAGCGAGGCGACCGTATCGGGAAGGTCCAGCGCCTCGACGGCCCAGAGCTCGTCGGACATGATGGCGCTGCCCGCCGTCTTGCCCAGCAGCTCGCGCACATAGGCGTCAAGACCTGCGTCGGCGAGCTTGACTTCTTCCACAACGTTGCCGACGGTATAGCCCGCGTAGGCCGCGTCGCTTACAAGGCCGTTTTCCGCCACGCTCAGCGCGACGATGCGGCTTTCACCGGCTTCCAGCGAAATGGGGCCGGTATAGATGTCCTGCGCCGAGGCGGGGAAATCGCTGTTGCACACGGCGTAGACCGTGCCCGACGAGCCGGTGACGGTCACGTCGATGTATTCCGAGTAATTGCCGCTTTCCGGCTCGATGACGGGCGCGGCGGGGCGCAGCGCGTCGATCTGTGTGCGGACGGCGTCGTTTGTAATGCGGCTGAGCATTGTCTCCGCGTCGAGCAGCTTGTCCTGCTCCACATACGTCCCGGACAGCGCGACATAGAGGGAAACGGAATCCGGGATCTGCGTGATGGCGCTGACAAGGGTGTATTCCGCCTTGGTATAGTTGCCGCTCTTTTTATAGGCGTCGGCCAGCCGGATGGCAAGCTCCGCGTCCTTCGGCGCGAAGCGCATGGCTGCCTTGTAGAACGCGACCGCGCGGGAATAGCGCCCGGCCTCATAGAAATGCTCACCCCAGTAGACGAAGATGCTTTCGGTCACATCGCGGCGTGCGATCAGGAAAAACCAGCACGCGCCGATGACGATGGCAAGGATCAGGATGATCGGGAGAATGATTTTCAAAGTGTGCTTCATATATAAGCTCCAATCCGTATGCAGCAGAAATTTCGAATGTTTTTATACATTATACGTCCCATCGGAATTCGTGTCAAGATTTGCGATTATGTCAATCAGAATACCGCCCATTCACGCGGCATAGACTTGTCCGAAAGGACGGTGCTTGAAATGTCGGTGATCACAAAGGCGGGGCTGCTGGCGCTGGCAGCGGTACTGCTGCTGCCGTCGGTGCAGACAACGCAGGCTGCGCAGTCGGAGCCATTGATCGTAATCGTGCAGAAGCGGCAGGACGCGCAGGAACGGACGCTCCGCGTCCTGCGGGACGGAAGCGTGGAGGAGGCTGCACTGGATACCTATCTGGCGCAGGTCGTGCTGTCGGAAATGCCCGCCTCGTTCGCGCCGGAGGCACTCAAGGCGCAGGCAGTGGCAGCGCGCACGTTCGCCTGCCGGCAGACGGCGGGCGGCAAGCACGAAAACGCGGACGTGTGCGCGCAGAGCGCCTGCTGCCAGGCGTGCCTGACGGTCGAGGACCTGCGCGCGCGGTATGGAGACGGCTTTGAGGCTGCGTGGGACAAGGCGCTTGCCGCCGTGCGGGAAACGCAGAACGAGGTGCTGACATACGAGGGAGCGCTGATCGACGCGGTCTATTTTTCCTGCTCCGGCGGCTCGACGGAGGACGCGGCCGCTGTCTGGGGAACGGACGTGCCGTATCTGCGGGCGGTCGAAAGCCCCGGCGAGCAGGACGCGGCCAAATATGAAAGCCGGGTCTGTGTGACGGCGGAGACATTTGCCGAGACGCTCCGCGCGCTCGACGCGTCGGCGCAGCTTTCCGGCGACCCCAGCGGCTGGGTGCAGTCCGTCACGCGCACGCCGGGCGGCGGCGTCGACACGCTCACAGCGGGAGGCCGGTCATTCTCCGGCGTTCAGCTGCGAAAGGCCTTCGGGCTGAACTCCACGCGCTTTACGCTTCTGTACGAGGATGGCGCATTCAGCTTCGACGTCCTTGGCTACGGCCACCGCGTCGGCATGAGCCAATACGGCGCAGACGCCATCGCCCGCCTCGGCTTCGATTATAAGACCATCCTGCGGTTCTATTACCGCGGCGCGTCCATAGAAAGCATGCAGACGAACTTTAAGCGGCAGAGCCGCACTGGCAACGCTCCTTCGCCGCAAGCAGGTGAATCCGCATAAACGCAATATGTTCGGCCAGCAGCCTCGCGCTGCTGGCCGTTTTTGCGTATGAGGGGGCGCTAAGGAAGTAGGCTGAGGGAAGCCTTTCAGATATCAGCAGGTCGGCGCAGGCGCCTCCGCGCCGTACTGACGGGTGCAGAGGTTCCAGTATGCGCCTCGTTTCTCCATCAGGTGTTCGTGCGTACCGCGCTCGACGATCCGGCCATGCTGTAAAACGCAGATCTCCGCGCAGCTCCGCACAGCAGCGAGCCGGTGCGAGATCATGAGACAGGCCATATCACGGCTGAATGTGTGCAGGGCATCGCTGATCGCAGCCTCTGTCTGCGCGTCGAGACTGCTTGTTGCCTCGTCGAGGATCAGAAGCTGCGGCGCGCGCAGAAGCGCGCGGGCGATGGAGAGTCGCTGCCGCTGCCCACCGGACAGATTCGCGCCGTTTTCGTCGAGCGGCGTTTCATAGCCCAGCGGCAGCTGCTCGATGAAGTCCGCCGCCCGGCTGAGGCGGCAGACGCGGCAGAGCTCGTCGTCGGATACGCCGTCCAGACCCAGCGTCAGATTGTTCCGGATGGTATCGGCGAACAGGCAGGCGTCCTGCCCGACATAGGCGACGTTCCGCCTGAGCGCGGAAAGAGAAAACTGCGTCAGCGCCTCGCCGCCTGCCAGAATCGCGCCGTTTTCCGGCTCATAGAACCGCAGCAGCAGCCGCGCCAGCGTCGTTTTGCCGCTGCCGCTCTCGCCGACGACTGCAAGCGTCTGCCCGCGCCGGATATCCAGACAGATATGATCGAGCAGAAGTTCCCGCGTTCCGTACCGGAAGCAGACGTCCCGGAACGACCAGCATTCGACACGCGGCGGCAGCGCCTGCTGCGCGCCGGTGTCCTCGCAGTGCAGATCAAGGACGTCATTGAGCCGGTCTGCGGCGGCGATCGCGGCCTGGATCGCGGATTGCAGGCCGGTCAGATCCTTGACCGGCTCTGTAAAATATCCGAGCAGCGCGTAAAAGGTCATAAGCGACCCGACGCCGATTACGCCCTGCTCCGTCAGGGAAAAGCCGGCCCATAAAACGAGCAGCGTACCGAGCAGCTCGATCGCGCCGGAAAGAGAGTCCTGCGCCGCGCTGACCAGATTGTTCCGGAAAACCGCGCCGGAGAAAGCCTGCGCGCGATCTTCGGCGCGCGCGGCTGCCTGCGGCTCAGCGCAGGCGGCCTTGAGCGTTTCGGCGCCGTCGACGGTTTCCTTGAAATATGCCTGCATGCGCGCGTTGCTTGCCATCGCGGCCTGATTGCTCCTTGCAATCGGACGCCGGAAGCATAGCACGGCGACGGCATACGCGGCTGCCATCCCGGCGGCAAACCAGAAGAGTTTTGCGTTTACCGTGTACAGGGCGGCTCCGGCCATCAGAAAGGCTGCCGTATCGAGGATCAGCGTCAGCACCGCGGAGGAGATCGCCAGACGGATATTGGATGCGTCGGAAAGACGGGTCAGATATTCGCCGGTCTGCCGCATGGCGAGCGCCTGTATGGGAAGGCCGAGCAGGTGGTTATAATAGGTAAGCGTCAGCCGCAGATCGATCCGCTTTGCGGCCAGAGACAGCAGAAAGCTGCGCAGGAAGTGAAACAGCGCCTGCGCCGCATATAAAACTGCCAGACCCATAAACACAGCATGGATCGAACCGGCCCGCTGCAAAAGCGCGGCAAGCGTACCTCCGGCGGCTTCTGCGTGTGAGGCTTCGGCCTCCGCGCCCGGCAGCACGTCGATCACAAGCTCAAAGACAAAGGTTCCGGCGACGCTGATGGCCGTGATGAGCAGGGACAAAAGAAGAACGCCTGCCAGCGCGCGGATATTTCCCTTCAAAAGTGCAAAAAAGCGCGCAAGGCTGCCCTTCGTTTCCGTTCCGGGGATAAAGGCGTCTGTTTTCTCCACCGCGAGAATGTGTCCCGTCCAGCCTGCGGCGAACGTGTCGGAGTGCAGCGTATATTTTCCCTTTCCGGGGTCTGCGATCCGCAGCCGGTTTCCGGAAAGGCCGTATACCACAACGTAATGGAGCATGTTGTCCTCTGTTACGATGTGCGCGATAAAGGGACAGCGGATCGTCCCGGCCCGCAGCTCCTGCAAAAGCCCCGGCAGATCGCCGGAGAGCGCCCGCGCCGCAAATCCGAGCTGCTCCGCGCCGCTGGCAAGGCCGTACAGGCTGGCGCCGCTGCGGTCTGTCCGGGTCAGCTCACAGAATCTGGACAGCGGCAGGCGCTTGCCGTAATGTGCTACGAGCATTGCGAGGCATGCCGCGCCGCAGTCCCGTTCGTCATGCTGTAAAATCAGTTTCATAGATTCCTCAAACAGAAAACGGGTAAGGGCAAAAGCTGCTTTTTTGCCCTTACCCGCTTGTCATGTACCGATCAGATTATCAAGGTGCAAACTTCGTTCTCAGGCACCAGGAGCAGGTCTTGCAGTGCAGCCAGATCCGGAACCAGCCGCTCACCTTCAGACCGCAGCCCATTCTGAACGTCACGCCGCCGTTGACCGCGCGCATTTCATTGGAGTTCATTTCCTTCATCGATTTTCACCTCCCTCATGCAGATGTCCCGCAAAGGACGAAGCAACCGTCCGGACGCCCGGGCAGGCGGGGCGGTTTGCAGATATTGCATTTGCAGTGAACCGCTTCCATTCGCGAGTATACCCGATATATCGGGAATATTCAAGTGCTTTTTTCAAAAATATAATAATATATAACGCAATTTTTACGCGGGGAGGTGGTCCTATCATTGTTTATGACCCGCTTTGGCAGACCATGCGCCGCAAGGGGATCACGACCTACACGCTGATCAAGGACTACTCGTTCAGCAAGGGGACGCTTGACTCGCTCAAGCATAACCGCAATATCTCGACTGCAACGCTGAATGATTTGTGCCAGATCCTCGATTGCAGCGTGGAAGAAGTGCTCTGCTATATCCCGGCCGGTACGCCGGAGCCGGACGCGAAAAAGCGCCCGGACTGAGTCCGCGCGCAGCATCTTTGAATATGTTTTTCGGAAGCTCCCGCAGCGCTGGCTGCGGGAGCCTTTTGCGTCTATCCAACAGGCGTCCCGTACAGTATCGGCTGAACCTGTTCGCCGCGCAGCGCGGATTCGACGGTCTGCGGCAGCCTTGTGAAATCCGCGACGAGGGAGCGCGGCTTTTTGAACGCGCTGTCCTGTCCGAAGGGGACAAAATAATATCCGCGTCGGTTCAAAAGCGTGCCGAGACTTGCCGCGTTTCCGGCCAGAGCGTCGTTGGTCGACACGGCGACGATCACGGGACGCTCGTTCCGCAAATGTGCCTTTGCCGCCAGCGTGACCGGACCGTCGGCGATGCCTGCGGCCAGCTTTGCAAGCGTGTTGCCGGTGCACGGCATGATGACGAGCGCGTCCAGAAGCTTTTTCGGGCCGAACGGCTCTGCTTCTTTTATTGTATGGACGATCTCGCGTCCGCACAGCGTTTCCAGCCGCTCCCGGAACTGCGCCGCAGGCCCGAAGCGGCTGTCGGTTTCAAAGCTGGCCTGCGACATGATGGGTACCAGCTCATAAAGCTCCTGGTCCAGCGTCTCAAACGCGTCCAGAACGCGGGAAAACGTGCAGAATGAGCCGCACATGGCAAGCCCGAGCGTGCGTTTTTTCATGTTGCTTCCTCCAAATTCAGGTTACGGAATATGGCGCTTCGGATGATGGCGGCGGCAGCCTCCGGCGCGTATTTGCCCGGAAGACCACGCGCGGCGCAATACCCCGGAAGCGCCTGCGCCTCGGCGCAGAACCCGCCGGGCAGGCTGGCAAGCTCCAGCAGCACGCAGTCCCGGCGGATGCATGGCAGCTGCGCCGGGCCGATGATCGGTGCGGGAACGGTGTTGACGATCCCGTCGTACTGCGCGGGCGCGTCTGCCCAGCTTCCGGCCGTGACGCGGCGATAGCCGAGAATGCGCGCAAGCTCCAGAGCCTGCGCCTTCCGCGCCGAGACGGTCACGTCCGCGCCAAGCGCTTTCAGCTTGCGCGCCAGCAGCTTTCCGATGCGCCCAAAGCCGCAGAGCAGGATCCGGCTTCCGGCGAGCGGGCCGGGAAGCCGTTCCAGCAGCAGCGCAAGCGCTGCTTCGGCGGTCAGCTCCGCGTTTTGCAGCAGCAGCGCCTCGTCCTTCGCATAGTCATAAAATGAGATCCCGCGCGCCTGCAGGAGCGCCTCCGCCGGGTCAAGCATCCCGCCGCAGATGAGCGCGCCCGGCTCCGCCGCGTCCAGAATGTCCGCCAGCGGCACACCGCCTCCGGCAGGCATGGGCAAAATCAGAACGTTCGCACCCCGTAAGCTGCCGGATAAGTCCGGCGCGCTGTCCTCCGCATCCGGCACGCGGTACGCGGAAGCCGGGAAGCCCAGCCCGCGCAGCTGCCGCAGCAGACACCGCTGCCGCAGATCGCCGCCAATGACGGCAAATGATCGCTTCAAATGCATCCCTTCTTTCCTGATATCCTATGCAGCACGCAGAAAAAAGGCCCCTGCCTTCGCGGCAGGGGCAAGCGTATGGACACGGCTTTTTCTATCTATAATAAGGATGTCTGGTCAGCTGATGAACCACTGGGTCCAGTACCCGCCGTCTTCGACGTAGCCGACACCGAGCGTTGTATAGTTCGCGGACAGGATGTTCGCGCGGTGGCCCTCGGAGTTTATCCAGGCGGCCACAACGGCTTCCGGCGTCGAATAGCCCATGGCGATGTTTTCACCCGCCGAGCGGTACGACACGCCGAACGAGCGCATCATGTCAAACGGGGAGCCATAGGTCGGGCTGGTGTGGGAGAAGTAGCCCTGATCGTGCATATCCTGCGATTTGACGCGGGCATAGCCGCAGAGCGTCTCGTCCAGCGTCAGGGCCGCGAGACCGTATTTTGCGCGCTCTGCATTGACGAGCGCAGCGACCTGCTGCTCAAAGCTGGATACGGATGCACCGCCGGACGGCTCAGAGGGCTGTTCCGGTTCAGACGGCTCCTCCGGCTCGGAGGGCTGCTCCGGCTCGGGCGGCTGTTCCGGCTCCGACGGAGCGCCGGGCGTCTGATTGCCGCAGCCGATGCCGAAGCGGTCACAGAAGAACTGTTTCCAGCAGTCGGGCGGCCACGACCGGACCGCGCAGCGGTAAGCCGCCGCGCCTGCGGGGAGCGCTGCTGAAAAAACAAGGAGCAGCGCAAGGAGTAATGCGGGGATTTTTCTTTTCATGGTAATACCTCCTTCTTCTTCGTTTTACGCCCATTTTCGCAGGAAAACAAGCGGTAAATCCTTCCTCGCGGTTGGAAAAGCGCGCGAAGGGCTTGTGTTTTCAGGACTTTTTTGCTATACTGGATGCATCGCAGAAATGTTTACCAACGAGGTGACAAGCATGGAACAGCACGGTTTTATTCAGGATATGCTCGACGTCAAGGTCCTCATTTTGTTCGTCATGGCCAAGCTCTCCTATCCGGTGACGCTGCAGACGATCTACGAGCTGTGCTATCAGGACGATAAGCTCAGCTACTTCGACGTCAGCGTTGCCGTCCCCCAGATGGTACAGAGCGGCCATCTGCAGCAGCTGCCGGACGATACCTACGTCATCACCGACAAGGGCCGTGAGCACGAGGAGATCACCTGCGACGCCATTGCCTACCCGGTCATGCAGCGCGCGCTGATGGCGGTGCAGCGCTATAATACCCGCATCCAGCGCAAGGGACTGATCGAGACGAAGATCGAGCAGGAGGAAACGGGCGACTATCTCGCGCAGCTGTGCCTGCGCGACGATGCGGGCGTTCTCATGAAGCTGGAGCTTGCCGCGCCGACGCTTTCGCAGGCCCGCACGCTCGTGCGCGCGTATGAAAAACAGGCGGACGCGGTCTATCAGCAGCTTCTGTGCCAGCTGCTCGACGAAAAGGAGAGCGGCCATGCGGAGCTTTAAGGCTGCGCCGGAGGTGCTCAGCGCGTGGATGGACGAGCGGAAGCTGACGGCGGCGGAGCTGTCCCGGCAGACCGGCATCGACGCCGGGATCCTCCGCAAGATCATGACCGGCCGTGAAACGGCCGTCAGCACCCGGAACCTCATGACGCTTGCACGCTACTTCGGCCTGAGTATGCAGGAGCTGATCGATGCATTTTCCGGACAATAACGACAGGAGCGGCCACATCTGCGGCCGCTCCTGTCTGTTCACACAATGTTTACTGCGTCCGACCCGCGTCAAACTTGCAATTTGACGGAATCTGTGGTATACTACGGTCACAGGGAGAGATCCTTGGGAAGTATGGCATCACGAAAGGAGCGGTAACTATGAGATTTCAGTACACCGAAAAGAAGGTAACCCTGCCTGAGAACGTTCACAAGTACGCAGAAAAGAAAGTCATGAAGCTGGAACGCTTCTTCGGCACCGACGCCGACGCTCTTGTCACCTTCAGCGTTGAGAAGAACCGCAACAACGTCGAAATTACGGTTCACGCAGCGAACACCTACTTCCGCGCCAGTGAGAGCACGTCCGATATGTTCGCGTCGATCGACGCGGCCGTGGCGACCATCGAACGCCAGATCCGCAAGAATAAGACCCGTCTGGCCCGGCGCCTGCGTCAGGACGCGTTTGTCCGCACTCCGGACGAAACCTCGTTTGCACCCGAGGAACCCGAAGAGGGCACCTTCGAGCTTGTGAGAACCAAGAAGTTCAACATGAAGCCGATGACCCGCGAGGAGGCCATCCTCCAGATGAACCTGCTGGAGCATACGTTCTTCGCGTTCCGCGACGAGGACAACGACGGCGCGTTTGCAGTCGTGTACAAGAGAACCGACGGCGGCTACGGCCTGATTGAGGACGTGGCTTAAAGTACCGTGAAATACAGATGGACGCCCTCCGGGGCGTCCATTTTGCGTACTCCGGGCATAAGAAAAACAGAAGACGGCCTTCTATGGTACTTATGGCTAAAACGACCAAAAACGCAGGGCACGTTTTTGTGCAGGATTTAATATAAGTTTTTGTTGACTTTTGCATCAGTTTTTGGTATCATAGCAAAGCGTTCTGAAGGGGGCGCGGCAAATCGGACGGGGTTCAAGAAAAAGCTCGAAGAGATTCGAAAAAAGTTCTTGACAAACGGATGAAGATGTGCTAAACTAAATGAGTTCGCT
>ERZ773229.1883-NODE-1883-length-13377-cov-6.020342_pt1 | contig 13377 bp, 20 predicted proteins | sample MGYA00580992_ERZ773229 | MGnify/ENA primary metagenome ERZ773229 (study PRJEB29015, sample SAMEA2737795) | human gut metagenome | biome: human gut; feature: human-associated habitat; material: faeces | place: China | collected 2012 ... | reverse complement strand
ACCGCTTTTACATTATCCTTAATCCGCTTTATCATCAGATAATTTGCAAGGTTATGTACTCTCTTAAGGTCTTCCAGGTCATTCATCATTAAAGCATCTATAATCAGCCAGAAACGCTCCTGATCTTCCTCTGGTAATTCCATAAAAGCTTCATTACCGGAACAAGCTGTCTGAAAAAGTTCTGCCAGTTCATAAGTGTGCTGCAATGATCTTCTGTTCTTGTTGTTCTGAACAACTTCCATGATTGCTTCCCTGCAAGGGATCTGAGTTAATGTGCATCTTTCCATTACTCTTCACCCTCCTGTTCTTCCTCTTCTTCTGGTGGCTGCTGATTGTATGCTGCCTTTACAAAACTTAAAGCCATTTTCAAACATTTGTAATCACGAAATCTCAGCACAAGATTAATAATATCTATCTTTGTTCGTGAAATTTCACGTTGATCAATAGCAACTTTCCAGTTTTCTTCCCAGTCTTTCGCCTCTTCTTTTGCTTCTTCCAGCTGTTTTTTGAGATCCGTAATAATCTCTGTCGCCATGACCACGCCTACACCTTCTGTCTTCTGTACCGGAACACCTGTGGCCTGCATCACTTCTGTTTCTTCTGATGTTCTTAATGTTTTTTCTTTGCTCATGCTTCATTCTCCTCTCGTTCTAATTCGTGTACATAATCACATACTTTAGCAGATATAAATCCACCAAAAAAAATTACAAGAACGTCCATTACTGAAATCACGTTGTTACCTCGCTTTCGGTTGATAAAGGGGCTTCCGCATGATATAATATATTTCATACAGGCAAGCCCTGTTAATTGTGCAGTCAGTTCATTTACTTTGGTCGGTGGTGAACTGACTTTTTACGTTTATTCCGCTTTGTGCTCTAGCAGGTCTCCTGGCTGGCAATTTAACAATCCACACAACTGTTCTATTACATCTGTTGAAACAATAATTCCATCTCTCAACTTTTGTAGTGTAGATTCACTCAATAGTTTTTCCTTCCTCAGCCTATAAGAAGAATACCCTGCCTCTTTCAATGCGGCTAAAACGTCTATCTTGTACCGCAACGGCAATTTTCTCACCTACCTTTCTTGAAACTAATATACCACATAACATACACGAAGTCTAGTGTATATTGAAATTTATATCATATAATTTGTTACTGTAACATCTAACCGCCAGTGTGACAGATGAAATACACTTACAGCCATTAATGCCAGGCGGTTATATTCCGTCTCTTTTCCCTGTTCTATAGCCTTCTGGTAGTTATTTCCCCTTAGTTTATATGGTTCTTCATTCATAATATCGTGTAAGAATCTCTTGTTAGAATCTCCTGGTCTATGAAATTCTTTATATCTAGCTGCAAGTTCTTTTCGCAGTTCGTATTTGTATTCTAGTTCATTTTTCAGCCGGTCAGCGTAATATTTATACGCTCGCTGTGCGTGTTCTCGCCTCAATCCATGCAGATCTATTTTGTTCTGCATTTCTTCTTTGGAAAAAAGTTTCTGTCCTGGATCCGCATTCTGAAATATCTCCAACACGGTTCCTTCATCTTCCGGAAGTAATCTTTGCAGCTGTCGTTTACCACCCTTTCCCTTTGCTACATACACACATAAATAACCGCTTTCGTCTGTTGTGAGGTCTGTTGCTGACAGTCTAGATAATTCTGCCCTACGTATTCCAACGGCCTTTTGGAAGGCTACTAGGCGGCTATAGCGCGCTTCTGTAGCTTCTGCCTTTCCTTGTTTATTTGCCCCTTCTTTTCTGCTCCTGGTTATCCTGTCAGCGGTTCTTTTTGGCTTTTCAATTTCAGACATATTAACACTTACACCCTTGCAGGGGGCGGCTAATCGTCTGTGTATTGTACTGGGGCTATAGCCGGCAGATTCTAATTGTCTTTCATATCCCTGCAACATATCTTTTTCCTTGCCCTGCAGCTGATCAGGACGCTTCACCCCTTGTTCCTTACAATATGCTGCAAACAACTTGCAGTCTTTTTTATATGCAGTTATAGTTTGATTATCTGTTAATCCCTTTAAAGAAGATTCTATTAACGTAGCCTGTATGCTTCTGTATCTGCCCATGTCACACCTCTTTTCTCTTGTTTACTGCTCCTAACCTCAGATTTTTGTTTAACTGTCTGTTCTTCTGCCTTTTTAATGACTTAGCCTTGTCAATGAGTTCTGTACTGTTCAGACGGTGTTTAGTTCACCACTCCCCCAGGAGACAATACATAATAGCTGCTGCCTGCTATCCTCTTGTGTGGTTATTTTCTTACTTGGATATTCAATAAAAGTTAGAATATAACCGCTTTTTCTCGCTTAACTGGTTATTCTCTATCCGGATAAACCGGCAACGAATAACCTTTAAGCTTCTTCTCCCTTCGTCATTATTTTTTTATCATTTATAATATGTCATTTTTGATCAAGCATAAAAAATTAATATTTCCATCGTATTTTTTGCAAAAAAAATGGAAGGTGTGTACACACTTCCTGTCCTTGCTATTCTTGAATTTTATGCTATACTTTAGAGGTTGCTGCTCCCAAATCTGGCAACAGAGGGGAGGTGCTTTGTATTGGATCCAATTACTTCTTTTTTTATCGCTGTTGCGGCGGGTGTGGCTTGCCATCTCATCTGCAAATGGTTAGACAAGCGATAATAACAGCAACTAGCCTAGGTTAATGCACCGTAAAAGCATAAAAAGAAAGCCCCCAGTATTCCCAGTACTGAGGGCTTTTGCTTTGTATTGAACCTTTATTACTTCTTTTTGCCTACTGGCATTATAGCATATGAATTTTTCTTTTGCAATATTCTCTTCCTTACACCATCGGAACATCTTTTTTTAATTTATCAAATGGCGTTGAACCTGGATAATGTACAAAACCATCTTTTTCCTGTACTTCCTCAAAATAATTAAAGGCAGGAACCATATAAAAAGGAATTGTGAACTGGTAACCGTTTCTATTTTTCAGACACTTTAGTTCTATCTCTATAGGCTCTTTATCCTTTTTCTTCTGGTAATTTGCCTGCATTAAACTTCTGATCCGCTTACTCCTGTCCTGGTCTTTCTCTTGCGGATCATAGTCCATGCCCTTATATTGCAATCCAAACAAAATATCGCTTGAATATTCAACCGCACCGGATTCCTTAAAGCTAGACATGCTAACAGGCTCTTTATAGTTTTCGCGATTAAATGATGAAATAGCTATTACGGGAATGTCAAAGTTACGGGATATCTCTTTTAATTCAAATACATTTGCATCTGTTGCCTGCTTATCTGTCATATGCACATCTATAGGAGCTATGATCTGCAGATAATCAACTATGACAACGGGCTGTTTTCCTGTTTTTCTATAATGTGCATCTACAGCTCGGCCTATATCGTCCGTGGTTAATCTGTGATCACCGATACGCCCTTCATAGATATATATATTTCCTGCTGCCTGGGAATAACGGTCTATCGCATCTGCAATAACCTCTTTCTCTCTACTGCTATAGTTTTTGTATCTCTTGTTATTTAGTACCTGCAACGTATCTCTAGCGACATACTGGTTATTATTGGCGTTTTTCTCTCTACCGGCAATATTATATGTATATCTGGAAATACTTTTGGCCATAAGCTCATATTTACTCATTTCCATAGAAAAGAAAAGCACATCATTTCCCGCCGCCGCAATCTGATCTGCAAGCTGCAATGTAAAGGTTGTTTTTCCCAGTGAAGAAACTGCCCCTAAAACAATTAAGCCGGCATGTAAACCACCGGACAATTTGTCATCCAGTATTTTAAAACCTGTCGTTGTTTCGTAACCTTCCGGTTGCTGCTCTATAGTCCGGAAGTAATCTAGCATAGCACCTGCATTACCGCCGCCATCGCCATTAACACGCCCCTTTAACCGGTCTATAAGACGTTTAAAGCCTTTAGGATCTTTTACCAACATTTCGTTAGGATCATTATACTTTAAAGGATAACTGGCAATCTTAACACTTTCACCCATTTTCTGCAGGGCATCTAATAACAAGTCTTGCGTTTCTTTTCCCTTATCGTCATTATCTAACATCAAATAATAATATACCGGTTTATCTTTATACTTTTCTTTTCTTATACATGCATGATCAATAAACTGTTTCCAGTTAGAACAACTTCCCAAACCTATACCGCAGCTGCCACACTCACATATTGACATGGCATCTATTTCGCCCTCTGTTACAAAAACAACTGACATTCGATATAAATTATTTATATTAAATAAATGCTGCCTGCCATATTTGCTTTTAGAATATTTCTTTTCGTCTTCTGTGAGTTCCGCTCTTGTATCTCTTGCCAGATAACTTGTTTTACTGGTTGGAATAATGCAACGTGGAGTCCTTGGAAGGTTGGAAGGATCCCCGCCTTTTTTTATAGTGGTTTCAACTGCCTTAGGACTTATCCAGGCTTCTACATATCCAATTTCAAAATAATCCTGTACGCTTTCATTTATGCCCCTACGTTTTAAATATTCGTAATTATTATTCTTCTTGGCCTCTAAAAAGAAATCAGTACAATCTACTTCCGGTTCTTCTTTCTTAACATACTCCTGTGAGCTTGTATTTGCCTTTTCTGCGGCCTTTATCGTTTCTTGCGTATTCTTCTTAGACTCTGGCTTTTTTGTCCCGTTCTGTGGTTTCTTTTCGTCCTCAATAACAACACCGTAGTAATCATAAGCCTTTTCAAATTTTGCTTTATCGTCTGACAATCCATAATATTCGCCTATTAAGTCTATTATATCTGGATGCACACCGCACACAAAACATTTATAATGAGTACGTTCCCGGTCTTTTGTGTCTCTTACGATTCCGTCCCCGTCTGATCCGTTCCCATTACCACAGAACGGGCATATATAACCACGTTCTTTTGCTCTCTGTAAAAACGTTGGTTCCTGTCGTTTCACATACTCTTTTGCCTCGGCTCTTGTCATTATCTGCATATTTAGTCCTTTCCGCTTGCAATCATACTTCCTGGAAGTTATAATTGCTGTGCAATCTTTGGTTGTGCCCTGCATGGTGCTGCTATCACCGGCGGGGCTTTTTTATTGGTTGTTTTGTCTTAATGTAGGATTATCCTCATAATTTAACATTAAAATAATGACCTTTAAAAAGAAAATTATCCCTCCTGGTATGTTGTACTTTTTTCCTGTTCCTGGAAGGATTTCTCTATTTATTGGGTTTATTTATTTATAAGGGGCAGGCCGCCCAGTGTCAACCTGGGGCGGCTTGTCCTATTCATATATACTTTCAAATACTTATTCAGTATATATTCACGGATTTTGTGAAAGTCCGCAAAGCCGCATAAATACTGGGCCGAGGGCACTTCGAAAAGTTTAAAGCGTACCCATTTATTGCCCTATGCGTACCCATTTATTGCCCTATAATGGGTAAAGCGTACCCATTTATTGCCCTATGCGTACCCATTTATTGCCCTATAATTTCGCTTAGATGCGTCTGTTTATTTACATTATCCGGCACGCAAGTAATACTTTATCGTAACAGGTTATTGCCCTATATTAGTTTTATCGTAACAGGTTATTGCCCTATTCCGTTTTTCTTTTACTTGCTTTTTCTTGCGTTTTATAGTTATGTCTACACCAACATAAGAGCATCCGTCCTTAACAATGGAATAATCTTCTATATGCCCCTTTTGCTTCCAAACGTTAAGAATAGCAAATATTTTATCTCGATCTTTTTTCGATTCTTTTCGCACTGCAGTATTATAAGCTTTGTCAGTGGTGTATTTCGCCCTGTCTACCCTTTGTTTTGGTGGAATCACTCCGGAATCTCTATATATTGTTTCGAATTTCATGCGGTTACTGGCTCTGTAGTTTTCAATCATGAGCTCTATTTCAGTCAGCATGTAATATTTAAAAAGTATTAATTCTTCGGTTGTTCTGATTTCATCGGTAGTGTTTAATAGCTCTGGATCCAGGAATAAAACGTGACTTTTGGCCTTGCTGTAAGTATATAGAATAGGTTCTGCAAGTATATTGTAACCAGAAACCCTTTGCCCTTTTTCTGTTTCAAAGAAAGACATTCTTTCCTGTGCATAGATAAAGTTATCTTTTATAGGTATATCCGTGTCAGCATTAAGAGTTTTATATTTTGCTATTTTCTCCTCGGAATTATCCATTCTCACAGTGGTTGTTCTCATTCTGTCCATTGATTCTGTTATCATTCTGATCTGAAGTGCAGAAGGTGTACTAGAATTTTCTTTTCCTTCCATGGCTCTCCAGATTTCCTGCTTGCTTATTCTTAATGGAACTCCTGGGTGCTCCAGGTTCCAGAAATAAAATTTATTAGCAACTGCATGACACACGGCCATATCAAAAGCATTTATAGGACGGCTTACTTCTATTCCTGTATCCGGAATACTCAATTCCACAAATGTTGCAACTGCCTTTTTATTACGTGGTGCCCCGTTGACATTCCACTGGAATTTTATTTCTCCATTTTCTTTTTCTATATGAGGGCTAACAATTGGAAGTTTGCGGGCTATTTTGTCACTCATTAATCCAAAAGTCGTAATAGGCGGAAGCTTTGGACGCTTTTCCGCAGCACGCCTGATTTCGTCCAGATCTACTTCTTCGTCCCCGGTTATGCTTTCGCATACCTCATCAACTACATCCTGGAATACTTTTAAAACATTTGCGTCAATAGGATCCATGTCTGATGGATCAATTTTTTGCAGATCCAGGCTAAAGCCTTTTAATATTTCGCTCATGCTTTCTTCCATTTGTCGTATCTTATCGGCCATATTATCAATGGCTGTCTTTATTTCCTGCGGGGGCAAATCTTCCAGGGCTTTAAGATCGGAAGTATCGAGCTGGGTATTAATAATTTTTTTCTTAGAGGCTTGTTTTTTGTCTTTATTCATCTAGCCATCCTTCCTTCGTGCCGCCTTCTGCAAAATATTTTTCCATGTCGGCTCTGATCAGATCGTTAATGTACTGAGTCATTGAAACCCTTTTTTTATAGGCTATTTCATGCAGGTACTGTTTAAGATCTTTGTCTAGGTTCAAATTATACCTATACCCTCTTAGCTTCTGATCTTCTGGTTTTGGCGGTCTGCCTGGTTTATTTGATTTATTTTGTGTATCTGGTTTATTATGTGTATTAGATGCATTATCCTCTGTTGTTTGCGTAAAATCACTAAAGAAACCATTCATTTTGTTTTTGTCAAATGTTTTTCCCATTGTTTAACCCTCACTTTATTGTATTTAGAGTAACTGGTTTTCCCAGAAATTCATCTATAAAATGCCAATAGTCAGAAGTGACTTTAGCAGAAGGATAATCCCTGAATAAGCTACCCTGCATATACTGTACTTCTTTTACCGCTACTGCCTCTCTAATATGGCTCATGAAAACATGTGTGTTTAGTGTTTTTGCAATATCATAAATACTGTCGTTGATCTGACGGTTAATAACAGATCGGGCGTTAAAACGATTGATCAAAATACCTGCAGTAATTAAATCCGGGTTGCAGTAGGTTCTGACGCTGTCCATAAGGCTCCATAATTGAGAAAGTCCCTGTGCACTGTAAATATCTGCATTCATCGGTATAATAGCTTTATCTGAGGTAGATAGGGCGTTAATTGTAAGTATTCCCAGTGTTGGCGGTGTGTCTATAATACAGTAATCATAATTTTCTTTTATAGGCTCTAGTAGTCCTTTAAGAATAAAGGTTTTGTTTTTGGCGGTAAATTCCATATCAGCACTGGAAAAAGATACGTCCCCAGGTGTTACATCATAACCGACACTGGATTTTGTTATAACATCTTGTATTGAGGCTTTCCCTGTAAAAGCATCGTATAAGGTAGGCAGATCTGGAAAGTTACCGGAAGTATATGTGAGGTTGGTCTGTGGATCCAGATCAATAGCTAACACTTTGTAACCATAGGCATGCAAGCCAGTAATAAGGGCATGTGCTGTTGAGGTTTTTCCAACGCCGCCTTTTTGGTTTGTGACTGTAACTACTATCATAAATAAAGGTTCCTTTCATGTGAATTTTAATGTTAAATTATGTCTCTAATTATTCTATGAAACGTTTGTAGGCTTAACAAGCTCTTCCAGATCCACTCTGCTTATACGCCACTGATTGCCGAACCGGTGGGCGGGCAGTTCTCCGTTTTTGATCATTCGTCTTATAGTGTTGTGATGAAAGCCCAACATTTCTGCTACTTCATAGACAGAGAAAAATTCTTTATCTAGTTCGCTGTTTATACGGCGTGGTTTTGGTGGTCTGTGGTTTGGTGCTGTCATTTATTCTTCTCCCTTCATAATGTTTAATTGGCGGTTCCATTCCATAATCTTTGCCATTTCTTCTTTCTGGCTTGTGTGCATATCGCAACCCCCTCTTAAATGGCTTTCTTTAGCTCTTTTATATAAGACAATACTTTCTGTTGCTCTGCCTCTGAAAGTCCTTGTATAAGGCTGTACGCCTCTTTAGCAACATCTTTCTTTTCTGGTTCAAAGATACGATCATAGATTTGCTGTTCGCTCCTGTCGTTTTCCCTGTCCGCTGCATGCAAATATATTTCTGTGGTTTTAGGATCTGCATGACGAGCGTGTCTCTGTACTGTGTAAAGGTCGGCTCCTGCTTTAAAAAGCAATGTATTGCTTGTGTGTCGCAGGCTGTGAGCTGTCAGCTTGTCGCAGTCATAACCGGCGGTTTTAAATACGTTCTTAATAATGCGGCTTATAGAGGGCTCCGTGAGCCTGCAGCCATTTGCCCTGTTACCGGTACTGGAAAACAATGGATCTTCTTTTTTACAGGCTCCTCTGGACATTAAATAAATATCTAATGCCGCCGCCACTTCTTTTGGAAGTTTGACAAATTCGTCTTTTTCGTCCCTTCCTTTGCCTTGGATATAAAGCACACGTTCTCCTCTTATAGTTTGCATGTCCTGTATATCTGCTCTTTGCAGTTCTATAATACGTAGACCGCCTGTAACGGAAAGAAGGATCATGCAGTAATTTCTTTTTCCTGCCTCTGTGGTTCTGTCTATACTGTCTAGGATTATTTTAATATCTTCTTCGGAAAAGGCCTCTTTTTTGGTATTGTCTGCTTTAACCTTTGCTCCTTTTATCCCATCTGCTATATTAGGATAAAGGCCTTCTGATGCTGTCCATTTAAAGAAATGTTTAACGGCTCGCAGGTACTGTGCTTTAGTTCCTGCAGTAAAATTCTGTTCGTCCAGATAACGTTTGTATAACTTCACGCTTTCTCTATCTGGTTGTGTTATGCTGTTTTCATTCATCCAGTTAATAAACTGGCGTATACACACTGTATAGCCTCTAAGAGTAATGTCCTTTACATCCGTGTATGCGATAAAACGTTTAAATAGGTTTTGTTGGAATTGTATCTGTGCATTAGATACTTCTAGTGCATCCATAAATAACGCCCCTTTGCTTGTTTATTGTGTGTGTCATATTTATTATGTGTATGTTATTTACTTTGTTTTATTTATATATTTATTATACACTTATTGTTAATTATAGTCAATATTTATTAAAAGAGGCGTAAAAAATAAGGGACACTGGTATTAGTGCCCCTTAACATTAACTAACCTTCAATAGTAGCAAAGATACGATCATTGCTTCCTCTATCAGGAAAAGTAATTCTAAATCTCTCTCTTGGCTTATACAATTTAGCCTGGTATTTTATCATTGTCACTAATGAATGCCTGTCTGTTGCGAAAAGTCTTATGCAAAATGGTTTATAGCCATAATCTCTGCTTGGAATATCAAATAAAAGAGTTGCGACATAGGAACGCAAGGTATTATCCCAGTTTATTTGAATCTGTGCGATTTCATATCCAGTATGTCTGCTTCCTTTGCTATCTTCCGGATCTAAATAAGCGCAATTGAGTTCTTCCATGGATATTCTCCTTAAAGGCTTGGTTTTGCATATAGATTTTCCATATTTTCACAGAGGCTTTCATAAATGCGATCATAGTGCCGCCGGTTAATGTTTGCAGTTATGCGATCCTCGATTATACATCTTTCGCCCCAGGCGGCAAGATTGTTTAAAATATTCATTTCATTTTCACCTGTTCCAATGTTTTTGATTTTGTATGCAAGCCCTGAATCAAGTTTTTCTGCTGTTCGTAAAATCATTCGCAGCATAGTTGTGTTGTCTCTGTTTCTTTCGGCTAAAACATTAATATCATGTTCATTGAGTACGCCGCTAATTAACAGATCCATTGTGCCTGGTTCTACTCTGTCCGGATTAATGGTATAAAAATCTTCTGTCTGCTTCATGAGCTCCATGCGGATTTCGTTTGCTTTCGCATGTGTATTGTTCAGTAATTTCTCATATTCAGTATTGAACTCATTTGTTGCGTTGATAAATGAGGCTTTAGCAAGTGTAAGCTCTTCATCAGATGCAGCATTTGGTTTGCTAATCTCGTCCCAGGTTGCAGTTGCAGCTTCTTTTTTATCGGCCAGTGCGTCATATTTTTCCATAGCTGAAACATACACGTTTTTCATTTTTTCGAGAAATTCTGTAAAAGATACATATTTCAGCACCGTTGTTTTGCCGGTAGAAATTTTATAAAACTCCTGCAGCTCTTTTTTTACACTCTCAATAATATTATTTGCTTCCGTGTAAATCTCTGGGGCATTAATCTGATAGTCCTGGGAACTAGCCATATATATAATGGTTGACAGTGGTGTACCTTCGCCGTTTCTGTTATTGGTTTCCATAACATATTTATGTGAGGCATATTCCTCATAAATTTTATCATCTACGGTAATGCCTAATAAAATTTTACTCATGTCTACATATCTCCTTTAAAAATAATCTATTCCCCATGCTAAATGTCTAGTATTTTACGGGAATGTATAATTTATATTGCTTTGTTTACATTGTTTACTGTATTTACTTTGTTTACTTTATTTACAGTAAATAATCATTTCTAACATCTTCCGGAAGGCCTCTAAAAGTAAAATTCTGAGGCATTCTTCTTAATGCTCCAATAATTTCAAATCGCTGTTCACTTTCCAGCATAGCTTTTATTTCTGGAAATTCTTCTTTGTTTTTTCTGTACCAGACTTTTTGTTGTTCTGGTGTATACTTAGGATCATCATAAGAAAACAGGAAAAGCCATTCTATGCATAAACTCATTGTGAATTGAACATGAATGCCACATTCATAGTAATACTGAGCTATTGCAAGTGCGTCAAGAAGTGTGGTTGTTATCTTTTCTTCTTTTTGATAATGTCCTTCCGGGAAATATTCAACCCTGCATTCATTCTTCATAAAGCTCCAGGGGGCAACGTACAAAAACGGGGCGTGATCTGCCTGCACTTTCATCACTAACTTTGCTCTTTCCTGTAAAAGAGAAATTCTTCTTTCTAGTTCACTTTTCATAGTTCGCCTTTCTTGCAGGTTTGTTGTTTTTGCATTCAGTTACAAGCTGTTGACAAAATTTAGCCCATCTTTTTTCGTCACGCATGTTTATCCCTTTGAATGCAGATCGTTTATTTCTTCTAGGCATCCTGCATCTCCTTTCCGTTGCAGCGTGGAATGTTTAAAACAATAGTAGTGGTAACACTATGTTTTTTTTCGTACTCCTCTAATTCTCTTTCTGTGAATATGTAATTTTCTCCCCATATCGTATATAGGTTTTTACTTCCAGAAAAAGGCTTTATGAAAAGCACGGGAATAACATCTGCGTCACTTTTCAACTGCAGGACTTGTTTTTCTATCTTCTCTATTCTGTTAAAAACATTCATTACTACTTATGCCCTCTTGTTTTCTTTTGCTCATCTTCTATATCACGCATAATCTTTTCCATGGCCTCTAGGCGTTCGAGTGCATCTACATTCTTTGTCCACTGAGAACACTGTGACAATGCTGCATTAGCTGCGTTTACTCTGATCTGAGGCTGTACTTCCGGATCCGTGGCTGTATCAACCAAAACTGCCGCACATTCCCCTAGTTTTCCCTGCAGGTATGCTATAGCGGTTGTTACTGCTTTGTCTCTGGCTTCTGTATACTTCTTTCTAAAGCTGTCTGTATTGATTACCGTGTAAATGGTCGGACGTGGAATTTTGGTTTTCTTGGACACTTCCGTAAGGTTTGGACATGTCAATAATGCCTGTACTAAGATATCCTCACGTGCTTCTGCTGTTATTCTCCCCACCTGTTTCACCTTCCTTTACTTCCTGGGCTCTACGGTTCCAATAACGGGCGGTATATTCTTTTACCTTATCCGGGTTGGCTTCTCTCCATTTTTTTTGCGAAGCTCTTATGGATTCCTTATGCGTTCTAGCATAATCCCTGTAATACTGTCGGCGTGCTTCTCTAGCTGCCTCATCCACACTGGATCCCCCTTTCTTATATATTTTGTTTTTCTTTGTATACTTTATTTTAACTCAATTCTACCCAAAAGTTGTGGTACATGTTTTTTCGATTTTTGGCGGTTCGTAGCATGCTTATTTATATAATTTAACATAGGATTTTTCTTTTAAAGGACGGCCTATAAAAAAGGATGCCCCGTTAAAGGGCACCCTTAATAGCATTATTTTATTCCCAGAAAGCTACAAACAAATCTGAAAATTGTATATAATTGGTCGTGATCTGCTTTCTCTACCATCTCTATGATTTTCTTTTTATAGTCCATATTATTCCTCGTTGCTTTCTTCTTTGTAAGCCCTTTTTACGCACCCGTAAATGAATTTTATCATTGATTCACTACGTATTTTCTGTATCATCTCAATAATCTCTTTTCTGTAGTCCATATCAACATCCTCTATTTTTTAATACTCTGGCGATGAATCTATAGAAGAATTCAAGCAGGCTATCATCATTTACCTTCTGTAATATCTCAATAGTTTCTTTCTTGTAATCCATATTAGTACCCCCACTGCTTCTTAAATGAGACAATTACGTTATACAAAAATTTTAGAAATTTCTCGTTCTGGATTTCGTTCAGAAAATTTTCAATTTCTTTTTTATAATCCATGCTATACCTCCGCACCACTATCCTATCAGCGTTTTCATGAATACATAAATCACTTCTATCCAATGATTATTCGTGCATTTTTCAACCATCTCAATAATCTCTTTCTTATAATCCATAAATAACCCTCCCTGTCGCAACTACCACTTACACTATAGTATATGTCCGGCTGTGGGAAATAGAACCGAACATTAGTTCTTTTTTGCTATTATACCACCTATCCCGACTCTTGGCAACTGCCAATGATACACATAAACTCTCACTATTTTATAGAAAAAAATATTTCTTTTTCATCTAAATCACTCTATTTCGTTCTAAATCTTTACAATATGTTCTTAAAATGATAAAATAAAAATACCACGAATAACCGTACTTTACATAATATTGCAA
>ERZ773229.1867-NODE-1867-length-13455-cov-18.486940_pt1 | contig 13455 bp, 10 predicted proteins | sample MGYA00580992_ERZ773229 | MGnify/ENA primary metagenome ERZ773229 (study PRJEB29015, sample SAMEA2737795) | human gut metagenome | biome: human gut; feature: human-associated habitat; material: faeces | place: China | collected 2012 ... | reverse complement strand
CCTTCTTCCAGGAGGCCAGGGACAGCGGCGTGTACGAACTCTACTACCTCGACCTCGCCACAGGCCTGCGGCGCGGCGAACTGCTGGGGCTGAAGTGGACAGATGTTGACCTCGACCGTGGTGTGCTGAAAATCCAGCGGGCCATTTCCCGGCAGAACGGCAAGGTGGTCGAGGCACCGCTGAAAACGAAAAACGCCTACCGCACACTGCCGCTGTCGGCGGATGCGATAGACGTTCTGATGCAACAAAGAAGAAAAACGGGCAACAGCGAATGGGTGTTCCCGTCACCAACAGGAGGCCCCATGTCCCCGGACAGCGTCCTGCACATGCTCCAGCGGGTGCTGAAACGGGCCGGACTGCCACGGATACGCTTTCATGATCTCCGCCACACCTTCGCAACCATGGCCCTGCAAAACGGCGTGGACGTGAAAACGGTCAGCAGTATGCTCGGTCACTACTCGGCGGGGTTCACGCTGGATACCTACGCCCACGTCACCACCGACGCCCAGATGAAAGCCGCCCAGACGATGGGCAATATCCTATCCCGTGCGGTATAGACCTTTCCGCTATCCGCTCCCGTTGGGGTCAGCGTTTGGGTCAGAAAAAAGCAACACCCCAAAATAGCAACTTACGAAAAGCAAAAGTCCTCGAAATCAGATGATTTCGAGGACTTTTGGTACGCCGTGAGGGATTCGAACCCCCGGCCTTCTGGTCCGTAGCCAGACGCTCTATCCAGCTGAGCTAACGGCGCGTGTCTCATATCGGACAACGGTGTTATACTACCACAGCTTTCAGGGAAATGCAAGAGGAAATTTCAAATTTTTAGAAAAAATTTGAGGACAGGTCAAAACAATGAATTTGACAAGAGGCGTGTGGCAAGGGTAAAATATCATTGATTTTGATTTTTTGCAAGGAGCACACTATGGAAAATACTTTCAAAGGCAGCAAAAACTACGTTGCGAGCCCGGAGCTGATGAATGCGGTGAACATCGCGATGGCGCTCAAAAAACCGCTTCTCATCAAGGGCGAGCCGGGCACGGGAAAGACGATGCTCGCCGAGGCTGTGGCCGAGGCGCTGGGCAAAAAGCTCATCATCTGGAGCGTCAAGTCCACGACGAAGGCACAGGACGGCCTGTACGTCTACGATGTGGTGCAGCGTTTATACGACAGCCAGTTCGGCACATCCGGCGTGGACGATATCGCAAAGTATATCAAGCTCGGCAAGCTCGGCGAGGCGTTTTCCGCCGACGAGCAGGTCGTGCTGCTGATCGACGAGGTCGACAAAGCAGACCTCGAGTTCCCGAACGACCTTCTTTGGGAGCTCGACAAGATGGAATTCTACATTCCCGAGACGAAGGAGACCATCAAGGCCAAGCACCGTCCCATCGTCATCATCACCTCGAACGCGGAAAAGGAGCTGCCGGACGCGTTCCTGCGCCGCTGCATCTTCCACTATATTGAATTCCCCGACCAGCAGCAGATGGAAAAGATCATCCGCGTCCACTTCGATCATGTTGACGAGACGCTTTTGATGCAGGCAATGCAGGCGTTCTACTATATCCGCTCGATCGACTCGGTGGAGAAGAAACCCTCGACATCCGAGCTTGTCGACTGGATCCGCGCGCTCGAGCTTACCGGCGTGGACACGTCCCGCATCACGAAGGAGATCCCGTTCATCGGGGTGCTCCTCAAAAAGGACAAGGATATCTCCACCGTGCAGCGCCGACTGAGAAGATAAGAACGCCATGTTTACTGGATTTTTCTACCTTCTGCGTGCGCACGGCTTTCGCGTCAGCCTGAATGAGTGGATGACGCTCATCGAGGGGCTGATGCTGGACCTGCAGCACGATTCGCTCACGGGCTTTTACGAGCTCTGTCGCGCGGTGCTCGTCAAGTCCGAGGCGGATTACGACAAGTTCGACCAGATCTTCCTTGAATACTTCGACGGCGTGCCATATCAGGACGAGCTTCCCAAGGAGCTGATGGACTGGCTCAACAACCCTGCCGCCGCAATGAAGGAGTTCCGCAAGTTCCTGCGCACGCAGGGCTATGAGGAAAAGAGCGTTGAGGAAATTCTCAAAATGTTCGAAGAGCGCCTCAAGGAGCAGACCGAGGAGCACAACGGCGGCTCGTACTGGATCGGTACGAACGGCTACTCAAACTTCGGCAATAGCGGCCACAGCCCGCAGGGCATCCGTGTGGGCGGGAAGAGCATGTACCGCCGCGCGTTTCAGGTGGCGGGGGAGCGCAGGTTCCGCGACTTCCGCAAGGACAATGTGCTCGATATCCGACAGTTTCAGATGGCGTTCCGCCTGCTGCGCCAGTACTCCGAGCAGACGCAGGAGGCCAAAACGGAGTTCGACGTGGATGGGACCGTGCGCGAGACCTGCGACAACGCGGGAACGCTGTCGGTCTGCTACAAGCGTCCGCGCAAAAATACCGTCAAGGTGCTGATGCTGATGGACTCCGGCGGCTCGATGGAGTATTATTCCAACCTCTGCTCCATGCTCTTCCAGGCGGCGCGGCAGTCGAACCATTTTAAAGAGCTGCACGTCTACTACTTCCACAACTGCATTTATTCAAGCGTCTATACCGACCCGCGGATGTACCGCGAGCACGCGGTGGCGACGGACTGGATCCTGCAGAATTTCGGCAGCGAGTACAAGGTCATTTTAGTCGGCGATGCGCTGATGGACATGTACGAGCTGATGGAAAAGCGCTACGACTACCGCACCGGCGAGGCGAAATGGTCGGGCCTCGATCAGATCAAGCGCTTCTGCGAGCACTACGACCACCTGATCTGGCTCAATCCCGAGGAGCCCCCGCGCTGGGGCGGCTACTGGGGCGAGAGCTACGGCTATATCGCAAGGGCAGTGGACATGTACCCGCTGACCGTCGACGGTCTCGAGCGCGGCATGAAAAAGCTGCTCGTGAACCGGTAAAGGAATAAAAAAGAGGACGGGAGTTACCCGCCCTCTTTTTTGACCCACGGCGGCAAAATTGGTGTCCAAACGGAACAATTTCGCCCGATGGGGAAAGACAAGCGGCGAAAGCAGTGGTATACTGCCAAATGGTTAGAGATGACTAACTCCGAAGGACAGGAGCGAAAGAGATGACCGCAGAGAAATTATTGGAGCATCAGGGCGCTATTTTGCTGGCGCAGAGCGACGGCTGCGCGGTCTGGCAGTTTCGAAACGAGACCGGCGACGGCACGATGACCACCTATGAGATCTTTTCGGGCGTGATGCTCGCGTTCAACGACTTTCACATGGAGCGCTACGAGTGCGATTTTGTGGCCGACCGGCGGATGCTCGCCATCGACCGCTGCCGCGAGGGGCGCATGGATTACGCCGCGAGCGACAACTTGGTCGCCTACACGGCGGCGGGAAATATGCAAAAGCTCCGCAACTTCTGCTGCGGAGCTTTTGCTGTTCGCCACCGGTGGACGATTTGAGCAAAAATGTGCAATGGCTTTCGCCCTTTTGATGGTAGCGGAATAACAGATGATAAGCTATATTATAATAAATCGCGTCGAATAATATGGCTTGCTTTGTGCAAGTGTGACGAAATGAGAGACTGAAGCGGTGTTTTTGCAGATCTGCCCCTTGCGGAACGCAAAATAAAGTGCCATATTACGGTAGCGCGATAAAGTGAACGGGGGGGATACATCGATTTTGCAGACAAAGCGGCATTCGTTCGGACACTGAAAATTTTAGGAGGAAACAACACATGAAAGGAAGCGTACTCAAAAAGTTTCTCTGCACCTGTCTGGTGACGGCCGCGGCCTTCGCCGCGACGACCATCAGCGCCTCCGCCTGCACGACGATCTACGTCGGCGGCGACCTCGTCGAAGAAGGCACGCCCTTCGTCGCCCGCACGGAGGACTACGGCTCTGACTACAACAAGCTCTGGTTCATCAGCGAGAGCGGCAAGTGGAAGCAGGGCGACCACTACGTCGGCTGCCCGGAATACGGACCGTTCGAGTGGGATTTCACCCACGACAGCTACCGTTTCACCTATTTTACGAACGATATCTACTATGACGGCATCTGCCCCGAGTGCGGCGAAAAGGCCGACCACTACTCCTACACCGAGTTCGGCACGAACGAAAAGGGCGTGTCCGTCTCTGCGACCGAAACGCTCTACGGCAACGAAAAGGTGACGGAAGCCGACCCGTACCGCGACGCCGAATGGGCGGAAGCGAACAAGAGCGAGCGCATCGGCATTGAAGAGACCGATATCCCGACCATCATCTTGGCCGAGGCCTCTTCTGCGCGCGAGGGCGTGAAGCTGCTGCTCGACATCTACGAGAATTACGGCTGCGTGGCCGCCTCCGGCGTGTTCGTCTGCGACAAGGACGAGGTCTGGTACGTTGAAAATTGCAGCGGCACGCAGTATGTCGCCATCAAGCTCAACGACAACATGATCTTCCTTGAGCCCAACATGGCCGTCATCGGCCGCGTCGATCTGGACGATGAGAACGTCATCGCCTCCAAGGACCTGATCGCGGTGGCGAAGAAGGCCGGAACGTTCGTCGGCGACGAGGCGAAGAACATCATCGACTTCCGTGCGTCTTACGCCCGCATCAGCGAGAAGATGGACCAGCGCATGATCGACGGCCTGAACTACCTGAACGCGGCTTACAAATATGACAGCGACGCGCTCGTGGCTGACAACACGAAATTCACCATCTCCAACCTTGACGCAAGCGACAAGCTCGTCGCGCTCTACACCAACATCAAGGCCGACCGCAAGCTCGACAAGGACGATGTGTTCGGCTACTACAAGCTCTCCTCCATCGGCAAGGCCAGCAACCAGGAGATCGAGATCTTCCAGCTCTTCAAGGATCGTCCGGTCGAGACCGCGACCGTGGGCTGGGTCGGCGTCGGCAACATGTCCTACAACGTGTTTGTCCCGTACTATCCCATGCTGATCGACAGCATGTACTCCGGCTATCAGGTCAGCACCGCGTCCGCGAAGTTTACGACTGAAAAGCCCGACACCTTCTGCACCTACGGCACGAGCTGGGCGCAGGATGCCGAGGGCAACTGGCAGCGCGTTTCCGGCTTCAAGGCGTATCCGAGCAACTGGAAGGATTCCTATTACTTCACGTTTGAGGGTCTCGGCGGTTACATCGCCAACGCCGACAAGATCACCGGCAAGCCCCTGAAGGCCGAGGCCAAGGCCTACGTCGCCGATCAACTCGCCGCCCTCCAGCAGGAGCTCTACAAGGACTTCGTCACGACCGACCAGCTCGCCAAGGCGGATGATGCCCGCGCCCTTGCCACCGAGAACGGCAAGACCATGGCTGAAAAGGCCCACAAGCTTGGCGTCGAGCTCGTCGAGTACATCACGAAGGACGAAGCGCTCCAGCCGAGCGTGTTCACCGATGTCAAGGAAGGCGCCTACTATGTGGACGCTGTGAACTGGGCCGTGGATAAGAAGGTCACCTCCGGTAAGACCGAGACGACCTTCGCCCCCAACGAATCCTGCACCCGCGCGCAGGCCGTCACGTTCCTGTGGCGCGCCGCCGGCAGCCCCGAGCCGACCGCAAGCGAGATGACCTTCACCGACGTGAAGGCGGATGCCTACTACTATAAGGCCGTTTTGTGGGCCGTCGAGAACAAGATCACCTCCGGCATGAGCGACACGCTGTTCGCGCCCGACGCGACCTGCTCGCGCAGCCAGATCGTGACGTTCCTGTACCGCATGCAGAACAGCCCTGAGAGCAAGGCAGAGAATCCGTTCACCGATGTCAAGGCGGACGCCTACTACGCAAACGCCGTCCTGTGGGCCGTGGAAAACGGCGTGACCACCGGTGCGAGCGCGACGACTTTCGACCCCGCGGGCGACTGCACGCGCGGTCAGATCGTCACTTTCCTCTATCGCTGCCTGAGCAAGTAAGCGATAAAAGCGAACAGGAGAGCCCCCGAAGAAAACCTTCGGGGACCCCTTTTTTTGCGGAACGGGTGGGAGAAATATCAACAGAAGTTGATGTTGCGTTGAGAAAGAGTTCATCTGCTTGCGGTAAAAATATAAAATCTGATGTTGTAAGTTCCGGCGGGGATGCCCGCAGATGAGGTTTTTATCTTTCAGAAAGGAAAAAACGAACGATGCGAGTGAAGATTATTTCCGACAGCACGTGCGACCTGTCGCCCGCGCTGCTCGAGCGCTATGATATTGCCGTCACGCCGCTGTGCGTCATCAAGGACGGCAAGGACTTCCACGATGGTGTGGACATCACGCCCGCCGACATTTTTGCCCACGTGGACGGCGGCGGAGACCTTTGCAGCACGTCGGCGGTCAGCCAGTACGAGTACGGCGAGATGTTCGCGCGCTACGCGAACGAGTATGACGCGGTGGTACAGATCACCATCGGCGCGAATTTCTCCTGCTGCTATCAGAATGCCTGCGCCGCGGCGCAGGAGTACGAGAACGTCTTTGTGGTCGATTCGGAGAATCTGAGCACCGGCCAGGGCCTTCTGGTCGTCGCGGCGGCGAAGCTCGCCGAGCAGGGCCTTTCCGGCGCGGAGATCGCCGAGCGCGTGCGCGCGCTCGCGCCGAAGGTCGAGGCGAGCTTTTTGATCGAGCGCCTCGACTACATGCGAAAGGGCGGCCGCTGCTCGGCTGTGGCCGCGCTGGGCGCGAATCTTCTGCACCTGAAGCCCTGCATCGAGGTGCGAAACGGCAAGATGGCCGTGTGCAAGAAGTACCGCGGCTCGTTTGAAAAGTGCATCCGCCAGTATGTAAAAGAGCGCCTTGACGGGCGCGAGGACATCGCGCCGGAGCTCGCGTTCATCACCCACGCGGCGGCGGACGCGAACGTCGTGGCCGCGGCGAAGGAGGAAGCGGCACAGTACGGATCGTTTGAGACCGTCGAAGAGACGCAGGCGGGCTGCACCGTCTCGTGCCACTGCGGCCCGAACACGCTCGGCATCCTGTTTGTGAGAAAGTAAAGGAGAAACCACCGTATGGCTCGCCATACGGTGGTTTTTTTTCAGCATTTTGCGCTTTTTCGCCAAAAGATGACCGCGAGCGCGGTGCAGACCGCGATGGCGGCGGCATAGGGGATGACGAGCAGAAACGCGGTGCTCGCCGGTGCGCTGTAAGAAGCATAGCGGATGCCCCAGAGCATGTCGCAGTAGTTGAATGCGACAACGGCGCACATCACGTCGGAGAGCAGGATCGCCAGCACGGCGAAGGTACAGGACAGAGCTTTCATGGAGAGACCTCCTTATTTGTGTTTGGTGCTTTTGAGCAGCAGCGCCGCGCCCGCGGCGATGGCCGCGACGCAGAGCAGCAGAAAAATGCCACTGCCGTCGATGCGGATCATCGACGATCCGCTGATCTGCGCGGGAACGGACGGGACAAGGATCGACAAAACGCCATAGACGATCAGCGCGGCCGCGCCGCCGAAGCAGAGAATGAGGCTCAAAAGCCGCATCGTCCGGTGCTCCTCCTGCGCTTCGGCGGGCGCGGCATTCGGCGCACCGTCTTTTAGAAGGTAGTCGAGCGAGACGCCGAAGTAATTGCTCAGCGCGAGGAGCTTGTCGCTCTCAGGCATCGCGCTGCCGCCCTCCCATTTGGAGATGGCCTGACGCGAGACGTTCAGCGCCTCCGCGAGCTGCTCCTGCGAAAGACCGCTCTTTTTGCGCAGTGTGTAGAGTTTTTCGGGTAGTGCCATGGTTCCTCCTTTCGCAAAAAGCATAGCGTTAGTGTGCGCAAAATGCCATGTATTGCAGTAGACAATCGCGCAACCGTGGGTAGCAATGAAGACTTTTTGCGGAAAACAGTCCTGTTTTCACCCATTTTACCATGCGGAGGGGGAAAGCGCCAGCGGAGAGCAAAAAATCACCCGAACTGGAATTTGTTCGGGCAATTTTGGTTCAGTTCTGTTCCTCGGAGGGGGCGTTCTTCTTTTCAAGCTCCGCGCGCAGCATGCGGTTTTCAGCCTGCAGGGCGTCAAGCTTGTCGTTCAGCGGGGCGAGCTGCTTTTTGAGCTCGCGCGCGACGATGCCCTGATAGAATTTGTACCGGCTCGCTGTGCCGGCTGCGGCGCACACGACAGTCACGCCGCCGGCGATGAGGCCGGCCTTTTTCCAGTCGACCTTGCGGACGACTTGCAGCACGGCGCGCTGGTCGAGCTTTTTGCCGCGCAGCGGCGCGGGCGCAGCGCTCTCCGCGCGCACGGGGAGAATGTGGATGGTTTCGAGCATTTTCATCGGATCGTCCTCCTTGATCCATGTTATTTTTCGACTCTAAAGGTACCATGCCGCATGCGGAATGTCAACTGCGGGGATGCGTTGCAATGGATAGAAAAACGTGCTATGATGACCGAAGATTTTTGATTCGAAAGGAAGCGAGGGGAGCGATGCTCCCGCGTTGACATGATCGCGATTCTGCTTGCGCCGGTGTACCTGCTGGCGAATTACTATTTACTGCGCCGCGTGATGGGCTGGGTGAAAGCCTGGTTCCCGTTTTTCCGCACAGCGCGCCACTGGGCGCTGCCCGTGGCTGTGCAGGCGTTTCTGGCCTGCTCCATCGTCATCGCGTTTTTCCTGCCGGAGGGGCGGGCACGGCGCGTGATGAAGCTCATCGGCAACTACTGGCTCGGCGTACTGCTGTATGTGCTGCTCGCGGTCATCGCGGCGGACCTGCTGCGGCTGCTGCTGGGGTACGTGCTGCCGTTCAAGCACATTTTCGTCACGACACAGATGCACCGCATCGCGGGCTGTGTGTGCGCGCTGGTCATTTTGATCGCATCCATCTGGGGCGTCGTCAACGCGCGCATCATCCACGTGACGCCGTATGACGTGACGGTCGATAAGACTGTTGAGGGCATGGACGAGATGAAGGTTGTGCTCGTGGCCGACCTGCACCTTGGCTACAACATCGGCGAAAAGCAGATGCAGCAGATGGTAGACAGGATCAACGAACAGGACGCCGACCTCGTCGTCATCGCGGGAGACATCTTCGATAACGAGTGGGAGGCGGTGGAAGCCCCTGAGACCATCGCCGCCACGCTGCGCAGCATCCGGTCGAAATACGGCGTTTACGCCTGCTACGGCAACCACGACATCGAAGAGCCGGTGCTCGCAGGCTTCACCTTCCGCCAGAGCGAGAAGAAGGAGAGCGACCCGCGCATGGACGAATTCTTGAAGGACGCGAACATCACGCTCCTGCGTGACGAGGGCATGCTCATCGACGGAAAGTTTTACCTTTATGGCCGCCCCGACGCGCACCGCCCGGGCCGCGGCATCGAGACGCGCAAGACGCCCGATGAGATCACGGCAGGTCTGGACAAGGATAAGCCCATCATCGTCCTCGACCACCAGCCCAAGGAGCTACAGGAGCTCGCGGACGCGGGCGTCGACATAGACCTCTGCGGCCACACGCACGATGGACAGATGTTCCCGGGAAATCTCACCATCAAGCTGATGTGGGAAAATGCCTGCGGGTATCTTCAAAAGGGAAAGATGCACAACATCGTCACCTCCGGCGTCGGCCTGTTCGGACCCAACATGCGCGTGGGGACAAAAGCAGAGATTTGTCCGATTACCATCTATTTTGCATAAATGCAAAGCACTTTGCGGCACTTGTGCCGCGGGGATCGCAGCGCCGAAGGCGCTGCACGAGTCAAAGGGGCCATTCTCTTTCGCGAAAGAGAATGGCCCCTTTGGAACCCCAAGAGAAAGGCTTAGATTGGCAGCCTCGGGCTCGAAGGGGCTTTTTGCCTCCGGAATGCAACTGCCTGCGTGGCGGTATTGCTGACGCTCACCGCCATTGGTTCTGCTATACGACTTGCCTCTGCTTCTATTATCCGCTGCCGCTCTCGAATCTTGTTTTGGTGCGGTGTAATCGTCTGCTATCGAAAGTGCGCATATTGCGGCAAGCGCCAACAATGCTGCCTTGGCAGGCAGAAGCAAATCTGCACAAATCCAAAGTAGACGGAGATTGCGTAAGGGTAGCGAATTGCAGGCAAAGCGACAGCGAAGATAGAAGATAGTCAAGTCGTTTAGATACACTGCTTGGTAGGTACCCGATTCGGCAAGCATTGCAGCTCTTCGAGCTGCTCGCTTGCAATGGGGAACGCCTTTCTTTTGGACGGGCGACGCCCGTTTTCTTTCTCGGGAAAGAAAATGGGGGTCGCATCACGCGGCATGTATGCCGCAGAGCACTTCGCACCTGTGCGAAAAAGAAGAGCCGTCTCTCGAGAGACAGCTCTTTTCTTTTTACAGCTTGCGGAAGCGCTCCGCAATGACCGCCGCCGCGTCAGCGGTCGACAGAGCACCGGTGTCAAGGTAAAGATCATACCCCTCCGGCGCGCCCCAGGTCTTGTGGGTGTAGCTCTCGTAATACTTGCGGCGCTGTTTGTCCATCTTGCGGATCAGGCGGATGGCTTGGTCGCGCGTGAGCTTTTCCTGCGCCATTTTGCGCTGGATGCGGTGCTCGTCCGGCGCGGCGACGAACACGGTGAGAAGCCTCACGTCTTCGCCGCGCAGCACATAGTCTGCGCAGCGCCCCACGAACACACACTCCTCGTGGCGGGCGATGCGGCGGATCTCGTGGCTTTGCAGGGCGAAGAGCACTTCGCTCGTCGGTTTGCCGCGCAGCACATGGTGGTTGCCCTCGTGCACGGTCTGGAAGAGGTAGGGGTTGGTCGCCTTTTCGTCCGAGGGGGAGAGCGTTTTTTCCGAAAGCTCGCCGTACTCGCACGCGAGGCGGATCAGCTCGCGCTCATAGACGCGGATGCCGAGGAGATCCGCTGTTTTCACGGCCACTTCGTGGCCGCCGCTGCCGAACTGGCGGCTGATGCTGATGATGCGATTTCCCATAGTATGAATCTCCCTCCGCTTTTCTATTGTTTCAGCGCGTTGAGCGCCGGCTGGGGAATCGAGAATGCACGATCCGCCGGCGTGATGACGGCGGAGAGCGACACCGGAGCGTCGGAGAGGATGAGGTGCAGCGCGCCGCTGCACGAGATGTTGACGGACTGGAGCTCGCCCTGCTCGCTCACGCGGACGGAAATGCGTCCGGAGGAGAAGGTCACATTCTGTGCCTTGATATCCGGCGCGATGGCGGCGGCGAGCTCGCTCATCGCGTCGGAGTCGAGCGAAAGACCGTAGAGATAGCCGTCGCTCACCTTATCGCAGCCTGCGCTGCCGTTCAGAATGGACTGGTAGCAGAGGTCAATGAGCGACGTGGCATCGACGAGCTGCTGGCTCGCGGTGTCGACACTGTTGCCGTCCGCGTCGCAGATCTTGCTGCCGGAGAAGTAGACGGCGAGGGTGTTTTTTTGGATGCTGCCGTAGCTCTGGCCGCCGATGCTGCTGCGGTCGTACTGGAGCGTGCTGTTCAGCACGATCGGGCCGCAGTCGGCGGAAAGAGCAATGTCGGCGGACAGATCGTCCGCGGTCAGCTCGCCCCAGGCACCCAGCAGACGGAGCGCGTTGTCCGTCAGCGTGGAAGCGTCGTCATTGCTGCCCGAATGGATGGCGGTGAGCACATCGTCGGGGATCACCGGCGCGAGCGCGTCGGTGAAGTGCGCGGCGGCCTCCACGCGTAGATCTCCGGAGTTTTCCGCCGTGAAGCTTACGTCCATCAGCTCGCCGCTCTCGGCGGTGAGATCCACGCGGATCGCGGAAAGCGATGCGGCGTTCGCGATATCGTCCGAGGTGAGAAGACGCAGCAGTGTGCTCGCGTCGTCACCCTCGGCGGTGAGGGTGTAGCGCTTTTCCTGCCCGTCAACGGATTTCGTCACCGTGAGCGTGCGGCAGAGCTCGGCGGTCTCATCCATGAGCTCGGCGTAATTTGGGAATGCGCCGCCGACAGCGTAGGACTTGCCGTTTTCAAGGTAGATCGCGCCGTCTGCGTAGTAGAGCGCCGCGCCGTCGCGGTCGATACAGGTGATGGGAGCGCCGTCCTTCTTCGTGCGGGCGACGGAGGCATCCGCGCTCAGGCTGATCTTGCCATAGGAGGCGTCGACCGTGACGTCCATGGTCATCGGGTCCTCTTTGACACGCGCCTCGACAAGGCGGTAGGCTTCGAGGTCCTCCTTAAAGTCGGAGTGGAGGAAGAACGCCGCAGCCGCGCCGAGCAAGACTAAAATCGTGATGAGAATAGGGAGGAAGCGGCGGCGCCTGCGCTTTTTCGGCGCGGGCGGTACTGCTGGCTGCGTGAGCACGTTTTCGCGTGCCTCGCGCTCCTCGCGAAGAAGCCGAAGTTCCTCTTCCGCGCGCGCAAGGCGCGCCTCGATGGAGTCGGGATCGGCTGCGGGAGCGGGTTCGGAAGTGGGAACGCTTTCTGCGCCCTCGACCGCGGCGGTGACGACCGGCGCAGCGGTCGCTGCTACTGCCACGGCGGCGGGGACTGCCGTAGATTCAGCGGACACAGGCGCATCCGCCTGAGTGGCATCTTCGACCGCTGTAGACGCGGGGGCACCCGTCTTGGCAGGGGCTTCGTCTGCTGTGGACGCATCGGCGTCCTCGCCGCGGACGATCTGTTCGGCCTGCGAGACGGCGCTCGCGCTGCGCGCCAGCGCTTCGGCGCGTCTGCGCGCCTTGCGCTTGTGGCGGTGGACGAGCAGAACGATGATAAGGATCAGAACAGCCAGCACGGCGAGCACGCCGAGCCAGATGCCCCAGACGTCGAGCGTCCGCACGGCGGCAAACTCAACGCTGTCGCCGCTCGTGGAGAAGGTGAGGTAGCTGCCCATCGTGCCGCAGTCGGCCTCCTGCCAGCTGCCGCCGTCTTCACGGGTGTAGATGCGCAGCTCCTTCTGCCCGTCGGGCGGGAGATAGCGCACGGTGTGCGTGTCCTGCCCGTCGTCGGCAAGCTCGATGCGCCACTGCTCGAGCACTTCGGCGTTGGCGACCATCGAAGGCATTTCGCCGCGGTTGAGGCAGGAGAAGTAGCCCTTCACGCGGTCGAGCACAGTGCCGGACTGCACGTCGAACGCCGCGGGCGTGAGCGGCTGGGCGGTCACGGTGATGGCGTCGCCGTCGTTGTAGTTGCCCTCGACCAAGATGACAGCCTGTCCGCTCTCTCGCGTCTGTTCAGAGGCAAGGCCGGGGGTGTAGGCCTCGTAAACAGCGGTGACGACGGTGTCAAAGTGCAGATTCGTGAGGTCGGTGCGGTCCCAGTGGACGTGACAGCCGCTCTTGGCGGGCGGCTCGGGGATGTCGCTTTCGTCGATGGAGTCGCCGTAGTTGAAAGCGCGGCTAAGCACCGTCTTGTCGTCGGCGACGAAGGTGAGCGTGAAGGACTTCATGCTCTCGGGGAGATCGGGCAGCGTGAGAAGCTCTGCATAGCTGATGGGCTCGGCCCGCCCGGTATAGCCCTGACGGTTGATGCCGGGAAGATCGTCGGAGACATAGTAGTTGTGCTCAAACGTGCCCGTATCGCTGCCGGAGATCGCGCCCTGGTACTGCTGGCAGTCGGTGATATCGACGAGCG
>ERZ773229.1862-NODE-1862-length-13491-cov-29.782971_pt1 | contig 13491 bp, 9 predicted proteins | sample MGYA00580992_ERZ773229 | MGnify/ENA primary metagenome ERZ773229 (study PRJEB29015, sample SAMEA2737795) | human gut metagenome | biome: human gut; feature: human-associated habitat; material: faeces | place: China | collected 2012 ... | reverse complement strand
AAAAAGAAAAGGAGCTGACCAGAGAGGCCAGCTCTTTTATTATTCCACAGAAAAATTGTTATCGGTTTTGGATGAGGTGGCGGCAGCTTTAGCACGCGCCCAGTTGTGGCGGTAAACCACATGGTACATGACTGTGGCAAGAACAAATGCACAACATACATCAAAGAAAGAATGCTGTTTGATAAACATCGTTGCCAGAATGATGCTGACCGTCAGAATCAGTGTCAGGAGACAGACCAGCTTGTTTTTGCGCAGCTTTTTATTGTGTGTCACCGCAAGATAAATGCCGAGCGAATTATATACATGGATACTCGGAAACAGATTCGTCGGAGTATCACCGGCATATAGGCGTTCACAGAGCATGGTGCACAGATTGTGGTGTGTGAAATAGGTCGGACGCAGATACTGACCGTTCGGGTATACCGTGGAGATGATTAAAAAGATTGTCATTCCGGTAAACAAAAACGCACACAATTTATAGTAATCTGTTTTATTATGTAATGCCATATAGGCGATGCCCCATCCGACAAAAGGAAACCAGAGCAGATAAGGGATGACAAAGTATTCGCAAAACGGAATATAATCATCAATCGGTACATGGATGACATGAAAATGTGTCGTGACGGTTTTTTCTACATAGTTAAACCATGCCATGTACACGAAAAAATATAACAAAATCCATAAATGTTTATATTTTTCATAATATTTTCGGAACACAAACGTCCGCTTACTTTGGGTTTCCGGCAACATAAATACTCCTTTTATATCTGTGTGCAGCTCCTTTTTCTTTTGTTCTGAAACTGATTATAGCACGGGGAAAAAAGCACGACAATATAAAACCCGCAATGTTCATAAAACTTTAAAAATTTGGCACATTGACAACCTCTTGTGCTTTTGTATAATACAATAGTGACGGAGGATAAGAATTTTGAAAAAAGCACGAATGAAAAGAAAACAGAGAAGAAAAATGATATGGATGGTGGCAGGACTGGCCGTTCTTTTGTATCTGGGACTGGCCGTTTATTTCCACAATCACTTTTTCCCGAAAACGACATTAAATGGAAGAAAAGCGGGAGGGTATACCGCGCAGAAAGTGATGGATGAGATTACGGAAGAAATCCATTCCTACCAGTTAAAGATAGCAACAAGAGACAAGCATACAGAAAAAATTTCCGGACAGGATATTTCGCTGGAACCACAGTGGGGAGACGAAATAACAGAGCTGGTACACGCACAGAATATGTTTGCATGGCCGGTAAAAATTTTCCAGAAACAGACATTGAAAAATACAACACTTGTCGACTATGACAAAGATAAGCTGCAGACACAGATCGATGCATTGGACTGTATGGATGCAGACAATCAGACGGCACCGGAGAATGCTTCGGTTTCTTCTTATGATAAGACGGAAGGATTTACCGTGGTTGGGTGCGTCATGGGAACGACCATTGATACAGAGAAAATGTATCAGGCAGTGCAGGAGGCGGTGGAAGGATTAAAAGAGAACCTCTATCTGGAAAAAGCCGGCGTTTATGAAGATCCGACGGTTTTAGATGATGATGAGAATCTGGTAAAAGCCGTAAAGAAAATGAACGGGTATGCAAAGACAAAGATTACATTTACCGTGGGAGATTCCAAAGAGGTACTCGATGCTTCCGTATTTGGTGACTGGTTCCGGTTAAATAAAAAGTTAAAACCGGTACTGGACCAGGAGTGTGTAAAAGCATACGTCAGTGATCTTGCAAAAAAATATAATACCTGTTACAGTGCCAAAAGGTTAAAGACTTCTTACGGAAAGACGGTTACGATTCCGGAGAGCCATTATGGATGGAAGATTGATACGGAAAAGGAAATCGCCCAGATTACGAGTGAGATCAAAGCCGGGAAAACAGTGGAAAGAGAACTGAATTATTCCATGACAGCCAATTCCCATGGAAAAAATGATTATGGCGATTCTTACGTTGAGATCAATCTGACGGCACAGCATATGTTCTTATATAAAGATGGAAAACTGGTGATTGATTCGGATTTTGTATCGGGAAATGTATCGAAAAATAATGCGACACCGACCGGTGCATATGGCGTGACATATACCGAGAAAAATGCAACTTTGCGCGGAGAAAACTATGAGACGCCGGTTACATACTGGATGCCTTTTGCGGGAAATGTCGGTATGCATGATGCCTACTGGCGCAGCAAGTTCGGAGGAAGTATTTACAAATATGCAGGATCACATGGCTGCATCAATCTTCCGCCGGAAGTCGCAAAGGTAGTATTTGAAAATGTTAAGAAGAATTATCCGGTGCTGGTGTATGAACTTCCTGGAACGGAAAGTACCGATGCAACAGATAAGGGAGAAGCAAAAAAGGTCGTAAAACTGATTGACGCACTCGGAACCATTACAAAGGATTCCAAAGAAGCGGTGCAAAAGGCAAGAAATGCGTATGATAAACTGACTGCCAATGATAAGGTGTATGTCACAAATTATGATAAATTAAAGAAAGCAGAAGAAAAATTACAAAAATTGCAGAAAAATTCAAAGGAATAGGGGATACTTGACAAAATTGATAAAAAACTGCAAAATGTAACTGCGCAACCGTTTAACATGCAATGGATGCATAGGTGTGCAGTTAGGAGAAGAATATGAAAAAGGGAAATGTAATCACCATTTCGGATGTTGCAGAAGCACTTGGAGTTTCCAAAACGACAGTCAGCCGGGCAATATCCGGAAAGGGAAGAATCGGTGAGGCAACAAGGCAAAAAGTCTTGGCTTATATAGAGGAGCATGATTATAAACCGAATGTAATTGCAAGAGGACTTGCACAGTCAAAAACATTCAATCTCTGCGTGGTTATGCCGGAGGATTATGCACTGGTAGATCTTCCGTTTTTTCAGGAAGTCATTACAGGAATTCAGGAAATTGCAGGAATGAATGAGTACGACATTCTGTTGTGTATCTGTCAGGAAAATGATATTACAGGTCTTGAACGCGTCGTGAGAAACCGCAAGGTGGACGGAATTGTGCTGCTGCGGACCTTTTTAAAAGACCCGCAGATTGAACTGCTTTTAGAAAAAAAGATTCCGTTTGTTACAACCGGTAGTACTACCTACCGCAAAGTCAAACAGGTGGACAATGACCAGCAGAGCGCCTGCCGCGAACTGACATCTATTTTACTGATGCGCCAGATGAAGCATATCGCTCTGCTCGGAGGAAGTGAATCTTTCGTAGTCAACCAGAACCGGTATAAAGGATACCAGCAGGCATATCGGGAAGCGGGAAGAGAAGTGGAAGAAACGCTTGTTTACCGGAATTTGGAGAGCCGTGCCTTTATGGATCGTGCAGTGGAAGAAGTGCTGGAAAAAGGGGCGGATTGTATTGTCTGCATGGATGATGCCATCTGCATACAGGTACTTCGCAAGCTGCGGCAGGAACACATAAAAGTGCCGCAGGATATCCGTGTGGCATCGTTTTACAACAGTTCCGTGCTCGAGAACAATATACCATCGATCACTTCGTTGTCTTTCAATGCGAGAGAACTCGGAATGGAAGCCTGTAAGAATCTGCTGGCGCAGATTGCAGGGGAGACGGTACCGGATCGGACACTGTTGTCGTATGAAGTAGTACTTAAAGAATCCACAAAATAAAAATTCAAAGATTGGATGGCGCAAGTGCCAGAACGGTGTATGCAAATGTTAAAGCAGATCATAACGGAAATTGAAAACAGACAGAATATAACCCGTGATCAGCTGGCTCTGCTGCTGGAGACAACGGATACCGGGGACATTGCATTTCTTCACGAGCGGGCACGTAAGACAGCAGATGCCATTTACGGAAAGCAGGTGTTTATCCGTGGATTGATTGAATTTACCAATTACTGTAAGAATGACTGTATTTACTGTGGCATTCGAAAGAGCAATCGCAAGGCAGAACGCTATCGCCTGACGGAGGAAGAAATTCTTTCCTGTTGTGCAAATGGGTATGAACTGGGATTTCGGACCTTTGTGCTGCAGGGAGGGGAAGATCCGTATTTTACAGACGATAAAATCTGTGCCCTGATACGGCAGATCAAGGCACAGTATCCCGATTGTGCGGTGACGCTTTCCATCGGGGAGAAAGAGCACGACAGCTACCAGGCATTTTTTGATGCCGGTGCGGACCGGTATCTGCTGCGTCATGAGACCGCGGACGAGGCGCATTATGGAAAACTGCATCCGGCAGAAATGTTCTGGAAACACCGCATGGACTGTCTGTGGGATTTAAAAGAAATCGGTTATCAGGTGGGATGTGGATTTATGGTCGGTTCGCCGGAGCAGACGGTGGATACGCTGTATGAAGATCTGCAGTTTATCCGAAAATTGCAGCCGCATATGGTAGGCATCGGTCCGTTTATTCCCCAGAAGGATACCCCGTTTGGCGAAAAAAAGGCAGGAACAATGGAAGATACGCTTCGGCTTTTATCCATTATCCGGCTGTTGCAGCCGCATGTGCTGCTGCCATCAACAACTGCACTGGGAACCATTCATCCGCTGGGCAGGGAAAAAGGAATTCAGGCAGGGGCAAATGTTGTGATGCCGAATCTTTCCCCGGTAGCAGTGCGGGAAAAATATAAATTATATGATAATAAAATCTGTACGGGAGATGAGGCGGCAGAGTGCCGGCACTGTATGGCGCGCCGCATGGAAAGTGTCGGATACAAAGTGGTCGTAAACCGTGGAGATTATCACTGATTCAGCAAAACGCACAAGAAGGAGAACGCATATGGGTGCAACATGGAATGAAACACCGTCTGCAAATCGTCTGCATATCGGTGTATTTGGAAAAACAAACAGCGGAAAATCTTCATTTATCAATGCTTTTACCGGGCAGGAGGTTTCCATCGTCGCAGATGTGGCGGGAACGACAACCGATCCGGTATACAAGGCAATGGAAATTTATCCGATGGGACCGTGCACGATTATGGACACGGCGGGATTCGATGATGAAAGTACGCTGGGAGAACAGCGCGTGGAACGGACGCGGCTTGCAGCCCAAAAAGCTGATCTGGCAATTATTGTTTTTTCTGCATGTCCGGTTTGCGGCGAATCCTATGAGGAAGAACTGAAATGGTACACCTGGTTTAAGGAGCGTAAAATTCCGGTTCTTCTGATCATTAACAAGGCGGATGTGGCGGATGCAGCACCTCTGAAAAACTATCTGAAAGAAAAAACAAAGGAAGATGCACTGGTAGTCAGTGCATTGACCGGAGCCGGTATGGAAAATGTCCGGGAGGCAATGAGCCGCAGAGTGCCGGAGAATTTTGGAAACCGTTTGATTACGGGGGATCTGGTCACGGAGGAAGATCTTGTGCTTCTTGTTATGCCACAGGATATTCAGGCACCGAAAGGACGTCTGATTCTGCCGCAGGTACAGACGCTGCGGGAATTACTGGATAAAAAGTGTATGGTTATGAGTGTGACCACGGACAAACTGCTTCCGGCACTCAACATGCTGCAGCAGGCACCAAAGCTGATTATTACCGATTCCCAGGTGTTTGATTATGTATACCAGAATAAACCGGCGGAAAGTATGCTGACATCTTTTTCTGTGCTGTTTGCCGCATACAAAGGGGATCTGCCGTACTATATGGAAGGTGCCAGACAGATTGATGCACTGAACGAAAACTCTCATGTGCTGATAGCGGAATGCTGTACGCATGCCCCTTTGAGCGAGGATATCGGCAGGGTAAAAATTCCGCGTATGCTCCGGAAACGGTTTGGAGAACGGTTAAGGATTGATCATGTGAGCGGCACGGATTTTCCACAGGATCTGGAAGGGTATGACCTGATCATTCAGTGTGGCGCGTGTATGTTTAACCGCAGATATGTAGTATCGAGAATCGACCGTGCAAAGGCACAGAACATTCCAATGACAAATTATGGGATTACAATTGCACATTTGACTGGAATTCTGGATAAAATTGTGCTAACATTGCGGTAACAGGAAAGAAGGGGATTACGGCATGAAGATTACAATTGCAAGAGAGTGCGGCTGTTACGGAGATGAAGTCGGACAGGTTCTGGCAAACAGACTGAATGTTCCACTTTACAATAAAAAGACATTAACAGAACTCGCAAAGAAAAAGGGAATTCTGGAGCATTATCCGGATTATTTCGGTGAGAATCCGGCGGGAACGCTTCTGGCAGTCATTGCGGAAGATGATGGGGAAGACAATGTTGTGCACCGGACACCGAGGAAAGTTCTGGATGAACTGATTGGGGAGACATCGTGTATTCTGATCGGCAGAGCCGGAAATTATGCGTACCAGAAGGAAAACGATGTGGTACGGGTGTTTTTAAGTGGTGACAGGGAATCCCGGATTCATCACCTGATGGAGAAGCATAAGGTGAAAAGACATGAGGCGGAGGCCATCATTGAGAAGACGGAAGGCCGACGGAAGCAGTATCATATGTATTATACCGGGGAGGACTGGGGGTACGCTGCAAATTATGATCTTTGCATTAATGATACGCGGTTTGGAATTGAAGGTACGGCAGATATCATTATGCAGTATGTAAAAGATTGCAACGCACAGGAAAAATAGGGAGAAGGATTTAAAAATGGGGATTGTATTTTATTAATACAATCCTTATTTTTGCCCCAAAAATCCTGAAAGGTGCTAAAATGGGAAAAGCGAAAGAAGGAGTTAAAAAATGAAGTATTTAAGACAACTATTGATGATTCTTATTTTCTCGTTTATCGGGGAAGTCCTGCACGCGGTGATTCCGATTCAGATGCCGGCAAGCATTTATGGTCTGGTGCTTTTATTTATTGCACTGATGACAGGACTGGTCAAATTGCCGCAGGTGCATGAAGCCGCGCGGTTTCTGATTGAGATTATGCCGCTGATGTTTATTCCGGCGGGTGTCGGGCTGATTGACAGCTGGGGAGAACTGCGGCCGATTCTGCTTCCGGTCATTGTTCTGCTGCTCGTTTCTACCGTACTGGTTATGGGCGTGTCAGGACAGGTTACACAGCAGATGATGCATCATGGAAAGAAAGAGGACAAGAATGAATAACTTTTTACAGAACTCTGTATTTTTCGGAGTATTTATCAGTATTATTACCTATGAGATCGGGGTATTGATCAAGAAAAAATTAAAGATCGCTATTTTTAATCCACTGTTGATTTCCATGGCACTGATCATTATTTTTCTGCTGATTTTTCATGTGGATTATGGCACATACGAAAGTGGGGCGAAATACCTTTCGTATTTCCTGACACCGGCAACGGTTGCGCTGGCGGTACCTTTGTATGAGCAGATTGAGCCTCTTAAGAAAAACTGGAAGGCGATTCTTGCAGGAATTTTTGCGGGTGCCATGACCTCTGCGCTGTGTGTGCTGGTATTGTCACTGATTTTTAAATTATCACACAAACAGTATGTCACACTGCTTCCAAAGTCCATCACAACGGCAATCGGTATGGGATTGTCCGAAGAACTGGGCGGAATTGTAACCATTACGGTTGCAGTTATCATTGTCACAGGGGTGATTGGAAATATGTTTGCCGAGAATATCTGTAAACTGTTTCACATTAGCGATCCGGTGGCAAAAGGCGTTGGAATCGGATCTGCTTCGCATGCCATGGGAACATCAAAGGCAATGGAGATGGGAGAGATTGAAGGGGCAATGAGCAGTCTGTCAATTGCAGTCTCAGGTCTGATGACGGTTGTGGTATCGCTGATCTTTTCACATATTTATTAAGGGAGAAAAAAGAGGGGGTTATGGCTTTACAATTTGTACTGGGAAGTTCGGGGAGCGGGAAAACAGAATACATCTATGAGCGTCTGGTGCGGCAGGCAGGGGAACATCCGAAGAAAAATTATCTGGTGATTGTACCGGAGCAGTTTACGATGCAGACCCAGCAGAAACTGGTGGAACTTGCACCAAATCATGCAATTATGAACATTGATGTGTTAAGTTTTAAGCGTCTGGCATACCGTGTGTTTGATGATCTGGGGATGCAGGACATACAGGTTCTGGAAGAAACCGGAAAAAACCTGGTGCTGCGCAGGCTTGCACAGGAACAGGAGGAAACGCTTACCGTTCTTCGGGCAAATATGAACCGGATGGGATATATCGGGGAAGTAAAATCAATGATCTCAGAGCTGGTGCAGTACCGGATTTCACCGGAACAGCTGGTGGATCTGACGGAGGACAAAACAATCTCACCGGTACTTTCTGCAAAACTGCGCGACGTGGCAACCATGTATCGCGCTTTTTGTGATTTTATGAAAGATAGTTTTGTGACGGCGGAAGAGATATTAAATGTTCTGAAAAATCTTGTGCCGCAGTCGGAAACTTTGCGGGATGCGGTGCTGGTATTTGATGAGTTTACCGGTTTTACACCGATACAGAATGATCTCATGCGGGAATTGCTGCAGGTGACAGAGCATATTTACATTACGCTTACAATCGATGCTGCAGAAGATTTTTATCATTGCAGTGGAAATGAAGAATTATTTGCACTGTCCAAAAAAACGATTCTGTCTTTGATGAAGATGGCAGAAGAACTTCATGTGCAGGTGATGGAACCGGTGGTAATGACAGACAGTGCACACAAGCGTTTTAAGCTGGCTCCGGCACTGGCATTTATGGAACAGAATCTGTTTCGTCCCCGTCCGGCAAAATATACCAAGCCGGTAGAAGAAATCCATCTTGCCGCAGTAAAAAATCCACAGGAAGAACTGATTCTTGTGGCCAGGCAGATCAATGCGCTGATCAGACAGGGATACCGCTATCGGGAAATTGCTGTGGTGACGGGCGCAGTGGAAGCTTATCAGAGTTATATGGATCCGGTTTTTACGAAATATGAGATTCCATATTTTATGGATACGACCAAAGAAGTGTTATTTCATCCGTTCATTGAATGTATTCGTGCCGCGCTTGAAATTGTGGATACGAATTTTAGTTATGAGGCAGTCATGCGCTTTTTGCGGTGTGGATTCTGTGATATTGCGGAGGACGATCTGGACCGGCTGGACAGTTATCTGGTTGCAACCGGTATCCGCGGCAAAGCGGCGTGGAGCAGACGATGGGGGCATATGCCACGGCAGAAAACGCTTTACGATCTGGAACAGCTCGAAAAACTCCGGGAAAAAATATATGGGTATCTTGAGCCGTTTGCAGCAGTATTTGCCCGAAAAGATGCCCGTGTTTCGGATGGCATCTGGGCATTGTATCAGCTGCTGACACAGCTGGACACCCAGCATCAGTTATGGAACAGGGAACAGCAGCTTCTGGCGCAGGGAGAGGAAACCAGATCCCGGGAATATGCACAGATTTATATAATCGTGATGCAACTTCTGGAAAAATATAATCTATTACTGGGGGAGGAGCCATTGCAGATCCGGGATTTTACCGAAGTGCTGGAGGCAGGACTTTCCGCTGCAGACGTGGCTGTGATTCCACCGGGCTATGACAGTGTTACGATAGGAGATATCGAACGTACACGATTAAATCATATCAGGATTTTATTTTTTATCGGTGTGAACGACGGTGTTATTCCGAAAGCGGCAAATGCCGGAGGAATTATTTCCGAATACGAAAGAGAACTTCTGGCAGAAAAAGTGGAGTTAGCACCGGGGGCAAGGGAGCAGGCATTTATTCAGCGCTTTTATCTGTACCGCAATCTTACCAAACCTTCAGAAAAATTATATGTCAGTTATGCAAAGGTTGACAGTGAGGGAAAAGCCATCCGTCCTTCTTATCTGACCGGAGTTTTGAGGAAACTGTTTCCGACACTGAAATTGCAGGAACCGGAGCATATGGAGGCGCATACAGATTTTTATACCAAAGAGGCTGCCGAAGATTATCTCGTCTTCGGACCGCACGAAGAAGCCTGGTATGCGCTTGCCCGCTGGTTCCTGCAGGAGAATGATATGCAAAAGCAGGAGAAGATCCGTAAACTTCTGCATGCGCCGTATACACGGTATGAGGGAGAGCCAATCAGCCGGGCGGTTGCACTTGCACTGTACGGAAGACATCCGTACGGAAGTATTACGCGGCTGGAACGGTTTGCCGCCTGTGCATATGCACATTTTCTGCAATACGGGTTAAAACTTACGGAGCGTGAAACCAGTGCATTTGAGAGTGTGGATATGGGAAATATTTATCATACGGCCTTAGAACGCTACAGCCGGAAGCTGGAACAATCGGAATATGACTGGTTTGTGGTGCCGGATGCCGTGCGCCGGCAGATGGCAGAGAATGCCATGCAGGAGGCAATTGCCGGGTATCCGGGTATGGCGGTCTGCGATACGGCAGAAAATGCCTATCAGAGAAAACGGATGCTTGCTATTTTTGACCAGACGGTCTGGGCATTGACCAGACAGGTGCGTGCGGGGCAGTTTGTACCGGAAAAATTTGAGGTGACATTTGACGAACTGGAGGGAAAGGAAAGTCTCGAGTACCGGTTATCGCATGATGTGACCATGCGGTTGGAAGGAAGGATTGACCGTCTGGATACCTTTGAAGATGAAAATAAAATTTCGATTAAAGTAATAGACTATAAATCCGGAAATACAAGGTTCGATCTGATCCGTGTGTACCGTGGACTGCAGCTGCAGCTGGTGGTTTATATGGATGCGGCGATGGAAATGCTGCGGGGACAGCATCCGAAAAAAGAAATCCTTCCCGGGGGAATTCTCTATTATCACATTGATGATCCGGTACTCGAATCGGATACTCCATTGTCAGACGAAGAGGCCGAGCAGGCGCTGCTTTTCGCACTGCGTCCAGATGGACTGGTGAATTCCGGAGAGGAAATCTATCGTGCCATGGATCAGAATTTTGAGGGAAAATCGCAGATGATCCCCGTGGAAATCAAGAAAAACGGTGAAATTTCCACAGCGCGTTCAAAAGTGGCATCGACGGAAGAGTTTGCGGTGATTACCCGCTATGTAGAGCACGAGATCCGGCAGTGTGGGGAAGCCATCTATGCGGGAAATATTGCGGTGAATCCTTACCGGAGTGATATAGAAACCAGCTGTACCTATTGTCCTTATGGTTCGGTGTGCGGGATGGATGCAAAAATTCCGGGATATGAATACCGGCAGTTTGCATCCATGAAAAAAGAAGAAGTGCTTGACCAGATGCAGACAGAGCTTGCCAGAAACAGGGGAAAGGAGGAGCGATCAGATGAAATGGACGAAGGAACAGCAGAACGTCATTGATTTCAGAAACCGGGATATTCTCGTCTCGGCGGCAGCGGGATCGGGAAAAACAGCGGTGCTTGTGGCACGTATTATCCAAAGGATTCTCGACCCACAGAATCCGGTTGATATCGACCGGCTTTTGGTTGTGACATTTACGAAGGCAGCGGCGGCGGAGATGCGGGAGCGTATCGGGGCTGCCATTGAGGCAGAATGTGAAAAAGATCCCCAAAACACGCATTTGCGCAGACAGTCGGCACTGATTCACAATGCCATGATCACAACGATTGACAGTTTCTGCCTTTTTGTGGTACGGAATCATTTTGAAGAGATCAGTCTGGACCCGAATTTCAGGATTGCAGATGAAGGAGAGATCCGGCTGCTGGAGCAGGACGTGCTGGAGCAGGTGTTTGAAGATAACTATGCGCGGCAGGAAAAGACGTTTCTTTCACTGATCGATGCCTATGCCGGAAAAAGAAACGACCACGGGGTGCGGGAGATGGTGGCAAAGATTTACCGGATGTCTTTGAGCAGTCCGTGGCCGCAGGCGTGGATGAAAAAACTCACCGAACCGTATCAGGTGGAACATGCACAGGAACTGGTGCAGACAGAGATGCTTGAGGACATTGCGGAACATTCCAGGCTTTTGTTGTGTGACATGTGCACACAGATGACACAGGCACTGCAGTTGTGTAATGAGCCGGATGGACCGCAGGCATATGCAAAGACACTGGAAGCGGATCTGACGCAGCTGCAGCAGGCAGAAAATCTGCAGGGATATTTGCAGGTACAGACATTTTTAAATGGTCTGGTCTTTGGAAAATTGTCACCGATCCGCAAATTCTCCGGGGATGTCAAAAAAAAGGAAACGGTCATGGAGATCCGGTCGGATGTGAAAAAAGAAGTGGAAACGCTGCAGAAAAAATATTTTGCGATGGATCTGGAGACACTTCTTTTGCAGCAGAAACGCTTGTGTCCGTTTCTCGAAGAGCTGGTAAGGCTGGCACTTGAATATACACAGGCAATGGAAACGGCAAAACGAAAGAAGAGAATTGTTGACTTTGCCGATATTGAGCATTTTGCTCTGCGGATTCTCGTGGACGAAAAAACAAAGCAGCCACGGCATACCGCAGAAGAATTCCGCAGACATTTTGCAGAAATCATGATTGATGAGTATCAGGACAGCAACCAGGTACAGGAAGAGATCATGCGTGCGATTTCCATGGAGCCGGAAGGCGGGCATAATCTGTTTATGGTGGGAGATGTCAAGCAGAGCATCTATCGGTTCCGGCTTGCACGCCCCGAACTTTTTATGGATAAATATGCATCTTTTTCAACGGAAGAGAGTCTGCAGCAGAGAATTGATCTGCATATGAATTTTCGAAGCCGTGCACAGGTGCTTGATTTCTGTAATGATATCTTTTACAAAATTATGAGTCCGGATCTGGGACGGGTTGCGTATGACCGGGATGCGGCATTGTATTGCGGGGCAAAAAATTATGATGAGAATGCTAAAGGATTTAAACCGGAGCTTTTGCTTTTGGATGAAAAAGACGAATTGCTTTCAGAGACAAAGAATCTGACAAAAGGACAGATGGAAGCGCATATGATTGCCACGCGTATTGCGGATATGAAGCAGCACATGCAGGTGACGGATAAGGAGAGTGGACAGCTTCGGCCGCTGCGCTATTCCGATATTGTCATCCTGCTTCGAAGTTTAAAAGACTACGGAACGGATTTTGTGCAGGTCCTGCAGGGAGCGGGGATACCGGCATATGTGGAGTCTTCGACCGGATATTTTTCGGCATCGGAAGTACAGACGGTGCTGGCAATGCTGCGGATTCTGGATAATCCCTATCAGGATATTCCGATGGCGGCGGTTCTTCGGTCTCCTCTGGTGGGACTGGATGAGGAAGAGATGGCACAGATTCGTGTGGAAAATCCGGAGTGTTCGTTTGCGGAAGCTGCAATGCATGCCATGCAGGATGCCACGGAGGGCGCACTTTATGACTTTTACCGGATGTATCGTAAGCTGCGGGAAAAACAGGATCTGCCGATCCATGAACTGATTCAGAAGATTCTGCAACTTAGCGGATATGGAAATTATGCGGCGGCACTGCCAGCAGGGGAGCGCCGTGCGGCAAATCTTGCAATGCTGGTGGAAAAAGCGGTTGATTACGAGAAAACAAGCTACCGGGGATTGTTTCATTTTCTGCGTTATATCGATAAGCTTCAGAAATATGAAGTGGATTTCGGGGAGGCAGATACCACAGGAGAAAATGCCAATGTTGTCCGCGTGAT
>ERZ773229.1850-NODE-1850-length-13546-cov-3.183530_pt1 | contig 13546 bp, 9 predicted proteins | sample MGYA00580992_ERZ773229 | MGnify/ENA primary metagenome ERZ773229 (study PRJEB29015, sample SAMEA2737795) | human gut metagenome | biome: human gut; feature: human-associated habitat; material: faeces | place: China | collected 2012 ... | reverse complement strand
AGAGGCACTATGGAGACTGCCTGGAGCTGGTGGAGAAGTAGAAAAAAGCAGATTGCTATTGCCGTAAATACGCAAAAAAACAGTTCGTAAAATTATACTTTTACGAACTGTTTGTATTTCTATTACATCTGGATCGTATTTCAGTCCCATGTCTCGTATTTCAGAGACATTAAGTAACGTGACGTAGCACATCGTAGCGAAAGTGTCCCGTCCAAAAACGGAAGAGAGAACGGTAAAGAGTTTATATACAAATTAGATACATTGTTGTTTTATGATGTCACTGCAAAGAAAGTAGGGCGTTTCAGACTCTTTTGAAATCACAATATGTGGATGCAGGGAGTATGGTGAAACCGGAACAGGAATACAAGGAGGACATTATGAAGAAACAAGTATTTATCATTACTATTATGGTAGTGGCAGCACTTGCAACGGCATGTGGTCAAAGAGCAAGCGGACGAAAAAATACAATGAGTACATCGAAGCAGAAAACTGTTGCAAGCCCAACGAAGAGAGAGCAGGAAGCGACTGCAAGCCCAACGAAGAAAGAGCAGGAGAGGGCTTCTGCAGTCGCTAAGGAATCTCTTGATGAAGAAGATATTCACGCAGCACTCAAGGTGGCTAAAGAACATTATAAACACACCACACAAAAGGTGAAGAGCTTGGAATACAATGGTGGATCAGGTGACCAAATACAGTTCCAAGGCAAGGATACGAAGAGCGGAAAGTATCGTATCATTTATTTGAAGAAAAAGAATGGCAAATGGGTTGTTAAACATGAGGGATATTGAAGCAGCCTGTTTATTTTTTGACCCATTTTTTGTACAGCCTTTTCTTGCTGGATGGCAGCTTAAATTTCGCTTTCTTTGCAATGCCATGAAATGCTTTTTTACCGATAGACTTTTTCGTTAGAGACGTCGTCTTAATGGTTATGGTGCGCAGATTGCTGCATTTGGCAAAAGCAGAGGCTCCGATTTTCTTTGTCTTTTTCAAAATGGTTACTTTCTTAAGTGCTTTGCAACCGGAGAATGCTTTACTTCCGATGGATAGCACATTACTTCCGGTCGAAACACGCTTGAGTGCTTTGCAGCCACAAAATGCTTTATTGCCAATGGCAGTAACCGTACAGCTATATTTGCCGTAAGCTATTTTAGCTGGAATGGATAATGTAACAGATCCTTTTTTCTTGTTTTTTAGATATTTCTTGTTATATCCGAGACAGGTTACAGTGCAAGTACTTGTGCGCACATTGCGGTTTGCAATGCGGTAACGCAGTCCTTTGACGGTAAATACAGTGCCGACTTTTGGAGCGGCGGTATTGTTTTTGTTGACAGATTGTTCATTCCCGGAATTGTTGTTATTTTGGTTAGGAAGGTCAAAGCTCGGATTGTCAAAGTCCGGCTTGTCAAAGTCCGGATCGTCGGAGTCGTTATTGCCCGCATTATTGTCTGTCAGTTTTGGTATTTCCGTAATACGTGAACGTTCATTACAGCGTTTACAATGCAGTGACATTTCTCCGGTAGATGTTTTGGTTGCCGGGATGTCAATGGTGAAGTCAGATGCCCAATCGTGTCCGAGTGCATTTACAACCTGCTGCGTCGTGAATACCAAGCCGCATTCAGAGCAGTGAGATCCTTCGGTAAGTCCCGGAGTGGTACAGGTTGCCGGAACTGCTTCATCGATTACAGTCACATGTGTATGTGGTTTGGCGGCAGAGGATTGAATCGTATACGGAATCGCTGTCTGTCCACAAAACAGACCGGCTCCTGTTACCGTGACAGTTGCTGTACCGACGGCGGTGTTGTTTTCATAACGGATCGTGTAGTCCTTATTTTCGGTCAGGGTAGTACCATGCATGGTCACAGTGACTTTTGGTTTCTGTGGATTGCCGGTATAGATGTACGACTTTTCGGACAGAGTGATTTCGGCCTGTGCAATGTCAACACTGCCGTTTTCACCGATACGAAGAGTATAGGTTTTCTTTAGGGCAGGGTTATAGGTTGGATACACAGTGATTTGTGTAATGCCTGTAGCTAATACATTAAGCGGATTTAAGTAGGTCTTATCGGATATGATACCAGGCGTGGAAACGACAGACGGATCCGTGGATTCAATACGGAGCTCCTGATAATCGCTATCGCCGTTGATATTTTGTGCCCATGCATAAATGGTGGAGCCGATTGGGTTGCTGGTCGGCATGGAAGAATAATAGTAACTTGTGGTGGAGGTACTATTGCGCCAATAAATATCGAATGAGGTTGGCGGAGCGATGTAGATCGTATTCTGACAGTCGGAGCAGATACCCGTGCTCTTGCCATTGGCATCGATTTCTCCATATACATAGTTATGTGGTTTTTTGGGGATGATTTCCTCAAAATCTTTATTACAGGTGTCACAGTGATATGTACGTGACCCATTTTTTGTACAGGTTGCCGGTGTATAACCGGTCTCTTTACGCGTATGCGCACAAGAGATATGTATTGTTTTGGTCGCAAATATTGTGTTATCTGCTTTTGCTGTAATGGTGACATCTCCATTGGTAAGACCTGTAACGTTTCCGTTGTTATCTACCGTAGCGATCGTACGGTCGGAAGAGGAATAGGTTAGAGGCTGGACGGACCAGATCTCGCGGGTGGCCACTTTGCCATTGCTGCGAGTGCGTTCCAAACGTACTTTTGCGGTTAAGCTGGAAGTCTGCTCCGTTTTTATCGTATCTGTGCCGTCTAAGAAATTCTCTTTGATATATTTGTTGGAGATCTCAACTTTTTGTATAACATCGGTCTGCACATCCTGCATGGTTTCGTTCAGACCGGTTCTCGTAGAAAATTCACCGGCAACGGTATTCGGATAAGGTGCTGCTTCGGAATAGAAATCGCCCAATCCGACATAGTTGTATTTTGGATTGATCATACTTGTATAATGACCGGTTTCATTGGACAGATTTTGATCGACCCAGTCTTTTTGTTCAGATTTCCACAGCATGACACCTTCGGTCATGCTTTTTCCCCAACAGTAAGCGAGATCTTCACAATTGGAAGATACACCATGAAAGGATAGGGAAAAAGTATCTTTATCGCTGGGACGATCATGTCCGGATGCCATGAAATTAAACGAAATGCCAGCCTCTGCCGCACGGATGCGAGCGATGCTTTCTAAGTCTCTCGACCATCTTAACAGTTTATAATCATCGGATGTCAGCATACGGCTGGGATCGCGCGGATCCGGTATGTTGCCGGCTTCACAGGCTTCTTTACGAATTTCATTTAACTTGTCTAGAGCTTCCTGTGCCTGACTATAATACGAACCATAGATACCAAGCATTGTACATCCGTTGGATGCGCTCGCCACATCTGTTTCTAATATTGGCGGTGTTGCCTTGGAATCAGGCGTAGCGGTTGGTTCAGTTGCGGTTGCTCTGTGAGTATTGACATCCTTAGGCGTTACAGCAAAAGCAGCTGCCGCTGATCCACTGGTGGTAGGAAGCACCATAGAGATGCTTAGAAGTGCCACTATTGCAGTCGTTTTCCAATTGTTTTTTCTCATAATCATTTATATTCCTTTCTTTTTTTTTTCAATTGAGCGCACAACAAGCAGACAAGTCGGTACGATGTAGAGCGTAGCAGTGATCCAAGCACTTTGATCGGCAAAGCAGATTGCATCGAAGTGAAAAATAGGAACCAATGCCAGACTGACGAAACAGCGTGCCGCCATTTCGACGGCGCCCGAGAGGATAGCTCTGCCGGAATAGCCAAGACCCTGTGTGGTCATTCGGCAGGTGTTTAAGATGCCGAGTGACCAATAGAAGAATCCGAGGCAGCGCAAATATTTGGCAGAAGCATCAAGCACTGCAGTAGCGGATGGCTTCACGAACAGCAGTGTCAATGTACGGCCAAAGAAGATAAGTACAATGCCTGCTACAAGGCCATATGCCATGCCGACGAAGACGCCCTGCAAGATTCCTTTCTTAATACGATCCGTCTTCCCGGCACCAAGATTTTGTCCGCAAAAGGTGGATACACCGGTTGCGATTGCATCAAATGGACACATGGCAAACTGCTTAATACGCATAGCTGCGGTGAATCCGGTAATATAGACGTCACCCAGTCCGTTGTTGGCGGACTGCATGACCATACTGCCTATCGCTGTAATGGAATATTGCAGTCCCATAGGGATCGCCATGATAAGTAGATGCGATACCATCTGTGGGCGAAAAGCGCGATCCTCTGCAGTTGGATGCAGTATCGGTACCTTCTTTAGTATAAACACGAGACAAAGCAGCCCGCTGATCCCCTGAGCGGTGATCGTTGCAATTGCAGCACCGGCACAGCCCCAGTGAAAGACAACGATGCAGACCAGATCCAAGATAATATTTAATATGGTGGAAAACACCAAAAACAAAAAAGGTGTTTTGCTGTCGCCAACGGCACGAAGTATGCTCGAAAGCAGATTGTACAGCAAAGTACAAGGGATGCCCAGGAAAATAATTAACAAGTAAATATAGGCATCTTTATAGATGTTGGCTGGTGTGGTTAAAATATGTAAAATAGCAGGGCAAAGCAGGGCGCAGATCGTTGTCAGCAGGACGGCGGCAGCAATCGTGATAAAAATGCTGTGCCAGATATAGGCGCGCATGGATCTGTAATCCTTGCCGCCAAAGCGTTGAGCGATAGGAACTCCAAATCCACAACAGATGCCGATGCAAAATCCAAGTACCAAAAATTGGACACTAGAGGAGGCACCGACTGCAGCTAGCGCTTTCGGTCCAAGGAATCGTCCGACGATCGCCGCATCAGCAACATTATACATTTGCTGAAAAAAGTTGCCGATCAACAAAGGAAATGCAAACTGCAGGATCAAAAGCAGTGGCTTACCTGTTGTCATATCTTTCGTGACATCTTTACTCATCTTATTTCGACCTCCGTATGTAACGCTGAACTCCGATTTGTTTGCCTCATATAATGTACAGGGAGTAATTAACAATTTCAATATCGCAATTATCTATTTTAACACCATAATTGGGAAATGCAACTGCTATTTTTGAAACATATATCGGAAATAAACTTCCTTGAAGGCAGCATAGTTATTTCGCGAAATTGGGATGACCATGCCGTTTTGAAGAGTCACTTCGGTTTTAGTAAATTGTTCTACTAACATTAGATTTACGATATAGCTGCGATGACACTTGATAAATCCCAAATCCATATGGAATATCTCTTCGCACTTATAAAATGGTTCACGGATTGTGATCTGCGTCCCGTTTGAAAAGGTTACAAGTACCAGTTTGTTTTGCGCTTCCAGACAGGCAACCTCTTCGATCGTCATTTTGTAAAAACCGGTCACAGTCTGTGCCGTAAAGGTTTCTTTGGTCTTGCAAAATTGTTTCCGGTATTCGTCCATGACAGCAAATAATCGTATTTCGTCAATGGGTTTCAGCAGATAATGAAAGGCTTTGACCTCGTAGGATTCAACTGCAAATTCACGGGAGGAGGTTAGAAAAATAATGGGAACATCCTGTCCGTTTGCGCGTAATTCAGCAGCAGTGTCTATGCCGTTCAAAAGAGGCATAATGACGTCTAACAGGATCAAATCCATACATTCATCTGTATGTGCAGCGATCAGATCGTCGCCATTATCATACGTGAAGATCTGCATTTCAATACCATGTTCACCAGCCCATTTCTGTAATAAACTGGAAGTTGTTTCTATATAAATTGGTTCATCATCACAAATTGCTATTTTCATAATGTCCTCTTTCTCTCATTCGTTAAATGATAATTTGAAGGGTAAAGTAGTTGCCGGATACAGAAAAGTGGCACTGTCCGCCGAGCTTTTCAACATAATATATAATACTTCGCACGCCTATACCGTGACCGGGTGTCTCAGAGATTGGAATACCATCTATGAATTTCGGCGGTTTTTCAATCGTATTTTTGACTTGGATCAAGAGATGTGCGTTTTTTTCAGAGATTGTTAAGGTGATCATACGATTCGGAATAGTCATGTTCTGCAGAGCATGCAATGCATTTTCCAGTGCATTGGACAGAATGGTGCTAACATCCGTTTCGGATTCCGGCAATGGTGGCATCCTGCCAATATTGCATTGAAAGATAACGCCGATATTTTCAAATCGTGTATGGTAGATAGAGATTACGGAATTGATCATCTCATCTTTGCAGTAATTTGTAATGACGGTATCATCATAGCTGTCGTATAGTTGTTTGATGTAATCCATCGCATGATCCGGACTGTTGTTTTGAAGCTGTGTCAAGATGATCGTTAGATGATGCCGCATATCATGCCGCAAAATAGCAATTTTTTGTTCGCTAAGTTTGACCTGTTCAATTTCCTTTTGAATAGAAAGAAGCTGCATTTTAGTCAGATCGCTGTATTGGCGGATCTGCTGTTTGCGTTCGTATTCCTTGAAATATATGAGCAGAAATGTAAGATAGGCCAGACAGGAAGCGAAGCCCATAAACTCGACCACAGCTTTGTTGCCGGAGTATAACAGATTGGAAAATTTTGTACACATATAGTCAAAAATATAATAGACAAAAGGGAGAAAGCCAATAACCCAAAGCTCTCGTCTATCCTTCGCAAAAATCATTTCTGTCGTGTGACACACATAGCGGCATAGGAAGAAATACGTACCGAGGGTTGCGATGATGCGAAAGCAGTAATAACACCATTGTTCACCGGAGAGAGAAAGTGCAAACATTCCGATCCACGTACTGACCTGACAGCAAAGGTAGGCAGAGACGATGGAAACACAGGACGAAAGAAATGTGTAATGGTAGTAGAATGTCAAAAACAGAGCGAGCGGAAGATGTATGAACAGAGGGTAGATCTGCATGGTAGCAGTTTCACCGATCAGAGTGAGTGACAGCAGATAGACGGTACCCTCTGCCAGAGAATACAATAGCAGCTTGATCGTATTAGACTTATTTTGGCGCACGCCTAAAAAAAAGGCAGATATAAAAATGCCAAACAGCAGAGTGGTAGTATTGTGAATTGCTGCCAGTACATGCAGTAACATAGAGCGCTCCCTCCTAATATATTTTGTGTATCAGCTTGAGCGAAAGAAATGGGATCCATTACTTTCGCAGATGCGCAGATCATTACCAAAAGAATAGCAATAAATGTCAGGAAAGTCAAAAAAAACGGTAAAAGGAGTTGACATTGAAAATATATTGATATACCGTAATTTAATGAGAAAAATTCTCAACAAGAATTATACTTGGAGGATAGTATGACCTTAAAAGAACTGGAGATAGGAAAGAGTGCTGTTGTGACGCAAGTAGGTGGCGAAGGCGCGCTTAGACAGCATTTTTTGGATATGGGAATGATTCCCGGAGCAGAGGTGACGGTTGTCAAGTTTGCACCAATGGGAGATCCGATGGAGTTACAAATACACGGGTACGAATTGACGCTTCGCCTAGCAGAAGCAGAACAGATTGAGATAAAACCGATTGACAAGCGCAGTAATAGTCATGCCGGTAGTGAAAGAATACAGCCATCTGTACATCCGGGGCTTGGTGAAGAGGGAAAGTTTCATTCCAAAGAGGACGAACATCCTCTGCCGGAAGGAACCACTTTAACATACGCCCTGGTCGGCAATCAAAATTGTGGTAAAACGACATTGTTTAATCAGTTGACGGGTGCGAATCAACATGTTGGCAATTTCCCCGGGGTTACAGTGGATCGCAAAGATGGTGCTATTAAGGGATATTCAGATACAAATGTGACGGATCTGCCGGGAATTTATTCGATGTCGCCATATAGCAGCGAAGAAATCGTTTCGCGTAACTTTGTGCTGCAAGATCATCCAACAGCAATTATCAATATTGTCGATGCAACCAATATTGAACGTAATTTATATCTGACAATGCAGCTTTTGGAGATGGATATTCCGATGGTAGTCGCATTGAATATGATGGATGAAGTAACCAGTAACCATGGTGCGATCAATGTCAATTTGATGGAGGAATTGCTAGGGGTACCTGTCATTCCGATTTCTGCAGCCAAAAACGAGGGCGTAGAGGAACTCGTGAAACATGCACTTCATATCGCGAAGTATCAGGAACGGCCGATGCGACAGGATTTCTGTGACAAAAAAGATCACGATGGTTCCGTACATCGGTGTATTCATGCGGTGATCCATCTGATTGAAGATCACGCTGAAAAGGCAGATATCCCGGTGCGATTTGCTGCAACGAAAGCAATTGAAGGAGATCTGCTGATCCTAAAGCAGTTAAAACTTGATGAAAACGAAAAGGAAATGTTGGAGCATATTGTGTGCCAGATGGAGACAGAGCGAGGTGTAGACCGCAGTGCTGCAATTGCAGATATGCGCTTTGATTTCATTGAACGTTTATGTGAACAAGCAGTGGTAAAACCAAAAGAGAGTAAAGAGCGAATTCGCAGTGAGAAGATAGACCGGATCTTTACCGGAAAATATACAGCGATTCCGTGTTTTATTGCGATCATGGCTGCAGTATTTTATCTGACGTTTAACGTGATCGGTGCATGGCTGCAAAATATATTGCAATTAGGTATTGATGCAATCGCAGATATGGTGGGAAAAGGATTAAAAGCAGCTCAGCTGAATGATGCGTTATACAGTTTGATCATGGATGGAATATTTACCGGTGTGGGGAGTGTGCTAAGCTTTTTGCCGATCATTGTCACCTTGTTTTTCTTTTTGTCATTAATGGAGGACAGTGGGTATATTGCCCGTGTGGCTTTTGTAATGGATAAGCTGCTTCGCAAGATCGGTCTTTCCGGCAAAAGCATTGTTCCATTGTTGATCGGGTTTGGTTGTACAGTGCCGGCTGTCATGGCAACACGTACGCTGACTAGTGAAAGAGATCGTAAAATGACGATCTTGTTGACGCCGTTTATGAGTTGTACGGCCAAATTACCGATATATGCGTTTTTTGTCAGCGTGTTCTTCCCGGGGCGCGGCGGCCTGATCATGACGGGGCTTTATCTGTTTGGCATTGTTATGGGAATCTTGGTAGCCTTCCTATACCGAGCAACATTATTTGAGGGAGAACCGGTTCCTTTCGTGATGGAATTGCCTAATTATCGTTTGCCTGGTGTACGAAATGTGGGACAGCTGCTGTGGGAAAAGGCAAAAGATTTTCTGCAGAAAGCATTTTCAGTTATACTGGTCGCAACGGTAGTAGTTTGGTTTTTGCAGAGTTTCAATCTGCGTTTGAATATGGTGTCCGATTCTTCGGACAGTATGCTTGCAATGATCGCGCAGATATTTGTGCCTGTATTAACACCGCTGGGACTTGGTGATTGGAGAATTGCTACCGCATTGATCAGTGGAGTTATGGCAAAAGAAAGTGTTGTTTCCACGTTAGAAGTTTTATTCAGCGGATCAATCAGTACAGTGCTTTCACCATTGACGGCCGGTTCACTGCTCGTATTTAGTCTGCTGTATACTCCGTGTATCGCAGCGATCGCATCTGTAAAACGTGAGTTGGGCGGTAAATGGGCTGTCAGCATGGTGATCTGGCAATGTATCGTTGCATGGGTTGCGGCCTTTGCGGTATATTTGATCGGTGGACTATTTTGAGGTTGAAATTAGTTGCCAACTTATAGTGTATTGGGAGAAAATAGTAAAAAGGGGGAAATTTATTTATGAAAAAGTCAGTGTTAAGTATAACACCAAGTGTTCACAAGAGCACGATCGCACCGGAGATTTATGGACAGTTTTCGGAGCATTTAGGACGCTGCATTTATGACGGCGTTTATGTTGGAGAGGACTCGGATATTCCGAATACCAACGGCATGCGCAATGATGTTGTGGAGGCTCTGCGTGAGATTAAGCTTCCTGTACTGCGCTGGCCGGGTGGATGCTATGCGGATGAATATCATTGGAAAGATGGCATTGGTCCGAAGGAGTCCAGACGGAAGATGGTCAATACAAACTGGGGCGGTACAGTAGAGGACAATAGCTTTGGTACGCACGAATTTATGGAACTTTGCGAACAGATCGGCTGTGAACCATACATTGCTGTTAATATGGGAAGTGGTACGGTGCAGGAGGCAGCAGAATGGGTAGAATATATGACGGCAGAGTCAGGATCAACTTTTGCAGAGTTACGTGCAGCGAACGGTCATGCAGAGCCTTGGAAAGTAAAATACTTGGGTATCGGCAATGAAAGTTGGGGCTGCGGTGGCAGCATGGACGCGGACTTTTATGCCAATGAATATAAGCGGTATCAGCAGTTTTGCAAAGAATATTCCGGCAATAAATTATATAAAGTAGCTTGTGGACCAAGTGGGGATGATTATGCATGGACGAGAGAGCTGATGAGTCGTATTAACCATCAGCACGCCAAAGGGATTAGTCTGCATTATTATACCGTGCCGGGCGACTGGGAACACAAAGGAAGTGCTACGGATTTTACTGAGCAGGAATATTACACAACGATCGCGAAAACGTTAGGGATCGAGGAGGTCATTGATGGTCATTTGAAGATTATGGATGAGCTTGATCCAGAGCATAATATTGATCTTATTATAGATGAGTGGGGAACTTGGTATGATGTGGAGCCGGGAACGAATCCGGGATTTTTGTACCAGCAAAATACGATGCGTGATGCGATCGTAGCCGCTTTGAATTTAAATATCTTTAACAAACATAGCGACATGATCTCAATGGCAAATATCGCACAGGTTGTCAATGTATTGCAGGCGATGGTGTTGACAGAGGGGGATCAGATCGTTAAGACGCCAACTTATGATGTGTTTGCTATGTATAAAGAACATCAGGGTGCCAGTCTTGTGCAAAGTGCGGTTGATACGTTGCCGGTAGATCATGATGGAAAAGTGATACCATCACTTTCGGAGTCGGTGTCTGTGAGTGATGATGGAAATATGACGATTACGCTTGCGAATACTTCGCTGAAGGAAGAAATACAGGTGATCTGCCGTTTGGAAGATAAGAGCCAATTTAACGGACAAGCAGAGATTGCTGTGATTCAGGATGAGGTGCATGCGCACAATACTTTTGAACAGCCGGATCAGGTGAAAGTGCAGTATCGTACAGAACATTGGAACGGCAGCGAGCAGACAGTTACTTTGTTACCGTGCAGTGTATGTCGGATTCATTGTCCGATTGTCTGAGAAGGGAATGTAGATTTAATATGTCTGGATCAAATATGCGGATCCCCTGTGTACGCTGTCTGCTACGGGAAATGGATGAGCAGACGGCACTACAGCAGGTGTTGGACTTTCAAAGAAGTGTCCCTAAAATGGAACAGGCTGATCCGTCGCAATATGAAACACGCCTTGCGGTATGCAAGGCGTGTAAATGGCTTAATAAAGGTACTTGCCGAAAATGTGGTGCTTATGTGGAAGCGAGAGCCTTTCGGTCAGATGCACATTGCCCGCTGGGGACAAACATGTGGTGATTGTCAAACTCGGTCATTATATCACATATCAATTAGCCTTTTTATCAAACTCGCAAATCCGCTCTTTCAGAGCTTATTCGCTTGTTTCACAAGCTTATTTGCTCGTTAATGAGCCCAGAAAAACAAATGTCTGCTTCGCAGCCGCTTGTTTTTCTCTGAGGCTCATTATATCATAGGATGAGCTACTGCTGCTGCAATCGAGGTGTCTACAGGATAGTACGGGATCAGCGTTGCCTGCACGGCATGGTACAGATCTGATTTGCCCGGCCACACGGTTGTCAGAACATTTCCGGCAGCATCGAGCTGGTGATACCAAGAGCCGTGGACATGATCCAATACCTGTTCATCCAAATAACGGAGAAACATTGCATAGTCATCGGCATACTGCTGTTTGTGAGTGACATGCCAAAGTACCGCAGAAGTATTGATTGCTTCTGCAAGAGTCCAGTGCATGCGGTCATGAACGACAGGGTTTCCCTGCCAGTCTGTAGTATAGACGATACCCGGTGCACCGTCTGCGTTCCATGCATCTTTGATCGCCCTCTGATAGAGAGATTCGGCAGCAGTCACATATTTTTCAATCGGAGTAGTATCTTCCGCTGTATTTTTCATCGAATATGCCCATTGCGTGATCAATCTTGCCCATTCGATACCATGACCCGGTGTTGCACCATAGGGTTTGAACGGATCGTCCGGATGATCCTTGTTACAGTCCAGATCCGGTGTCCAGTCTTTTCGAAAATGTTCCGGGATACGCCAGTCATTATGGTTAGCCCATGTAAGAACATGATCAATAATACGTCCAGCCCGCCGGCGGTAGGTTTCATTGCCTGTTGCATCCGCAACTGCTAAAAACGCTTCCACCGTATGCATATTTGCATTAAGCCCACGGTAATCATCTAATATCGTAAATTCTGTATTCCAAGTATCGCAGGAGAGTCCCTCTGTTTCATTCCAAAAATATTTATCGTAAATTGCTAAAGCATCCTCTAGCAATGACTGCGCTGCAGGTCTTTTCGCTAAAACGCCGGAACAGGCTGCCAAGATGACAAAAGCATGCGCATAGCATTGTTTGGTTGGCAAAGGAGTGCCGTCCGCTTGTAATCCGGCATACCAGCCACCGTTGGAGCGATCATGCAGTTCTCCACACAATCCCTGCAAAGCGGCATCGACAAGCAAACCATAATCCGATGCAGGTTCTAATAAAGAAGCGATGCTGTAGACATGTGCCATGCGGCTCGTGATCCAAGTTTCACGCGGACGGTCTTTCAGCGGCGTGCCATCATCGCCGAGGTAATAGGAACCACCGCCCGGTGAGGGAAACTGTCTGCCAAAGGAAAATAACGTGTCGCGGATCTCGGACAGAAATTGGCGGTTTTCCGGTGTGTCTATGGTGTATTTTAAGGAGGTAGTGTTGGTCGTTATCATGAGAAACTTCCTTTCTATATAAATTAATGATATTATATATACTTTACAGGCAGAATAACACTTTGTAAAGGAGCGAAAGAAAATGGCATTATATCAAGCAACTATCGACGATAAACCATATATTATGGCACTATATACAGAAGCCATCGGAAGCGAAGGCTGCACTTGGAACGAAGATTATCCAAGCGAGGAGACTATGGACAGCGATCTTGCCCGTGGAGATGCATACGTTTGGAAAGACGAGACGGGAGAACTTCTGGGAGCAATCTCTATCGACGATGATCATGTCGTGGAAGAACTGCCTTGCTGGTCTGCGCAACTACAGCCCGCTGCAGAGTTCGCCAGACTGGTCGTACGTGAGGATGCCAGAGGACAGGCGATTGCCAGAAAAATGATTTTGGCAATGATGCAGGTTGCCGCAAAGCGTGGGTGCAAAAGCGTGCACTATCTTGTCAGCCCAGGCAATCAGCGAGCGGTACACTCTTATGCACATCTGCATTTTACACTGTGCGGGGAAGCAGATCTCTTCGGAGAACATTGGCTCTGTTATGAAAAACAACTATAGCCAAGCTAACCTAACGGCTGCAAAATAGTTATTATTTAGCGCCTTAATATGACGAACAATAGACTGTTGAAATGTTTATGTTTTCTTGATCTTGATATCGTTATGCATGAAGTTGATCATCGCAGCGGAA
>ERZ773229.1813-NODE-1813-length-13726-cov-2.638139_pt1 | contig 13726 bp, 17 predicted proteins | sample MGYA00580992_ERZ773229 | MGnify/ENA primary metagenome ERZ773229 (study PRJEB29015, sample SAMEA2737795) | human gut metagenome | biome: human gut; feature: human-associated habitat; material: faeces | place: China | collected 2012 ... | reverse complement strand
TGCGAACACTGTATTGTTCCCGCAATCCCTTGGGAGAGCTGGATGTGTCTAAGAACACCCAGTTGCAAACCCTCTGGTGCCTGGACAACGGGCTGACCCAGCTGGATGTCAGAAGCTGCACCGGGCTGATGAACTTCATCTGTGACGGCAATCGGCTTACGGAGCTGGATGTCACCAGAAACACGAAGCTATCCACCCTGGGTTGCTCCGGCAATCTGCTGGGCAAGAACCGCTCCGTGACCAAGGGCGTGAAGGTGGAAATCGGCACCGAGGAAGCCAGCGTTGACCTGTATATCAACGTGGAATATGGCACGCCTATTCAGAAGGCTGCGCAGGATGCGCAGGAAAACGTTCGCAAGGCCATTGAGACCATGACCGGCCTGCACGTGGTGCGGGTGGACGTGCATGTACAGGGCGTCAGCTTCGAAAAGGAAAACAAGGACACGCAGGCGGGGCTGGACGAGCTTCATTCCAGCGTGGCGGAAGTGGCGGCGCAAAAGCCGGCGGGCCATGTGGAATTTGAAGGCGAACCCACTCCGGCGGAGTCCCACAACACGCCTGATCCCGAACCGATCGACGTGAAGGATGAAAACGAGCCCGAAGAAGCCTGACAAACGACGGCAAAGCAATACCGGCCCAAACCGGCATTGCTTTTTGCCGTTTTTACGAATCTGACCCCATGAGGATGGGAGAGGAGGTTTTTCCATGAGAAACAAGTTCTGGAACCGGGTGCTGGTAGCCCTGAGCGGCCTTTTTATTTTCGCCGCAGGCGTGCTTTTGTTTTTGGTCAGCTTCCTGTCGCTGTTCAGCATCAGCCTGTCTTTGGGCGGCACGGAGCTTTCCCAGCTGCTGAACGGACTGGCCGTGTGGCAGAAAATTTTGTTGATGCTGGGCGGCGTTGCCGTAGCGGCGCTGGGTCTGCACGATTTGAGCATTCCCTTCCCCAGCCGCCGTGAGCGGGGCTTCATCATGCAGCACACAGAGTTGGGCGACATGAGCATTTCCATGAACGCACTGGATACCATGGTGCGCCACTGCGTGGATCAGCATAAGGAGCTGACCGTCAAGTCCACCCGTATCAGCCGCGTCAAGAGCGGCATCGTGGTGGAGATCCGCATTATGCTGGCTGCCGGGGTGAATATTCCCCTGACGGTGAACGCCCTGCAGAAGCAGGTGAAGCAGTACATCATGTCCTGCAGCGGCGTGGAGGTCTATGAGGTGAAGGTGCTGGTGGAGACAGGCATTCCCAACGGAAAGACCCGCCACAGCAAAGAGCTGGTGCTGGAGCCTCAGGCCGCGTCGCAGCCCGTGAAGGCGGGACCCGTCAAAGAACCCGCTCAGACCGCGGAGCCTGAACCCGTCGCAGAGCCGGTGCCGGAGCCGGAAATGACTGCCGAAGAAGAAGCCCCCGTCGTCACGGCGGAGGAAGAAACTGAGAACACGCACTGGGAAGAAACCCGGGAGGAAGAAGAAAACGAGAGCCAGCCGGAAGAGACCCTTTCGGCCAGCAAAGAATAAGGAGCGTCAGTCATGGACGAGAATAAGGGATTTGCGGTCGGCACGAAAAAATGCGGTCTCCTGTGCGGCGCGATTGGCGCGCTGGCGGCTTTGTGCTGGGTGCTGTTTGGGTTTTGGAACATGATCTTCATCGCGGCGATGTTTGCCGTCGGGTATTTCGTCGGCGCGTGCGACCATAAGGCGGAGCTGTTCAAGCGCATCGTGGATCGCTTCGTTCCCAAGAAGGGCGAGTAAGCCCCGGGCGGGGAGACCCGCCCTTTTATGCGAAACTGCGACAAAAGAAATGGAGTGTTGAATCGAATGGCGCGTTCATTGGCCAGACGGGCTGCCATGCAGCTTCTGTACGAACGCCTGTCAGGCGGCGAGGCGGATCAGGAATCCCTGGATATGGTATACGAGCAGTTATCCGAAGAGGGGGAAAAGCCTCAGCGCGTGAACCTGACCCCGGAGGATCGGGCCTACATCGATGATGTGCTGCAGGGTGTTCAGGATCACCAGCAGGAGCTGGATGACCAGATCGCCAGCCATTCCACCGGCGAATGGACCATCAGCCGGGTACCTCATGTGGATCTGAGCATTCTCCGCCTTGCGGCCTACGAGATGCTCCACCGCAGCGACGTTCCCGACAATGTGGCCATCAGCGAGGCGATGGAGCTGGCCTCCCGGTACAGCGAGCCCCGCAGCAGCCGCTACATCAACGGCGTGCTGGGTGCCATGGAACGCGACAAGCAGGAAGGCTGATCTCCATGGACGCAGTGTTGGGTCTGGATACCAGCTGTTATACCACCTCCGCCGCCGCGGTGGACGCGCAGGGAAAGGTGATCGCCTTTTCCCGCCTGCTGCTCCCCGTGGAGGCGGGCCAGCGCGGCCTTCGCCAAAGCGAGGCCGTTTTTGCGCATGTAAGGCAGCTGCCGCAGGTGATGGAAAGCCTGATGGCGGAACTGCCGACGGAAGCGACGATTCGCGCCGTCTGCGCGTCCTCCAAGCCCAGGGACGAGGCGGACAGCTATATGCCCGTGTTTCAGACCGGTTGTGGTTACGGACGGGGGATCGCCGCAGCGCTGCGGGTCCCGTTTTTTGAAACGACCCATCAGCAGGGGCATATCGCCGCAGGATGCATCGGCCTTCCGCCGTTGGACGAGCGCTTTCTGGCGCTGCATTTGAGCGGCGGCACCACGGAACTGCTGCTTTGCGAAAACGGCCGACTGCGGCTGGTAGGCGGTTCGCTGGATCTTCACGCCGGGCAGATGGTGGACCGGGTGGGCGTTCGGCTGGGATTGCGTTTCCCGGCAGGGCCGGAGCTGGAAAAGCTGGCCATGGCCTGTGCGGATCCCACCGAAGCCCTGCTGCCTGCTTCGCTGGAAAAGGACGCCTGTTACTGTCACCTTTCCGGGGCGGAGACCAAAGCGGCACAGCTATGGGAAAAGCAGGTTTGTACCCCGGAGCGGATCGCCGCCGAGACCTTCGATCTGCTGGCCCGGACGGTCAGCCGGATGCTGGCGGCGGGCTGCAAGCGGTATCAGGTGCGGCAGGCGCTGGTGGTAGGCGGCGTGGCTTCCTCCAAGCTGCTGCGCGGACTTTTGCAGCAGCGGCTGAATAAGCTCCGTTCGCCGGTGGAGGTTTTCTTCGGAGCCCCCCGCTACAGCGCGGATAATGCCGCCGGAGTGGCGGAGCTGGGGCTGGAACAGTACCGACAGTGGAAGGAACACCACGCCTGAAACAGGCTTATGATTTGCAAACAGGGAGGGACGGGCAATGGCGGCGAAGATTCTGAACGGCGCGGCAATGGCGCTGGAGGTCGAAAAAGAACTGAAACAGCGGGTGGAAGCCCTGCGGGAGCGCGGCGTTGTGCCCGGCCTGTGCGTCATTCTGGTGGGCAGCGATCCTGCCAGCCAGACCTATGTAGCCAACAAGGAAAAGGCCTGCGCCCGGCTGGGAATCCATTCCCACACCGTCCGCATGGGGGAGGAGACTACCCAGGCGGAGCTGGAAGCCGAGATCGAAAAAGCCAATCATGACGAAAGCATTCACGGCATTCTGGTGCAGCTGCCCTTGCCCGCACAGCTGGACGAGCATCGGGCGCTGGCGCTCATCCGCCCGGAAAAGGACGTGGACGGTTTCCATGCGGTGAACATGGGTCGTCTGGCTCGGGGAGAGGATTGCGTGGTGGCCTGTACGCCCAAGGGAGCGCTGCATATGCTCAAGGCGGCGGGCGTGCCCATCGCGGGCAAAAACGCCGTGGTCATCGGCCGCAGCAACATCGTTGGAAAGCCCATGGCGCTGCTGCTGCTTCAGGAAAACGCCACTGTCACCATCTGCCACAGCCGCACGGAAGATTTGGCGGAGCACACACGCCGGGCGGATATTCTGGTGGCGGCGGTGGGCAAGCCCCGGTTCGTGACCGCCGATATGGTCAAGGAAGGCGCGGCTGTGCTGGATGTGGGCATCAACCGGGTGGACGGGAAGCTTTGCGGCGACGTGGATTTTGAAGCCGTGAAGGAAAAGGCCGGATGGATTTCGCCCGTACCCGGCGGCGTAGGCAAAATGACCATTGCCATGCTGATGGAAAATACGGTGTCCGCAGCGGAAAAGGCGGCTCTATGACCAACGAACGGATGATCCTGAGCGTTGCCCAGCTGAATGAATACGTTCGCCGGACGCTTGCCTCGGACGTGATGCTGAAAAATATCTGCATCACGGGCGAGATCAGCAATTTCAAGCGGCACGTGTCAGGCCACTGGTATTTCACCCTGAAGGACGAAGAAGCGGCCATCAGCTGCGTCATGTTCCGGCAGGCGGCCCAAACGGTGCGCTTTCAGCCGGAAAACGGCATGAGCGTGCGGCTGACGGGCAGTGTGAGCCTGTATGTGAAGACCGGCTCCTACCAGTTTTACGGCGAACGGATGGAGCAGGAAGGGCTGGGCGAGCTGTATCTGCGCTTCGAGCGGCTGAAACAGAAGCTGTTGGCCGAGGGCCTGTTCGACCCGTCGCTGAAAAAGCCCCTGCCCCTGCTGCCCCGGGGCGTTGGCATCGTCACCAGTTCCACGGGCGCGGTGGTGCACGATATCTGTACCGTCACTTGGCGCAGAAACCCGGCCATGCCGCTGTATCTCTGCCCGGTGAAGGTGCAGGGCGAGGGCGCGGCAAAGGAGATCGCTGCGGCTATCCGCCGGCTGGATCGGATGCCGGAGGCCGAGGTGCTGATCGTTGGCCGGGGCGGCGGCAGCATGGAGGACTTGTGGCCCTTCAACGAGGAGATCGTGGCCCGGGCGATCACAGCGTGTCGGACGCCGGTGGTCAGCGCCGTAGGACATGAAACGGATTTTACCATTGCGGATTTTGCGGCGGATGTGCGGGCCGCTACGCCATCGGCGGCGGCGGAACTGTGCGTGCAGCCGAGGGTGGCCCTGCTGGACGAGATCGACCAGCAGGCGGAGCGGCTGGAACGCTGCCTGACGCTGGCTTTCAGCGATGCGGAAGCGCGGCTGAAACAGGCGGAGACCCGCTTGAAGGCTCGGGAGCCGGAACAGCTTTTGAGCCGGTATGGCCTACGGCTGGAAAACGTTCGGCAAAGGCTGGACAGCGCCGCATCCCAGCGATTGCAGCAGACGGAAGCGCGGCTCCGTCATGCGGAGGCTCGGCTTCGTTCCTCCGGGCCGCAGGAGACCCTGCGCCGGGGATATGCCGTAGCGCTGAAGGACGGTAAGCTGCTGAAAAGCACCGCCAACGCGGCGGCAGGCGATGCTGTGCGGCTGATGCTGCAGGACGGCAGTCTGCTGACCCGGGTGGAAGCGGTGGAAACGAGCGTTGAATCCATGGAAAGGACGGGGACGGCATGCCCGCAAGAACCGTAAAAAAAGCACCTTCTTTTGAGGAAGAGCTGCAAAAGCTGGAAACGATGGCGGATCAGATGGAGCAATCCCAGCTTCCGCTGGAAGAACTGATGAAGCTCTACGAGCAGGGCGTGGCCCTGACGGCCGAGCTGAAAAAACGGCTGGAAGGGATGCAGGCCACGCTGAAGGAGATTCGCGTGAGCGCAGCCGACGAAGCGGCCGATCAGCCTATGGAGGGGCAGATCAGCATGAGCGAGCTGGAAGGGAGCGGCAGAGCATGAACGCCTACTTTGACGCGGTTCAGACGGCGCTGGAAAACTACGGTCTGCTGCTTCCCGACCCGGGCCAGCCAGTGACGGAGCCGGAGCGGGAAGCCCCGGCAGAAGGCGCAGTGCCCCAGCCCCTGCGCAGCGCCATGCGCTACAGTCTGCTGTTGCCGGGCAAACGCATCCGCCCGGTGCTGCTGCTGGCTGCGTATCACCTGCTGCGGGACGACTGGCAGGAGGCCGTGCCCTTCGCCTGTGCGCTGGAAATGATCCACACCTATTCCCTGATCCACGACGATCTGCCCGCCATGGACGATGACGCCCTTCGCCGGGGAAAGCCCACCAATCATCGGGTGTACGGCGAAGCCATGGCCATTCTGGCCGGGGACGGTCTGCTGAACCTGGCTTATGAGACCATGCTGGCCGCGCCGCTGACGCAGAATGCGCCGGAACGGGCGCTGCCTGCTATTCGAGAAATCGCGGAGCGGGCGGGCGTTCGGGGCATGGTGGCCGGTCAGGTGTTGGACGTGACCATGGAGGGGCAGCCGCCCCGGAAGGATATCGTCCGCTACATCCACCTGCACAAGACCGCCGACCTGCTGACCGCGCCGCTGACCGCTGGACTGATGCTGGCCGGGGCGGACGAAGCCCAACTGGAATTGGGCCGCCGGTATGGCCGGGGACTGGGGCTGGCATTCCAGATCGAGGACGACCTGCTGGATCTGGAAGGAGACGTCAAGCTGCTGGGCAAGGACGTGGGCATGGACGCTCAGCGGGGCAAGATGACCTGGCCCGCTGTGGCGGGCGTGGAACAGGCCCGTCAGGATGCGAGACAGGCCGTCGAGGACGCTGCCGCCGCCATGGAGCCCTTCGGAGAACGCGGGAAATTCCTGACCGAACTGGCCCGGCAGACCCTGACCCGCAGCGTTTGACAGGCGGAAGGAGGAGCGCCTATGCACTCGATTTTAGGCTTGGGAGCCAATCATGTGCTGTTCGCCGCGCTGATTAGCTGGTTCGTGGCGCAGGCATTGAAGATTCCGATTTATCATCATGTGGAGCATGTGTGGGATTTTTCCCGCTTTCACGGTTCGGGCGGTATGCCCAGTTCTCATTCGGCCATGGTGACGGGCACGGCGGTCATGATCGGCGGCCTGTACGGCTTTGACAGCGGGCTGTTCGCCCTGAGCGTGGTGGTGGCCATGATCGTCATGTACGACGCGGCGGGCGTCCGCCGGGAGACCGGCACGCAGGCCACCGTCATCAATCAGATCTTGAAAGACATGCTGCTGAACGGGAAAAAGATCTCCGACGAGGAACTGAAGGAACTGGTAGGTCATACGCCGCTGGAGGTGGCCGGGGGAGCCTTGACAGGGCTTCTGGTCGCCGTGATTTACTTGCTGATTTTATTTGCTTAAAAGGCATTACACAGGAGGGAATACTATGGATCACTTTATGGAAGAAGTCGTGGTTAAGCACAATCGTACCTTTGATGACATCCTCTACGTGCTGTCCTGGATCATGCTGGTGATTTTCGGCCTGTTCGGGCTGCTGATGCTGCAGTCCCTGCTGTATCAGTTCAGCGTGCCCGCGCTGATCGAGACGGTGATCTTCATCGGCGGCGCGGTGCTGCTGTTCCTGTTCAAGGACCGGCTGAAAACGGAATACGAGTACACTTTCACCAACGGCGATCTGGACTTTGCTCAGGTGTTCAACAATCAGAAGCGCAAGGCGCTGGGCACCATGCGGGTGAAGAATGTGGAAGCCTTCGGCCCCGTGGATTCCAACGAGTTCCGCAAGCTGATCAACATGCCCGGCATCAATCGGAAAAACTGGTTCCTGAACCGGGGAGCCAAGCTGTACTACTTCTACTATCAGAGGGAAAACAACCGCACCATCATCGTTCTGGAGCCCTCCGAGGAGCTGGTAGGCATGATCCGCAAGTATCTGCCGCCTATGGCCTACCGGGCGTAATCCGCTGAAAAAGAGGCGCGAACGACATGGTTTATCTGGATAACAGCGCGACCACACGGCCCAGTCAGGCAGTGCGGGACGCGATGGTTCATTCCATGGAAGAAGTTTATTTCAACCCGTCCGCCCTGTACGGCCCCGCCATGCAGGCGGAAAAGGAGTTGACCGCCGCCCGGAAGGCGCTGGCGGACCGGCTGGGGGTTCCGGCGAAGAACGTGATCTTCACCTCCGGGGGAACGGAAAGCGATAATCTGGCTATTCTGGGCCACTTGCAGACCCTGCGGGGCAAGGGCGAGGTGCTCTACACCGCCGCTGAACATGCGGCGGTAAAGAACGTCTGCCGGGAGGCGGAAGCCCGTTTCGGCTGCAAGGCTGTGGAAATTCCGCTGACCCGGGAAGGTTCGGTGGATCTGGAAGCACTGGAAGGCATGCTTTCGGAAAACACGGCCATGATCTGCGTGATGCAGGTCTGCAACGAGACGGGCGTTATCATGCCCATTGCGGAGATCGCTGCGCTGCGCGACCGGCTGGCCCCCAAGGCCGTCCTTCACGTGGACGGGGTGCAGGGCTTCATGCGTCTGCCCTTCTCGCTGAAAAAGCTGTGCGTGCAGTCCTATGCTTTGAGCGGACATAAAATTCACGGCCCTAAGGGTGTGGGCGCGCTGGTCTGGCAGGATGGCTTCCGTTTCCGGCCCCAGATCGTGGGCGGCGGACAGCAGGATGATTTGCGCAGCGGCACGGAAAATACCTGCGGCGTCGCAGGTCTGCGGGCGGCGGTGGAGACGTACCCCGCAGACGGCTACGAGCATATGCTGCAAATGAAGCGGCTGCTGGTCAGCCTGCTTCGGGAAAAGCTGCCGGAGACCACCGTGGTGGGCTTCCCGGCGGAAGATGACCGCAGCGCAGGTCACGTGCTGAGTGTGGCATTCCCGCCGGTTCGGGCGGAGACGCTGCTGCATGCGCTGGAGGGCGACGGCATTTACGTGGGCACCGGCTCGGCCTGCTCGTCCAAAAAAGGCAAGCATTCGGCGGTGCTGACCGCCATGAAAACCCCAAACGCCGTGATGGACGGGGCTATCCGCATCAGCCTTTGCCCGGAAAATACGGAAGAGGAAATGCGCTTCACGGCGGAAAAGATCAAAGAGCATGTGGAGCTGCTGCGCCGCTTTGCGCGCAGATAAAGCGACACAGGGGAAAGCGGAAGGAGAAAACAACGTGCGGGAGTTATTGCAGGTTCGCTTCGGCGAGATTCATCTGAAAGGCCAGAACCGCCCCTATTTCATGCGGATGCTGGTGGAGCGCGTCCGGGAGGCGGTGAAAGACGTGCAGGGCCATGTGTGGCTCAATGACAGCCGGGTGTACGTCAGCGATATGACGGACATGGACGAGGCCATCCGCCGGGTGACGAAGGTCTTCGGCGTACACAGCGTCTGCCGGGCCGTGGAAGTGGACAAAAACGACTTCGAAGCGGTCTGCGCCGAAGGGCTGAAGCTGCTGGAAAACCATCACGGCACCTTCAAGGTCAACGCCCGCCGCAGCGATAAGCGTTATCCCATGGACTCCATGACCATCAATATGGAAATGGGCGGCTATATTCTGGAGCGCCGCCCCGACCTGAAGGTGGATGTAAAGAACCCTGACGTGACCCTGTCGGTGGAGATTCGGGACAACGCCTATCTGTACACCCATCCCATCATGGCGGTGGGCGGTATGCCCGTAGGCACCAGCGGACGAGCCACGCTGCTTCTGTCCGGCGGTATCGACAGCCCGGTGGCGGGCTGGATGATCGCCAAGCGCGGCGTGACCGTCAGCGCGGTTCATTTCTATTCTTACCCATACACCAGCGAGCGCGCCAAGGAAAAGGTGCTGGATCTGGCGCGGATCCTGTCCGAGAGCCTGTGCGGCATCCGGGTGCATGTGGTGCCCTTTACGGACATTCAGATGCAGATCCACGAGAAGTGCCACGAGGACTACACCACCATCATCATGCGCCGCTACATGATGCGCATCGCGGAAGCCATCGCCAAAAAGGAGCATGCGCAGGGCTTGATTACCGGCGAGAGCATCGGTCAGGTGGCCAGCCAGACCATGTACGCCCTCTGCTGCACCGACGAAGTGGTGGATATGCCCGTGTTCCGGCCGCTGATCGGCTTTGATAAGCAGGAGATCATCGATATTGCCGAGAAGATCGGCACTATGGAAACGTCCTCCCTGCCCTTTGAGGACTGCTGCACTGTCTTTACGCCCCGGCACCCTGCCACCAAGCCCAAGATGGAGATCATTCTGGACGGGGAAAGCAAGCTGGATACGGAGGCCCTGATTCAGGCGGCCATTGACAACGAAGAAGTGTTCGAGCTGTAAGTCAGAAGCTCCCGCCAAAAAAACAGGCCAGCAGCGCGCCGGGCAGGCCCAGAAGGCCGGTCAGCGCCGAAGCGGCGGGGCCCGTAGGGATAGAAATTCCCATGGGAAGGAAGATTCGGCTCAGCAGGAAGCATAGAATAATGCCAAGGAACAGCCGCTCCACCAGAAGAAGCAGTCCTCTGCGCGGGGTGGAGCGGAGGCTCCAAAACCACAAAGCGGCCAAAATCAGGGTAAAAACGCCGAGGATCCACAGACGGACGGCCATGGACGCACGCCTCCTGTCAGTCAGAGAATGGTACAGGCTATGCCCGGCTGGCTGGGAAGATGCGGAAACCCCTGCTTTTTTGGCCAGAACTACCGAAATACGAAAGAATTGTCAAAATCCCTTGCGATTCCCGAACATTTCCTGTATAATGCCCGTGGGATAAATTTTGTCATGCGGGACAAAATTTGTCCCGACACGATGCTTGGGAAAAGGTGGCGAGAGGACGATGCAGGATAATTATTTTACCCTGATTGAACGGCTCGCCCCCGACTTGGCGCAGGAGATCGAGCGCCGGGCGCTGGTGCTGGAACGCATTGGCGCGCTGCAGCCTGTGGGCCGCCGCCAGCTGGCGGCAAGGCTGAACCTGCCGGAGCGGGAAGTCCGCACGGTGGCGACGCTGCTCAAGGAGCACGGGCTGGTCAGTCTGGACGCCGCCGGAATGAGCCTGACGCAGGAAGCCAGCGACATTCTCCCCATGGCGCGGCTGTTCAGCCGGGAGCTGCGGGGCCTGACCAAGCTGGAGACCGCGCTTTCCGCTCGCTGGAACGGCACGAAGGTCTGCGTGGTTCCCGGGGATGCGGATCAGGACGAACATGTGCTTCACGAAGTGGGGCGCTCAGCGGCCACGCGGCTGCGGAGCTTCCTGCAGAGCGGCTCCACGCTGGCAGTGACCGGCGGCACGACCATCGGTCAGGTGGCGGCGACGCTGCCCGGCGGTACGCCCATGAACGTCATGGTGGTTCCTGCCCGGGGCGGTATTGGCCGCTCGCTGGAAACGCAGGCCAACACCATCGCCTGCGAGATCGCCCGGCGGCTGGGCGGTCATCACCGTATGATGCATCTGCCTGACCTGCTGGATGAGCAGGCCCTGAACGAGATGCGCAAGCTCAAGGAAATCGACGAAACGCTGGCGCTGCTGGAACGGGCCGACGTAGTGCTGCACGGCATCGGCCGGGCAGACGAAATGGCCCGCAAGCGGCAGCTTCCTCCTGCCGTGGAGGCGGAGGTGCTCAAACGGGGCGCGGTGTCCGAGGCCTACGGCTGCTATTTCGACCGAAACGGTAAAATGGTATGCTCTGCCTCCACCGTGGCTCACGATCTGGGCAAGCTGAAACCCGACTGCGCGTGGATCGCCGTAGCGGCGGGCACGGGCAAGGCGGAGGCCATCGACGGGGCTATGCGGGCGAAGCCCCATCGGATGCTGGTAACGGACGAGGGCGCGGCCAAGGCGATTCTGGCGCTGCCCGAAAAGGAATGTTTGCACGCCTGAAAAACGGCTTTGCAATAGAAATTTTCATCTGCTAAGGAGTGTTGGTTATGGCGAAGAAGACCATTGAAGACATTCAGGTCAACGGAAAAAAGGTACTGGTACGCTGTGATTTCAACGTGCCCATGGACGAAAACAAAGTGATCACCGATGAGAACCGCCTCCGCGGCGCGCTTCCCACCATTCAGTATCTGATCAAGAATGGCGCGAAAGTCATTCTGTGCTCTCATCTGGGCCGTCCCAAGGGAGAGTTCAACATGAAGTATTCTCTGCGCCCCGTCGCCGAGCGTCTGAGCCAGCTGCTGGGTCAGGAAGTGAAGATGGCGGACGACGTGATCGGCGAATCCGCCCACAAGCTGGCCTCCGAACTGAAGGACGGCGAAGTGATGCTGCTGGAGAACGTCCGCTTCCATAAGGAAGAGGAAAAGAACGACCCCGAATTCGCCAAGGAACTGGCTTCTCTGGCGGAAGTGTATGTGAACGACGCATTCGGTACCGCTCACCGCGCTCATGCGTCCACCGAAGGTGTGGCGCACCTGCTGCATCCCGCCGTTGCCGGTTATCTGATCGGCAAGGAACTGAGCATCATGGGCAAGGCGCTGGAAGACCCGGCTCGTCCCTTTGTGGCGGTTTTGGGCGGCGCGAAGGTGGCCGACAAGATCGGCGTTATCAACAACCTGCTGGATAAGGTCGACACCCTGATCATCGGCGGCGGCATGAGCTACACCTTCCAGAAGGCGCTGGGCGGTCGCATCGGCAACAGCATTCTGGCCGAAGACAAGATCGATCTGGTCAAGGGCATGATGGAGAAGGCCAAGGAAAAGGGCGTCAAGCTGATGCTGCCCGTGGATAACCTGGCTGCCGACAGCTTCTCCAACGACGCGATGTGCATCACCGTGCACAGCAAGGAAATTCCCGACGGCTTTGAGGGCATGGATATCGGCCCCGACACTCGCGTGCTGTTCAGCTACGAGGTGGAGAACGCCGGCACCGTTGTGTGGAACGGCCCCATGGGCGTGTTCGAGTTTGAGAACTTTGCCGAGGGCACCCGCTGCATCGCCAAGGCCATGAGCGAGTGCAAGGGCGTGACCATCGTCGGCGGCGGCGACAGCGCGGCGGCTGTGGAGCAGATGGGCTTTGCCGATAAGGTGACCCACGTGTCCACCGGCGGCGGCGCCAGCCTGGAGTTCCTGGAAGGCAAGACCCTTCCCGGCGTTGCGGCTCTGGACGACAAATAAGCTGCTTTGGGGGCTGCGGTATCGCCGCAGCCCCTTTTTTCTTGCATTTTTTATAAGAATCATTTGCAAACAGGCCCCTATCGTGGTATTCTAACAGATGGGAAAAAGCGCCTTGCGCCCTTTCCCACCAAGAGTCCAACAAATCAATGGAAGGAAGAAATTCGTTATGCGCAAGCCGATTATTGCCGGTAACTGGAAGATGAACAAGACCCCCGAGGAAGCCAAAGAGCTGGTTTCCGCTCTGATTCCGCTGGTCAAGGACGCGGACTGCGACGTGGTGGTGTGCGTTCCCGCCGCCGACTACACCGTGGTGGCTGAGACCATCAAGGGCACCAACATCAGTCTGGGCGCGCAGAACGTCCATTTTGCCAAGAGCGGCGCTTACACCGGCGAATTGAGCGCGGATATGCTCAAGGCCTGCGGTGTGGAATATGTGGTCATCGGCCACAGCGAGCGTCGTCAGTATTTCGGTGAGACGGACAAGACCGTCAACCTGCGCACCCGCGCCGCCGTGGAAGCGGGCCTGAAGCCTATCGTCTGCGTGGGAGAACTGAGCGGGAAGCCGGCTACACCGATATCATCGTGGAATATCAGACGCTGATGGCTCTCCACGGCCTGACCGCCGAGGAAGTCAAGGGCGTTGTGATCGCCTATGAACCCGTTTGGGCGATCGGCACCGGCCTGACCGCTACCGACGAACAGGCCAACGAGACCATCGGCGCCATCCGCAAGGCCATCGAGCGCCAGTACGGCAAGGAAGTTTCCGATGCTGTCCGCATCCAGTACGGCGGAAGCATGAACCCCAAGAACGTGAAGGGCCTGATGGCTCAGCCTGAAATCGACGGCGGCCTGATCGGCGGCGCGTCTCTGAAGGCTCCCGATTTCTCTCAGGTGGTTCTGTACAACAAGTAAGGGGGACGTTGGGGCGCTGCCCCAACCCCCGGCAGGAGGCAGTGCCTCCTGCACCTCCACACTGGCCGCGCATTGCGCGGCCAGAAGTGGGTTAGGCT
>ERZ773229.1807-NODE-1807-length-13746-cov-12.157111_pt1 | contig 13746 bp, 10 predicted proteins | sample MGYA00580992_ERZ773229 | MGnify/ENA primary metagenome ERZ773229 (study PRJEB29015, sample SAMEA2737795) | human gut metagenome | biome: human gut; feature: human-associated habitat; material: faeces | place: China | collected 2012 ... | reverse complement strand
GAACCATTTCCGCAATGCGGGGTCCCGGCTCCCTCAACCATAACCGGAGAAGTTTCACCGCTGAAAACGTAGACCCGGAGCGCAGCAGCCTGAATGTTATGTACCGGGATGAACCGATTCAGAAGGTGTACCACGAACTTTTTGACGAGGCAGTGAACCGCTACAACGCCAAGCAGAAGCGCAAGGACCGCTGTATCACCGACTACTATGAGCACCTGCGGACAGGCAAGCAGGAAAAGCTTTTCCATGAGCTGATCGTCCAGATCGGCAACAAAGATGATATGGGTGTCCTGACCGAGAATGGCGCACTGGCAAAGGAACTGCTGGACGAGTATATGCAGGGCTTCCAAGAGCGGAACCCGACACTGCGGGTGTTCGGGGCTTTCCTCCACATGGACGAAGCTACGCCCCATCTGCACATCGACTTCGTGCCGTATGTGTCCAGCTGGAAAGGAAAAGGGCTGGATACAAAGGTTTCCCTGAAGCAGGCGTTGAAGGCATTGGGGTTTGCAGGCGGTTCTAAACGGGAATCCGAGCTGAACCAGTGGATCAACGCCGAGAAAGAGCAGCTTGCTGCCGTGATGGAGAGGCATGGCATCGAGTGGGAACAGAAAGGCACCCACGAAGAGCACCTGTCTGTGCTGGACTTCAAAAAGCAGGAGCGTAGTAAAGAGGTAGCGGCTCTGGAAGCTGCCAAGCAGGAGTGCCAGACCGACCTGATCGAGATGCAGGAGCAGCTGGAAACAGCGCGGACAGCCGTAGACGCTGCCGAGCAGCGGATGCAGAAAGTGGAGCAGACCTACCAGAAGCAGAGCCAGAAGCTGAACAAGCTGGCTCCCATTATGGAAGGTTTGGAAAACCTGTCAGCGCAATACTCCCAGCGGCCAGAGGAATGGGTGCCGGAAGCAGCCACATTTGAGACCGCCAAGAGTTACCGGGAGAAAAAGGCCATACCGCTGATCCAGAAGCTGGTAAAAGTGCTCTTCGCTATCCATCGGAAGTACTGGGAGGTCAAGAACGAGCGGGATAAGTACCAGTGTTTCTATCAGGACGAGAAGAAGGTCACCCGCCATCTGAGCCAGCAGCTGAAAGAGGTGGAGACGGAAAACGAGCAGCTCTATGCGATGAAACGTGATTTCAGGCGAGTATGGAACTATTTCGGTGCCGAAAAGATGCAGCAGGTCATTGGGCTTATGAGGGAGCAGGAACAGACCGCGGATAGAAGCCAGAAGAAGAACAGGCAGAACAGCGTAGAACTGTAAGCATAGTAGACCCCCGCCAGCGGATGTTGGCGGGGGTCTGTACATATATGGGCAACTCTTTGGAAATTCCGAAGAGTTCAGGGCAGTTGTTAAGCGTTGCTTAATAACTTGGGCAGTCTGTCGACTATCCGGGATTTTTGGATGGTTCGAGTTTAGCAGTTGGAACTATTAAGAAAAACTTAATGGTTGGACGTGCCAGAGAAAATAGAATGATATAAAGATATAATTTTAAGTTAAAGCTTCTCGAAAGATACCATGGCAGAAAGAGAGTTTCTCATTTTTGCATGGCGATCTGCGGACAGAGCCTTTTCACGAGAGGTGTCGGCGTAGCCGAGGACAAGGATGTTGACCGGTTCAAGGTTGTCGGGAATCTTAAATTCAGCCTTCAGGATGTCCGGCTTGAAATAGCATACCCATACGCTTCCTAAACCTAAGTAGGTGGCTTCCATCATCATGTGGTCGGTAATGATGCTTGCATCAATATCGGTCAGCTTTTTACCATCAAAGGGACGTGTCCAGACCTTATTTGTATCGCTGCAAACGATAATTGCCAGCGGCGCACCATAGATATTTGTGGCCTTTCCAATTTTACGAAGGCCCTCATCACTCTGCACTACAATCAGGTGTTGAGGCTGGCAATTACCACCCGTGGGTGCAACGTGAGCTGCCTCTAAGATGGCATCCAGCTTTTCCTTCTCAACCTTCTGCTTTGTGTAAGCGCGTACACTATACCGTTTCTTTGCAAGTGTCAAAAAATCCATAATGTGATGGTCCTTTATGAAAGTGTAAATTTGTGTAGGGTCTTGATAATTCAGTCGGCCTATGCTATGATTTTATCAGTCGTTTTCAAAAAAGCAAGAACGCACTTTTTTGTTATATACTACCTAAAAAGATAGTGTAGGGAAGAGAAAAATGAAATGTCCAAGTACCTTTAGCTGCCCGGTTGAAGCAACCCTCGATTTGATTGGTGGGAAATATAAAGCACTTATTCTGTGGCATATGATTGATAATACCTTGCGCTTTAATGAGATAGGAAAGTTGATTCCTAAGGCTACGCCTAAAATGCTGACACAGCAGCTTCGGGAGCTTGAAAATGATAACTTGGTTATTCGGAAAGTTTATCCTGTTGTGCCGCCAAAGGTAGAATATTCGCTCAGCGACTTTGGGAGAAGCATCATTCCTATTTTGGATGCGATGTGTAAATGGGGAGAAAACTATCTGGCAGATGCAAGCAAGAAGTAATCCTTAAAAGACAGTTGCTTCCTGAACGTAAATACGTTATAATAATCACAGAGATCCCGCTGGTTGTGTGATACTATCCTGATACTAAAAAATCAGCAAGCCGCATCTACCACGGCAATCTCATGGAAAAGTGAACATCCAAAGATAGATATACTAAACAAATTTGCTTAGTTGCAATTTGAACTTACCGAGGATGAATATTTCGGGCGGATCCTCTACGATGAGCTGGCGGCAATCTTAAAGCAGATCAAAGCGGCACATGGGACCGATAAGACCACATCGGACGGCGCAGCGATCGAGCAAGCGAGGAAGCAGCTTGAAAATGCACAGAAGTTTGAAGGTTCCCCGTTGGAAAAGAAGATGAATGTCCTGATGGGGCAGATCGGCATCGACTATTCCAAGCTGACGAAAGAAGAACAGATGACCCTGCTGCGAGTGTTCAATAAATCCTCCATGTTGAAACACCGCACAAAGGCAGGGATGCGGGGCAAGCACAGACGCTGATCATTTGCCCTGCGCCTTATAGGGGAAACGCTGCTGCGGCAGGAAGGAGAACGTACACCATTGGTTCCTCTGCAAGTCTGCGCTGGGTGGGCAAAGACCGTCAACTGCCACGCCCATCCGCGCATCCTTCTGCCACAGAACAGGTGCTTGCCGGAGCCTCTCGCAGCCCCTTTTCCGCATCAGCCGGAACCAAGGTGTAACACACTAGACTTTGCAGGCAAAGTCGTGTGCCAAAGGGATGCTGCCTCTCGCCTGTCGGCTCGGTCAGGTGCTTCAAAATGCGCTGCATTTTGAGGTCGCCACTGGCGACCCGCACCCCTTTGGAAACCCAAGAGAAACGCCCGTCAACTGCGCTGCTCGTCCTCGGCCAGTGCGCTGATCCGCTTGCCCATGGCCGTGACAAGAGGAACGACAAGCGCATTCCCTGTATGGAAGTAATGTGATGTTTAAAAAATGCCTTGCGGCATCTGCAAAAAAGCGATATAATGAAAAAAATACAGCGTTTAAAAAATTTAGGAGAACATGAGATAATAATCGGCTCTGTCAAAAGGTACCAAGTGATTCGAAACGGAGGAATTGTAAAATGAGTCATCAAACAGAAGCTTTTGAAGGCAAGCTGGCTGTGGTCGGTTTGGGCTATGTGGGCTTGCCGCTGGCAGTTGCCTTTTCGGAGATCATGGATGTGATCGGATATGATGTTGATGCACAGAGAATTGCATGTTACTGCAAGGGCGAGGACGTGACAACAGAAGTTGGTGATGCAGCTGTTGCGGCCAGCTCTGTTCATTTTACAGCAGAGGAAGCGGAGCTCCGGCAGGCGGATTTCGTCATTGTGGCAGTTCCGACGCCGATCCACCCGGACAATACCCCGGATCTGACCCCGGTCATTTCGGCCAGCCGTACGGTGGGGCGTAACCTGAAGCTGGGCGCAACGGTGGTCTATGAGAGCACGGTCTACCCCGGCGTGACAGAGGAGCTCTGTCTGCCGATCCTGGAGCAAGAAAGTGGATTGAAGGGCGGCACAGACTTCAAGATCGGATATTCGCCGGAACGCATCAATCCGGGCGACAAAGTTCATACGCTGCGCACCATCCGAAAAATCGTTTCGGGCATGGACGCGGAAACACTGACAAAGGTAAAGAGCGTCTACGACAGGATCATTGACGCCGGTACCTTCCCAGTCTCCTCCATCAAAACTGCTGAAGCGATCAAGCTGATAGAAAACAGCCAGCGGGATATCAATATAGCATTCATGAACGAGGCGGCGGAGGTCTTTGAAAAAATTGGAATCGATACCAACGAAGTTGTGGACGGCATGAACACCAAGTGGAATGCACTGGGTTTTCGCCCGGGGCTGGTGGGCGGCCACTGCATCGGGGTGGATCCCTATTACTTTATTTACAAGGCGCATCAGGTGGGCTATGAAAGTCAGATCGTGGCAGCCGGCCGCAGAATGAACGATTCCATGGGGCGCTTCGTGGCAGAGATGGCGGTAAAAAAGATGGTGCAGGCCGGGCTTGCACCGGCGCAGGCCCGTGTGGTGATCCTTGGGTTCACCTTTAAGGAAAACTGCCCGGATGTCCGTAATACCCGGGTGGCCGACATTGTACATACTTTGGAAGAGTACGGCATCTGCCCTGTTGTAGTGGATCCCTGTGCAGACAAGGCGCTGGTACAGAAGGAATATGGCGTTGCGCTGACCGATTTGGAGCAGGTGGAAAACGCCGACTGCATTCTGCACGCGGTGGCGCACCGGCAGTTCCGTGAAATGGGATTGCCCGGACTGATGGCACTGTTCCGCCCGGATGGTGGGGCAAAGCGTGTGCTGCTGGATGTAAAAGGCGAATGGCCGGTGTCGCGGTTGAAGGAGCTTGAAATTACATGGTGGAGAATGTGACGAAACGCAGACGGGTCCGCAGCCTGGCGCTGCTGGGCGTTCTGCTGGGTCTGTGCATTGCGGCTGCAGTGGTCTGGCTGCTGTACTACCACAATCGCACCTATCTTTCGGATGCAGTAGCGAATGTGGACGGCACCATCGAGACGGGAAGTAATGCGGTGGAGCTGGCGCTGAAGGGTCTGAGCGAGAGTGCCCCGGCTGATATCATTCAGGGCGCTCCGGGTGAAACCACCCGCGTGGGTCTTGTGTTCGTGGGTCTGACGGAGGAAGCGGACACGAACCATGCTGTTCTGGAGCTGATAAAGCAGAATGGACTGAAGGCTAGCTTTGCCCTTTCAGCTGCCGAGGCACTGGATAATGAGGACTTTCTTACGGATATGCTGGCGGAGGGGAACGACCTGCTGAGCAATGGCGCGGCGGGCGAAAGCAACCTGCATACCAGGACCACGCAGGAAATGGTGAGCACCATGCTTAAATCCCGCGAGGCTATTGCCACAGCGGCGAACGAGAGCGTTCCGCTGCTGTATTGCAGCAGTACCGCATTGACCGGCGATGTGCTGCGGGCGGCTTCTGTCAGTGGCTATGAAGCGGTGGTGCAGGCGGCAGACAGCCATGTGCTGAGCGAGAGCAGCTTTGAAGCTGCCGCCGATGCGGAGAGCTTTGTGGCCGGATTGCAGGGCGATGCCGTTGTGGTGGTCAACCTGCGAGGCGTAGCGGAAGAAATACAGAACGAAGACGCTGTCACCGCTGAAAAGCCTGCCATCGACAAGCAGCCGGAGCTGGACGACACCAAGCAGCCGGAAGACGAAAAAGCAGATATTCTGACACAGGTGAACTGGCTGGTGCAGGCACTGAAAGCGCAGGATATGAAAACGGAATATGTAAGCCGTTTTAGCCGCGTAAAGGGGCTGGATGTGCTGCGGAGCGAAGCGGAGGCAGCGGATGCCGAGATGGCTCCGATTTACCGCAGCTGTCTGACAAATCAAAAGCAGGCAGGTGTGGCGATCAGAACACTGCCGTCTGCGGACGGCATGGATGCTGCACTGGAAATTCTGACGCAGCAGAATATAACTGCGACCTATTTCGCCACAGCGGAAGAAGCCGCTGCGCGCAGCGAGGAGCTTGCAAGGCTGGAAGCGGCAGGGTGCAGCGTTGGTCTGTATCTGCCCGCAGAGCAGCTGAAGGGCCTTTCCCGCACGGCAGTATTCGATAAGCTGTACGATGCACTTTGCATCTTTGAAAGTGCTTCCGGACTGGTGCTTGCCGATGCGCAGACCGATGCAGAGGCTCTGACTTCGCTCCGGGTTGCGGCGCGTCTGCTGAACACAAAGATCGTGATGCCGGAAAATCCGGAGCAAATGCAGGCAGGCTCGTTGTATCTGTTGGACACACTGGACACAGAGCACCTTTCCGCCCTGAAGCAGCAGGCAGAGCAGGCCGGACTGCAGCTGACAGATCTGGCAACAGTGATCCAAAAATCCGGTACGCTGCCCACACTGACCCCGCAGGAACTCAGCGCCCTGCGCAAACAGAATGACCACAAGTTGGCAACAGTAGAGAATATGGTTTACACAAGTGAGCGTTCGGAGGGATTTTCGCAGTACGGAATGGGTGGAAAAGCTGCAGCGGTCAGCACGATCGCTAAAGTAAAAGATCCAGATGCCAAAGGAATGTTCTTTCTGACGCTGAATGAACTTATGAACTGCCCAGATGCGGTAGAGAAAACACTAAAAGAAGGAAATAGAATTGGCATTGCATATAAACCATCAGATGACTATCCACAGACGTTTGACGCAATGATGAATTACTTGAATGCATGGAAGAAATATGCGAAATGGCGATATAATTCGGAATCAGATGTTGTTTTGATGCCGAGCGAAACTGCGTCGGATGCGGTCAGTGAAGCAATCAGCGCAAGCGGATGCAAGCTGGTCAAAATCGTGTTGGGCAAGGTTTTGAATGGCGTTGTAACAGTTCCTGAAACGACAGCAGTCCCTCTGAACTATTTCGATGATGTTACTTTTATAGGCGATAGTTTGACGCTTGGAATGGAATCCTATAAAACTGGTTTGCCCAATGCGAAGTTCTGTGCATATAAGGGCATCGGCCCCAATGCCATTGCAACCGATATGACTTGTATGCGGGAAGATGGCACATCGGAGAAACCGCTGGAAAAGCTTGCGGCACAAAATCCGAAAGCGGTCTATATTTTGCTTGGCACCAATGTATTAGGTTCAGACGGCGATTATAACGGCTTTCTTGCATATTATCGTCTTATGCTGGATGCGGTTGCGCAGGCGGTGCCTGGGGCAACGATTTACATTCAATCTATTACGCCTGTGCAGCTTTCTGCCTCTGTGGAGCATCCTGGATTGAATCAGACAAGATTGAAACAAGTTAATCAGGAATTGGCTTTAATTGCACAAGAAAAAAACTGCTACTATCTGGATTTGTGGGATGTGCTAGCAGATGAAAATGGAAATCTAAAAGCAGAAATCGCACAGGAAGATGGATATCACCTCAAGCCTGCTGGATATACTCTGTGGGTCGATTATCTCCGAACACATACGGTCGGATGATATTGGATTTTTTGATAAGGAGAAAAGCGTGAGTTTTTTTCGAAAAAAGGCAGAAAAACATACCGCGGATAAAAAGAAAAACGTGACGCTGGAAACATTTGACGGGGACATTCTGCTCAGTGAGCGGCTAGACCGGCGTATCCTGCCGGACGTACCGGATCCCACCGGACAGCGTACGTCCTTTGACCGGCGCGGTGTAGTGGACGATCCAAACGATGTGGATGCGGTGATGAAAAAGCGCAAGTCCGGCATCCGGTATAAGTCAAAGTTTCCGGTCACAGTAGATTTCAGAGATCAGGACGGCAAGGCACACACGCTGAAGGGCGAGAGCCGCGATATCTCCGAAACGGGTATTCTTGTCCGGTTGGAAAAAGAGGATGCAGAGCAGCTGAAGGAAGCTTCAGGAACAGAGCTGCGGTTCGATATCCCGCCCGGAAGTATGCCGGAAGGCCACGAGATGCCGGTTCATACGGCAGCTTCCTGCGTGCGCGTTTTTGAGCGGGATGGCGAGACCTGCGCCGGTTTTGAATTTGCTGAGGACCTGGGTACATATATGCACCGCCATAAGGATCGCTATCTGTATGTGAGCAGTGTGATCCTGCTGCTGTTCATCAGCATGATGGTAGTGCTGATGCGCAGCGAGAGCGTGATCTACTTCAAGTACAATGCCGTCATGTACTCTTACAGCATCATTGCGGCTATGTTCCTGCTTACCCGGTATGCCTTCGGTGCACTGTACCGCCCGGTAAAGATCGACCCGGCGTTCAAGCCCAGCGTGACTATTATTATCCCCTGCTTCAACGAGGAAACATGGATCAGCCGCACGATCATCTCCTGTATGAACCAAAGCTATCCGCCGGATAAGCTGGAGGTGATCGTGGTGGATGACTGCTCCACTGACCGCTCGGTGGAGGTGATCAAGGATACCATTGAAAAAATAGCCTCTGCCGAGGGAGAGCGCATGAATATCCGAAACCGGCTGTCCTATATCGTGCAGGAACAGAACGCTGGCAAGCGTGCGGCATTGTGCCGCGGCGTGGATGTGGCAAAGGGCGAGTTCGTGATCTTTGTGGATTCAGACAGCTTTCTGGATCCCTATGCGGTGGTGAATCTGGTGCAGCCGTTCAAGGACCCGAAGATGGGCGGCGTGGCCGGGCGTACCGATGTGGCCAACACCTATACCAACAGCCTGACCAAGATGCAGTCTGTCCGTTATTATATCGCGTTCCGCGTTATGAAGGCGTCCGAGGCATTGTTTGATACGGTCACCTGCCTTTCCGGCCCTCTCTCCTGCTACCGGAAGTCCATCGTCAAGGAGCATGAGGAAGCGTGGCTGAACCAGAAATTCCTGGGACATAAGGCCACATTCGGCGATGACCGCGCCATGACGAACTTTGTGTTGAGCCATCACCGCACCTATTATCAGGATACGGCGGTCTGCTCTACCATCGTGCCCAACAAGCAGAAGGTTTTTCTCAAGCAGCAGATGCGATGGAAGCGCTCATGGCTGCGGGAATCCCTGATGGCAGGTGCGTTCATGTGGCGCAAGGAGCCGTTTGCTGCGCTGAATTTCTACATCGGCCTGCTGGTGCCCATTCTTGCGCCCATTGTGGTGGCATACAATCTGTTTTATGTGCCGTTCACGCAGCACATTTTCCCTACAACCTTCCTTGTGGGTCTGCTTCTGATGTCGCTGATGATGAGCATTGCGCAGCTGTTTTTCCGCAAGAGCTCTACATGGTACTTCGGTTTTTTGTTCTGCCTGTACTACGAGGCGGTTTTGCTGTGGCAGATGCCGCTTGCATGGGTCACTTTCTGGAAGTCTACATGGGGAACGCGCATGACCCCAAGCGACGTGAAGGAAAAAGAAAAGCGTCAGCGGCACAAAAATGCTCCGGCGGGTACAGTTGAGCCGGATGCCATAGAAAAAAACGAGGAAACGAGAGCCGAGGCGGACGCAGTCTCCGGTGAAAAGCACGCTGCGCCCAGCGCAGGAAAACACGCAGAGAACAAACGGGGAAAGCACGCAAATGTATAAAATAGAAACACGAAAAGACAAGATCAAGATCGTGCGAACCATATTGGAAGGGCTGGTGCTTCTGGCGGTGCTTTTTGCCGCCATCCGTGCGCTGAGCATCAGTAAGAGCTACGAGCCCTATGACCCTTCCGACCCGGCCATCGTCAGCGGAGCGGACGGCGGCTTTATTGTCGTGTCCTACTTTGGCGTGGATCGTCAGGGCACGGATACCCTGATCTCGACAAAGCAACTGGATGAACAGCTCAAAGCTCTGCACGATCTGGGCTATGTTACGGTCAGCCAGCAGGACATCCTGAACTATTATCAGAACGGAACCGCTCTGCCGGATAAGGCGCTGTTCCTCATGTTTGAGGATGGCCGCCGGGATACGGCGCTGTTTGCCAGCAAGATCTTGGAAAAATACAACTTCAAGGCTACGATCCTGAGCTATGCCGATAAGTTTGCGGAAAAGGATCCGAAATTTCTCTCGGCAAAGGATCTAAAAAATCTGGAGAAAAACGGCTTCTGGGAGCTGGGCACCAACGGCTACCGACTTTCGTACATCAACAGCTATGACCGGTACGGCCGGTTTCTGGGACAGATGACCAGCGATGAATTTGTGCGGGTGAACCAGTACCTTGGCCGGGACTACAACCATTACCTGATGGACTATATCAGGGATAAGGATCGCATCCCTGTGGAGAGCCGCACTGCTATGGAGCACCGCATCACACAGGACTACCGCTATATGGAGCAGATCTACACTGAACAGCTGGGCAGTGTGCCAAAACTGTACTGCCTGATGCACTCCAATACGGGTCGCTTTGGCAACAATGCCAGCGTCAGCGCTGTGAATGCAGAAAACCTCGAAGATCTGTTTGAGATGAACTTCAACCGGGATGGTTATTCCTACAACAACAAGGGATCCTCTCTGTACGATCTGACCCGCATTCAGCCGCAGGCTTGCTGGAGCACAAACCACCTGTTGATGCGCCTGTGGGACGATCTGCAGGAAGGTCAGAAGAGCAGCATCCTCTTTGTAAAGGGCAGTCAGGCTCTTGCAGAGCAGGAAAGTGAAAACTGGCTGCTGAAAAGCGGTGCAGTGGAGTATAAAACGGATCGTATCATCCTGACCGGTCTGCCGCAGGGCGAAGGTGTTGTCACTTTGAAAAACGCCGACGCAGAGGATGTACAGGTATCTGTGGACTTACAAGGCAACAAAATTGGAACGCAGACGATTTATCTGCGGGCAAACGAGGAACGAAGCCGCTGCATCATGGTATCGCTGCAGAACGATCATCTGGTCGTCTCGGAAAAGGACGGTGGCTCACGCAGTGATCTGTTTGAACTGGATTTGCACGATCTTGTTCCCGCAGAGGAGCGGATCTCTGTGGAAGAGGATGACCGGGACGCGCTGACCGCCGAATACACGATGCGCGGCCGATTTGCGGACAGTGCGGCAGACAGCCTTGTGTTTTATGCTGCCGCCCGCAAAGCCGGCCAGCAGCAGGCCGATACGGTGGCACAGGGCGCTGAAGAATATGTGGCGGATATCCAGATCAACGAGCAGGGCGATACGAACCTTAAGATCCAGCTGCAGGGCGATACCCTGCGTGTGCTGGTGAATGGGAAAGATGTGACCGGCGCAGTGGATGTTTCGGTACAGGATGCAGGGGGTATTGCACTAGGCGCAAGCTGGGGCGGCTGGGGCTACAGTCAGCGCAATGTTGCGGACGACGTGTATGACGGCGTGTTCAAAAATCTGACCATCACCGCCGGGGATGTAACTCTGTACGACAACTGTCTGCACGGCTGGGCAAAGGTACTGGATGTAATTCAGAATGCGTGGAACGTTACGCTGAACTGGTTTATCGAGAACTTGTAAGGAGAGGGTATGAACATTTTGGAAAGAGCGCTTGCAGCTTTGCTGTGTCTGCCATTTCTAACCGGATGCATGGGACATAAAACAGCGGAAGAGCCGGAAACAGTGGAACCGGATACCTGTACTGTGCAAGAGGTGGAGGCGCTGGTGCCGGAGAGCACGCAGCTGACAATTTGGAGCACTTACTGGGACTGTGCTGGTGACATAGAGGTGCTGCAGGATGAAGCGGAGAAGGTGGAAGAGATCAGCTTGTTTGCAGCATCGTTCCAGAATGGTGAGGTGACGATCCCGGAGCCGACCACCCGGATGCTGAAAAAAATCCGGCGCAGGGAGCAGACTAAAAATAAAACGGTCTACCTGTCCATCGTGAACGATGTGACGGAGAACGGCAAGACCACCCAGAAGGATACAGCTATCCTGCAAAAAGTTCTTGGCACGGACGAAGCCGCACAAAGCCATGCGGAGCAACTGGTTCGGCTGGCAAGTGAAAACGGGTTTGACGGCATTGAGATCGACTACGAAAAGATCCGTAAGGATCTGGATCTGTGGCAGGCGTTCCTGAAGTTTGAAGAAAAACTGCTGCTGCTGGCAGAGGATGCCGGGTTGAAGGTGCGGATCGTGCTGGAGCCAAGCACGCCGGTGGAGCAGCTGGATTTCCCGGCAGGGGCAGAATATGTGGTGATGTGTTATAACCTTTACGGCAATGGCACCATGCCGGGTCCCAAAGCCGATTTTGCATTCTTACAACAGGTGTACGAAAAATTCCGTGTGTTGCCGAACATCTCTTATGCGCTGGCCAATGGCGGTTATATCTGGGAGAACGATGGAACAACGGCAACCCAGTGCCGCGCGGCAGAGGCAAAGGCGTTGGCAGAAAAAGCGGGTGTGACCCCAGAGCGAGATGAGAGCAGCGGGGCACTGTATTTTTCTTACACCGAGGGCCGAAAAAACGATACCGTTTGGTATGCGGATGAACAGACCCTTGCCCAGTGGGCAAAGTGCCTTGGAGAACTGACCGGCGAAAAGGTGCTCATTAGTCTGTGGCGGTTATAAAATTTACTACATGATATCCTGCGTTAGAGATGTAAGGAAGGCCTATTGCAGGTCGATGGAGTAGGCCAAAGTACAAAGTATAAAAGCGTTAAGTAAAATTTTGCGCTGAATTTATGCTGAAAAGATCGTACGACGAATGCGCGCGTGCAATCAACCGTGCGATCTTTTGCTCAATCCCCCAGCCTGCCGTGGTTACACCCCAGCGAGAGATGATGCGCCATCTCCCCTCTCAGCACCATCTGTGCATATTCCAGCGGCTTGTTGTACAGCAGCCAATCCAGCTCTGCCCGCTGTGCCGGGGTGTTGCCGTACTCGTTCTCAATGGCGATGCAGTCGATGGCAACGGTGGTGCCATCCTCGAACCGGGATTCTACTCGGTTGGTGTCCATATTGAAGTGGCAGGTAAGCAATTTCGTCATAGTCGTATCCTCCAAGACTTGATTTTTGGTGTGCGGTCACTCGAACCAATGCCGTCAAGTCGTTGTCGGATGAAGTGGTTTTTAGTTTGTCCGGGAGTAAGTGCACGGTTTCTGCACGGTTTTTGCACGGTTTCAAAACGTGCAAAGGGTGCAAATCGTTGCAAAATCGGACAAAGAGTGCAGAAACTCGAAGCTAAAAATCTGCGATGTATCGTAAACAATTAACGATAAAACGTAACTTCCAAAAATTGAGGGAATCGCCCGGCGTGCGCTACGAATCAGTAGGCCGGGGGTTCGAGTCCCTTCCATCGCACCAGAAAATGCCGTGAAATCGAAAGATTTCATGGCTTTTTTGTTTTTCTGGCAGAGTCTGCACACTTTTGCACATCTCCTGCACACTTTACAAAAAAGCCATGAACTCTTTGCATCGCTTGCACAGCGTGTATTTCGCTGCACAAAAAAGAGAATTTTACGCGAAGAGCACCCGCGTCAGCTCGCGGCGTTCCTCTGCGTCCATCTGCCGGATGGCTTCAAGGATCATTTTGCCTGTGATTTTTGTTGCCGCCGGTATTTTGTTTTCCGGGGACGCCTGCGGCGCTGCTCCTGCTGTGTCCTGCCGGTAGAAGTCGGCTTCGATCTTCTCTGCCAGTTCCAACCGGGGCCTGTCCTGCGTGTGAGCGTAGGTGTCCATCAGGACGGTAGCAGTTGCATGACCTGTGTTGCCCTGCACCGATTTGAAGTCGCCGCCAGACTGCAACAGCTGATAGGTGGCACTGGAGTGTCGCAGACCATGAAACACGATCTTCTCAAACTCCGGGTGCTCCGCTCTCCACTGGCGATACCACTTGGTCAGAACGTCCGGGGCAATGGGTAAGCCGTCTGGTAAGCGGA
>ERZ773229.1805-NODE-1805-length-13754-cov-4.054092_pt1 | contig 13754 bp, 29 predicted proteins | sample MGYA00580992_ERZ773229 | MGnify/ENA primary metagenome ERZ773229 (study PRJEB29015, sample SAMEA2737795) | human gut metagenome | biome: human gut; feature: human-associated habitat; material: faeces | place: China | collected 2012 ... | reverse complement strand
CTTTGAGCATAAGTTCTTCTTCTTTAATTCTGTTCTGTTCAGCAATCAATTGTTGTTGAGCTTCCTGTTCAGCTTGTTGTTGCTGTTGCATCTGTTCCATACGTTTCTGTTCAATATCTTCAAGTCTATCTTTAATCATATTAATGTTATCCATTGTAATGATTTCTGCGATATCTAACAGACTTGCTCCATTTTGCATAGCAGGTTGTAACAATTGTTTTAACTGATCTAAGTCTTGTCTATTCTTTGTACTATCTTCTACAAACACATCCATATCTGAATAGAAGAAATCATCTGACAAAGTAATGAAAGCTCTAGTAGCATCATCTAAGATATAGTTAAGACATGTTTTATTATCTTTCCATGCTACCTTAGCTGTATCCAATAACATTGTTAAAACTTCTTTTTTAACCTGATTGTGTGTCCAGAACCATGGTTCAGTAATATGATAAGACTGAGTAATAGCTTGCGTAGTATTACCTACCAATTCGCTTGCTGCGATGGATCCTTGTCTCTAAGGAGTAATACCAGTTAATTTGGCTACCATATCTTCGATCTTAGCCATAAGATTAACATACTAGTCAATTATGTTAGCCATACTCAAATCCCACGATTGGAACTGATTAAAGGTTGCAGGTCTACCACCTTCTCTACCTGGAACATCCCATCCTTCTTCATAAGGATTGATAAATGCTACACCTAATGCTCCTAAGTAATGCATCCATTTATTTACATCAATACCCATGGATTTCGGTATCTAAGTAACATCTACTACAGGTACTTTACCTTTATCTCTGGACATAGCTAATTCTAATCGATACCAAACTACAATATACATATACTGTAACGGTTTCATCATACTAACCAAAGATCTAGGTTTACTATTAGTATTATTATAAAGTACACCAGTATATGGTAATTTTGATGAATTAGGATTATCTGCAGATATGTGTTGATATTCCAAAGGTTGAATTCCGATATATAAATCATCACCAATTCTATAACCTTCCCATACTTCTATAATCCATTTCCAATCTACAGATTCTTCTTCACCAGTTACTTTGTAATCTTCATCTACTTGATATTCTTCTATTTCTCCAGTTTCTTCATTTATCAAAGTAACAAATCCAATCTTCTTGAAAGATTTCCAACAACAATGATAAACTGTAATCTAATCAGTATCAAATGGATTATCTGTAAAACTATTTAATTTATGAAGTTTTACGTGATTATAATCTAATTCTGATTTACCTACTTGAGGAGTCATACCTGAACCTGGTTTTTCATCGATTAATTCAAGTAACTCGTTTAATTGTTTTTCTGACATCTTATCATAGAAGCGGTCATATATTTCTGTTGCAGACATAATCATCTTTCTACAACACCATGCTGCATCGTGAATATATTCCAAATCTACAGATTTTTCATAATCGAAATACATCGGATTAACTCTTTCTACATAAGGTTGCCCATTACGAATACCAACATAATATATTTCCTCGCCACCGATTAAAGCATCTTTCCATCCTTTATAAAATTCATGAGGAAGATTTAATTTACGTTTCAAATACTATAATGTATGATAAGCTGTTCGTTCTGCGATATCTTTGTAATCTTTAGTTAAATACTTCTGTATTGCTTCTGGTTGCATTACTTCACCAGTTTGTAAAGCTTCTTGATATCTTTGAGCATTCTCTGGACTTAATTTAGCCATTATACTAGACTGTATATAGTCCATTAACATTTGTTTAGCTTTCTCTTGCAGTTCACTAGTAGCTTCATCGCTAGTTCTACATACTTGAAAATTAAACGAACGTTTTGTTTCTTCACCTAATAATTGGTCTATATAAGGTTTAATTATATTATAATCTTGAGCTGTTGCTGGAAATCCATCTTGTTGTTTAAACGGATTAGTAACATATTTCAAATCTCTTTCATCATATATACTATTATAAAGATCATAATATGTTTGCATTTCCGAAGCTCTCTCGCTATTAAAACCACTATGACCAGTATTACCAGATCCTGCTATATAATCAACACAAGCTTCTTTCCAATCCTAATTCTTCTTAGACATTGGTAATTTTTGTGGTGGAAATGATTTTAAATCTTTCATAATTAATTAGTAAATGTATATACATTATCGTCGTCAAACTTTACTGGACTTTCGTCATCAAACCAATTTTGCGCAAATATTGGTCCATCAAAAAGTAAACGACTTTTATTTTCTTTTTCTTTTTCTTTTACTACTACATTAAATAATTGTTCACGATAAATCATTACCTACATCAGAGCCATGACTCTATCGGTATTTATTATATCGTTGTATGCAATTAATTCCTCTAGTAATGGTTCAGATAATATGTTGTATAAGTTCTTTTTACCATCAGCATTTATATCGTTCAACCAATCTTTTATTAATCCTTCACCCCAAGCTTTAATTGATTTATTCATATGGCAACCTTTCTTTCTCTATACTTTAGAGTTACCGACAATATCATTGATTATATCTGGTTGATCTGCTAGTAAATAATCACAATGTTTGTTAGCAAAGTAAACAAATAAACCTTTATTCTGATTTTCATACATTGCTCTGGCATTATAGTATATCAATAACTTACGAACATTTTCGTAGAAGTCATCTGCTGCTTGAGGTCTACCAGTATATTCTGCAACAATTATATCTGAATAAGATTCTATATTCTATATTCTTTTATATATAATACACGAACCTAATGAATTTGTTCCTGACTAATCATGGTCATACGGGTCAATTCCTGCAATATATAAACCAAACGGTGCATCTTTCATAGGATGTTCCCATATAACTATAGAACCAGTAGGATCATCATCTTTATTTAGAGGATAATGTGTAATATCTCCTGTCTTTTTAATTACCCAACTAATATTTCCATCAGGTGTTTGTACTAAATCACCTATTTGTTTATGATTCTATAGCTGTTTATTTGTACGTATTCTAGCCAACTATTCCTATAGCTCTTTCTTAGGAAATATGTTTCCTCCAAATTCCAAACAAGCTTCTGCTGGAGTAATACATCTTTCACAAACGTATCTATCTACTGCTACTGAATTAGTAGCATTTTGTATCATTTCTTTACGCTGTTCTAATATAAAATCTAGAGAAGGTTTACGTAATGTATTACCATCATCGTCCATGTAAATACGATTACCTTTATCATCTCTAATATCCATATTAGCGTACTATGGTATAAAGAATCCACACGTACTAGTTACTGCATTTTCATCCCATATATTCTATAATTCCACACAGTTATATCCTTTTGGTTTATAGAACATATCTTTCAATGTAGCAAAGTTTGATTCTTCATCTCCACCAGTACCAAACGCTATCATAGTACCAAATGCTACACCATCGACTTCAACAGACGGTCTAGCAATTTGCCATGCTGCACCTAACTCTTTAAAGGAACCAGCTTCTTCAAATAAGATTAATTTTGCTTTCTTACCACGGACTATATCAGGATTATCTTTTAGAGTAACACCAATTATTTCTGATTTATATCCTAATTCTACTTCATTACCAAATTCATCTTTAGTAAAGAATCCAGCTCTTTTACGCATTGCTGTATTAACAGATCTCTTCTTACCCCATGCAGTATTCTTATCGATAAAGTCCATATAATCCCATGCTTTAGTAAGAATGCCATCGTCTGTTAAGTATTGTTTATTTGAAGCATACACATAAGATTTAGAATTAGGAATAAGGTAGTAATTACGACATAACATAGAACCACCTTTATAAGAATATCCTTTACGTCTACTTTTAAGTACACATAAATGCTTACCTGATTCCTCAGCATCCTAGATGGTTTGAAAATAAAAATAGTCGTAATCCCAGAAATCAGGGAATGCGACTTCCTAGACAGTCACGATTTTATCTTTACCATGTCTGTCTTTTATATTCTTATTTACAGATCTATTAATAGGACAAAAGTTTAAATAGAAATAATTATAACCACTAATCCAATCTCCATCTTCTGCTGTATATCCTTCCAAACATCTACGTTTCTATTCATCCCAGTAAGAGAAGTATTCTGAAGTATTAGATGCATAATTACAGTATTTACCTGTCTATTCAAACGTAATAGCCGGCTATCTAAATTTATTACTGTCTATTATTTTTTTATTAAAATCTACCATTATTGCGCGCTTATTAAAAAACTCCCAACCAATAAAGGAAGGGAGTTTTTGTGAAAATATTTATTCTTAAAAATCTTAAAATTCATATGATGAAAGTTTTGATAACTTTTAAATTTTTTATTTTAACTTGTAGTTCCACAGGTTGGATTTGAACCAACATCACCGTTCCCTATGGACGTGACTTACTTAGTCGACTGTGGATAATTAAGATTCCTATTTATTAAATTTTTTAATTGAAGAAAATATGTTAAAATTTGAAATAGAAGGGGAATTGAATACCCCAAGTAAGTTTTTTTGTTTGTATTTAATTGGTCCCCCCGCCACCGAATCGAACCCGGACTTAGAAGGTTAGAGCTTCTCGTGCTACCACTACACCACAGGGGAATTTCGGAGTTCTTTAAAGTCTACTCCGAAAAGACTTTTAAAACCAACCAATGTGTAAAACCGAGAGGTTAAATATTATGCTTAATCGTATCTCTTTGTTTATCGAACCGCACGAATAGAGTAAAACGAACATTAATTTTTTTCTATTTCTAAAAGATAATTCTTAAATGCTAATTCAACTTCTTTTGCTAGTTCAGAAATTATTTGATCTTTGGCTTTATTTATGTTTTCTTTCGAAATTGTTGTACCCAGATCAGCATCAAATCTTTTATTTATTTTTAAATAAAGTGATCCATTTGTTGGACGTTCAATATTATTATCTATAATGAATCCAATAGCATGCCAAAATAAACATCCTTCAAAAGGTTTATCATTTCCTTTTATATTAGTTTCTTTCATATTAAATACCTAATATACGTTTAAACCAATTCTTCTTAGGTAAACCAAGTTGTTTACGCGCATTCAAATCTGCTTCAATAGCAGCATTAACTTCCCAAACTGTAACGCAATTTGTCAAATCCAAAATATAAGTATCATTCTTTTTCATAGTTTCTTTATTATTTTTATTTTAAAAACGTTTTGTTAAAAGTATGTTTCAGTATGTTGTATTATCTATCCAACTCATATGCGTTTATCTGAGCATTACCTCTAACTTTAGTATTCTCTAACTCTTCAGCTTTAACAGCTTTCTCAAGAAAATCTACTGTCTGAAATACAGCTTTAACCTTTTCCATACCAGCTAGCAATATTTGAATCTTCTTTTCATCCAATTCTTCACTAAGAGATTCTTCATAATATGTACTGATTGTATCAATCTTATTACGCATTGCTTCCAGCATCTTCAAATTACGAGTATTAGATAATTCTTTATATTCGTCTCTACAAGCTTGTTCTTCTGGAGTAAGAGTATAATTAGAATCACCAAATATCTTAATCTTTAAAGTGTTCTCTCTTATTTCTTTAACCATACTTTTAACATATGGACTATTCCAGTAATCACAAAGTATAATAAAAGAAAGTACGTTATTCGCATGATTTTTATCTTTAGTAGATTCCCAATATTTTTTAAAAGGAGGTAAAGCAAGCATATCAGCATGTATGGTTACTTTACCACCAAGTATATCAAACAGCTTCATTATTTACAAACTTTTATACATGAATCTGAATAGCATTCACAATCACAACATTTTTCATTCTTTTCTCTTTCTTTGTCGATGTTTTCTTTTAGAGATTTATAGTAACTCTTCAACTGTTCATCTTTGATTACTAATGTTTCTCTATCATTAATATTACCATTATTACCGTACATTCTGATGATGATATCTCCAACATTAACATGAATATCATTCAACGTACCTTCTTCATCAGCTATCCACATATAATCAATGTTAGTACCAAAGCTATCTAACATTTTAATTTCATCATTTTCTTTATCAAACTTAATGAGATTGTATCCAGTTTTTGCATCAATATATGTTATCATAGTTTCTTTATTCTAATGTTTCACAATACTTTTTATTATAATATTTTAATCTTTCTTCAGCTTCTTCCCAACTAACTTCTTGATCTCTGTAATTAGGATACTGTCTATAATTGTATAAAATCCCTTGATAATATTTTATCAATTCGATTAGTTCTTGCTTATAATCTTCATTTGTCATTGTCTATATCTTTTTCTTCTATAGTAACACCTTTACCGTTATGGTAACCCCAACTTAAAAACATCGCATTACACAATACGTGATCGATATGTGGAAGACCAGATTCTGGATCATTCATTTCACCTTTACTTATTGCTGTTAAATGTCTCAATAATGCCCCTTTATAACGATTCCAGAAATTAGGTAACTCTTGCCAGCTGTTATCAGAATATTTTTTTGCTCCAAAAGTAAGAATTTTAGCAACTGATTCAATGGTTGACATTGGCACTAATTCCATTCTAACTTTATCATTATCGTATTTCTTTGCTTCGTTCATCTTTAATCTTTTTAAAATGTTCTAATACTGTAGAATACATGTCCTGTATTTGCTGTTTACGTTCATCGATATTATCTGTTTCAGACATATTATACATCTGCTTCATAATCATGTCAATGAAGTCTTGATATAATATCGTATCAGAGTTAATTAGTTCATCTACTAATTTAAACAGTTCTTCAGCTACTTCTGTTTTAGCTACTTTATCAAAACCGTCTTTCTCTAATTTCCATAATACTTTAGATTCTTCGTATGTCATATCAAAATAATCTTTTATCAAAGTAAGCTACCGTGAACATTATATTCTGTTGTAATTGAAAATCGATTGGTATCGTCTTTAACCATTGAAACTGATATAAAGGCGCTAAACATTCTTCTATAAACTGTTGCATATAATTTATTTTTTAGTAATATTATCAAATTCTTTCTTATCTACGCATTGTCCAAATTCTTTCCATGCTTTCCATTCATCTTTATGCATGTATAAATCTAGTCCATCTGAAGAAGTAATATGAAGTATATTGTTAGGCTCTTCAGATATTTGTTGCTTACTTTTCTTTATTTTAGATTCGCTTAAATCAAGCAATTCTGCTTTGAATGAAAGATGTGATTCATTTGATGTACTATTGGTTAATTTCAAATATTCTTCTCTACTAAGAGTACGAATTTCTCCTTCTTTAGGAGTTATTGTTACACTTTCTATTGTATAAGAATCTTTATTCTTATCATGCAGAGAATGATAAGTAATCATATCACCATCATTTAAAAATGAACATTCTCCATCAAATGCATCATGATGAATTAATGAAAAATCATAATCTTTCTCAATATACAGCAAATCATATAGTTTATCAGCTAAGTAAGCAGCATCGGGATGTACTCCTGTAGCACCATATCTTGGACTACGTAATGCAAAGAATCCTTTCCAATCTGATTCAAAGCCTGTCATTACCAATGGAGAATGTATTGAAAATGGTAATATTTGTCTTGCTTGTTGTGGTTTATATCCCATACTCACTAAATGCATATAATTAATTTCAGCATCAATAGAATTATATAAAAACGTTCTAGTAAATTCACTTGTTTTTATTGTTGCCATACCTTTATCTTTAATTTGTTTAGATATATCACCCCATACATAATTATCTACTTCCGTTCGGTTATGTAATATAGTGTTATCTGGAATATCATCAACCCAAGTAGGAATCATAAAAGTAAGTTCATTACCGAATTTATCCTTGCTGTAATTACAGTATCTAGTAGATTCTCTAGCGAAACTAAATACACGATGCCTTAAGAAACTTTCTCCTGTTACTCTGTCGCAAGTCCATTTAACAGTAATACGCTTTTCATGATATTCAGTTGGTTCACAGATATATTGTAAATCATCTAACCAATTGTTTTCTACAAGTACGCGATAATTAGTAGTTGCAGCCCAATACGGATCGATTCCAGGTGTTAATGTTATTATAGAATATTTATTCTTTTTATATTTATCACTTAATTGTAAACCTGTTGGTAATTTCAAGTAAACAGTACCATGTTCAAGCATTGCTCCATGACCAGATTTAATCATTCTATCAACAAATGCTTTAGCACTATCTTCAGTAATCTTATCTTCAGATTTATAACAAGTACGACCAGCTAATTCTATTTGTTTATACATACCTTCTAATCCAGGTTGCTGTTCAATTATTTCTACGTTTGGTTTTATCAATTTCATCTTAATTATTTTTAATTTTGTTAGTTTTATCTTTTTCTAGTTTTAAGTGTTCTATAAAATCTGAAATTACATTTTCCAAACGTTGTAATTTATCTATAAAATCTTCTATTGTATCGTAATTTGCGATATGCAATTTTACTGTCTTACTACAATCACTTATTTTTAAAAACGTACTTCGATAAGTATCACCTACAATATAATCTTTAACCATTCCATCAAATGCTACAACATTACTAGTAGATGGATTATTTTCTTTATTTAACCATATTTGTTTTTTATACATAATAATATAATTTAATTATCGTTTTCAACACCATCAGGTTGAGGCATTTCTTGAATTCTTATTGCTTTTATTGTACTCTTACCGTCAACTAAAGCTTTTACTATTCTATGCCAACCATCTGCAATATAACCGTGATCATCTAGTATAACAGGATAATCTAAATTAGCTAATTGTACTCTTTTAAAATGATTAGCTATCTGTTTTACATTACTCAAGCTAGTCCATGGAGAATAGCTTAAATCTATACCAGCTAAAGGTAAATCGAATATGGGGTATTCTTTTTCTTTACACCATTGAATCAGATTAGATGCTGACCATATATTATTATCAGAGCGATATGTATTTTCAGCAAGACCCTGTGTCTGTAGTTCTACTATCGGTGGATTGTTCATTTTCTTCTTTATTGTTTTTAAAGATTACTATCATACTTGGAAAAGGAGCTGGATAAAAAGCTTCACCATTTAAAGAAAATTTTAGTCTTCCTTTTATAAATCTTATTTCAGCTTTACCGTATATAAATTTATGAAAATATCTTGTATCGGTTCTAGCCGGAATTAACATTACTACAGTAGCCCCGTTTTTTGCTTCATTACTGCATTTTTCAACCCATTGACTTATTTCCTTACCATAAGGAGGATTACAAAATACTATTTCATTTTCCCACGACTTACTTAAACCGTCATCTTCTTTAGTATAGAATTTTTCACATTTTGCAGTCTCTTTAGTACAGCATGGGTCTAAAGTAAAATGAAATTCCGCATTTAATTTATCAAACAGTTTTTGTGGAGTTTCCCACTCCATTTTTTGCGATGATAGAAGAGCTTTGTTCATACTTTTTCTTTAATTTAAATTTAAATAAGTAAGCAAACATAATAGATTTTAAATTATCATCGTCTGCTATTTTTTCTTTTGCAAATTTAAATGGACTATTACAAATAACCTCTATTACTGGTATTGGTAAATTATATTTCTTAGCAAGAACTGAATATATGTTATTTTGCTTTTGTAACATCGTCACTTATATTTATATCTTGAAAAGGTTCTTGTTCCAAATATACTTTCTTATAATTAGTATTATTTCTAAGATTATCTAGATTAGTAGCATCTACTGAATCAGGTCTAACAATATTAATTGCTGTTAGATAATCTTCTATACTTTCACAAGACTTTATCAAGCTTCTTAATAATACTATTTCTTTTCTAGTATAAGATTTGATAGGTATAAATAAATGATAGTCATATTTGAACTTATTCATTTTAGTTATTCCTATACAGCTCTCCTTAGTAAGGAGAAATAAGGAATTATAAGGTTTTCTTCCTTTCTTAAATAACCATAAGAATCTTTTCCATAAACTGTATTTCTTTACTACAATTAAAGATCCTGCTGGATATTTCTTATATGATTTTAAATATCTTCCCATTATATCTTGAATATTAAAGTAAGTTGTACTCTATCTTTTATTATCTCTGGTATCAAAGCTTTATTTACAAAAAGCTCATCATCTGCTTTTCCTTTTACTAAGATACCTTTTTCTTTAAATTTTGTTATATATCGGCTTAAATTATCAGGTGTTATACCCAATTCTTGCTTGATAATCTTTCTATTCTTGGTAGAGCATACATTTTTACTTTCTCCGGAAGTTGGATCATATTTCATATCCAACTCCACTAGTTTAGAAAGTAACTCTAGTTCTCTATCTGTTATATCAAGTATGCCGTTAAGAGATTTTAAAAATTCATAGATTAAAGTATCTTTAGTAACAGTCTTTACTAATTTATTCATTAATCTTGTTTTTAATACTATTTAAAACTTTAACCATGTTATAATATACTGTTTCAGCTTCAACTTTTACACATGGCTGTACATCACCGTTATGGAAGCTTTCAATCATATCTTTATAACTATTTTCATACGTATTAATCAATTCATCTACGTAATCTGCGATATCGTTTACTTTCTGTTCATATATATCAGATGTTTCTTCTTTAACTTCTATCATGAGTCCTTTTTCTACGAATTCGTCAATTACGTCTTGTGACATTTCCATTTGCACTTTCGATATTGATGCGCCATTCTTGTGTTCATCAGTACGATCCATAGAGTATATACCATCTTCGTTTAATTCAAAAATATCACCCTTTTTTGCTATACCAAACGATTTAATTACTTTATAAGTTCTCATCTTTATATCTATTTTTAAAATTGTTTTTTTTATTATTACCGTAATTATTGCATTTATACGCTATATATAAAACAATAAACGCTATTACTAATATTTCCATGTATAATAAAACGCATATTTTGAGTGTTGTTAATATTTTTAACACTTTTTAATATCTAATAAAAAAGCCCCGCTAAAAACGAGGCTTAATTATATAGTAATATGACTATTAAATTATTTCTTTTCGATAGCAATGATATCGTACGGTTTTACTAATTTCGAGTCTTTGAATAAATCGAATTCTTTTGCAAACTTCTTAGGATACACCACGATATTACCACAAGTAATGCTACCATCATATACAGTAGGAATAGAAATGACGATGCCTTTTTCAAAATCGGATTCTTCTTCCTTAACAACTTCTTTTGTATCGTATAGATTATTTCCTTCTTCATCTTTCTTACCATTAGGTACTTGTTCAGTATACTTTCTCTTAATCATTGTAGGTTCTAATGGTTTAACTAAGAAGTCTTTCTCAAAAGTAAACTTGACACTACTTACTACTGTTTCTAATACTTTATCTTCCATATTCTAAATTATTTTTCGTGAGGGAAACGACGCATGAATATTTTATGTTCTTTTGTACAAATTTGGGTTTTTCCTAAAGCTGCACAATCCATTCTATCATAGAATGCACATCCTTGACAACCGCCTCTATTTATTTCATCTTCTAAAGCATATTCTTTACCGTGAAATTTATATATCTTCTTACCATCCTTCGTTTCTGAAACAGGATAATAACTCAGACCATTTTCATTCTTATTCATAATTATAAAATTTTGAGGGTTAACAATATTGTTAATAACTACTTTTTATAATACCCCCAGAAGTAGTTGAAACTGTGCTAGCCTACGATCTAGACCATCATTAGCTGTATTAATCAGTACATATCGTATCTTAAAAGATCTCAGTCTGTATTTTATCTGATTAGTGACTTAGGCGTCTTCGTTCCGCGGATCCTTACGGCTTGTATCTCCATTAATATTTTTATTTGCGTCATTGTATCCTCGTTTGTATCCAATGTATCCGATAAGTAAACCAGAAACTATGAATAAAATCATAAATAATTTATCCTGTGTACTCATACCATTAGATATCAAATTGTATCCAAATCCGAATAATACGATTATTCTGCAAATCCAAATAATTATTTTTTCCATAATTCTTCTTGTCTATACTTAAGTAAGTCATCATATAATTGTAAATATAATTCATCAGATAATTTGTATTCTATTTCATCTCTTACTATTACTCTGGAATTACAATCATCTAAGATTATTTTACTATTTCTATCAGGTCCTTTTTCAAAGAAGTCTTTTTCGTATTGTTTAGCTATCCATAAACAATTACCATATTGTTGATCTTCTTTACTTTTTATTTTATAATAATTCATATTATTGTTTCTTAATAAATTCTGTTATCTTAAGTATAGCCATCTACATAACAATTAATATAATTATTATTAATAGTAATTCTTTCATAGTATTATTGTATTAGTATTAATACTAACGTATAATAATATTATTTTGTTTCTATCTGTATTAATTATTTAACAAATATTAGTATAGTTTATTTTTATTTATATTGCGGTTTTTAACAAAAATTATATAAAAATTTTTAATGAGAAAATTTTTGTGAACGTGAAAATAAAAAAATAAAAATTTTTTTGTGAGTGTGGACCTGTCCCCATTCAGGTCCCCCTTAGCTGCGTTAGGCTGGCAAGCCCCCCTAACTTGCTAACCTTTAAATAAAATATTAACTCATAAATTCGTTATATTATGGCAAAACAAAGTTTTCAAATGCTTTATGCCCTTGAAGCAACTGTTCGTAGCTTCACAGGACAAACACAGAATACTGTTGCAATAACAGTTGGATACAAAGACGCGAAATCGGGAAATCGCGTCTATCGTGGATTAGATCATCCATGGGTTAAAGCTATCATCGAAGCCGTCGATGATGACGCTATAACCGCTGAATCTCTTGCTGACGCAGAAGACGGTTTCAAGATTGAATTGACAGAGCCAATTCAACTTGAGGAAGGGAGACTGATTAATGAATCAGTTCCACCTCTACGGCAACGCTTCACTGTCAATGGACAGGAAGTCTACCGTGTAGTAAGAACCGTCGATACGGTATTATTAAAATCTTCAGACCTGACAGTTGAAGATATGGTTAAACAGAAAATGGCTTTCCGTCTCGCAGCGCTCGACGAAAACGGACGGCATATCTACGGTCTGCCATCAAGAAAGTCGCTGCTATTGCAGCTCGCTAAGTACTTCGAAGGCAACTTCAGCGACGAAGACGATCGTTATGACGAATTCACGGAACTCGTCAACGATCTTGACAAGGATGATGAAGAGGAGCAATAAAGCTCCTCTCATCATCCTTTTTTTAAAAACATTTGAAAACCTCAATATATAATATATAGCCTATGCATAAATATAATATTGGTATATGTTTAATTGCTTTAATAACTATGCTATATTTAGGAACAAATCCTTTAATTGCTACAGTAACAAGCATTATAATATATATTATAAATAAGTTTCCAGATAAACAAAAATAAAAGGTAATCGAATCACTTATTAAAGATTCGAACTTATTTTTAGTTATACTATTTAGGTCATACCAACATAAAAAATATTTGGTATGACCACATTTAATGAGTCCACAGCTCAAACAAAAAAACTAATAACTTTCCAAGTTGTTGAGGACACCAGTTTCTTATATTTTAATTCCCCTTAAATTCTGTTTATAAATATAATCATAACCATAACAGCCATGAATACAGATAATAAGGTCGCAATAGCGTAATTAGAAATTAAAACTCAATATAAGTTTTAGGTGTAAAACACGTGTTAAAAAATAACCACAACCTAAAGATGATCACTTTACGAGTAAAAAAGCTTGAGAATATATAGATTACATTTGGTCGCCGAATATATTCAACAGAGTATAATAAGCCTAATCAGCTTTGCGGTTA
>ERZ773229.1804-NODE-1804-length-13754-cov-10.322651_pt1 | contig 13754 bp, 11 predicted proteins | sample MGYA00580992_ERZ773229 | MGnify/ENA primary metagenome ERZ773229 (study PRJEB29015, sample SAMEA2737795) | human gut metagenome | biome: human gut; feature: human-associated habitat; material: faeces | place: China | collected 2012 ... | reverse complement strand
AGTCTACATCACTAATAACCACTGCATGTCTCGCTTTGACTGGGGCGGAGGCGGCATCTTCGTCCAGGGCTGTAATGAGACCCCATCTGATGCGGGCAGGCTATTTGTCTATAGCTCCTATATAAGCAGCAATACAGCCGGTGGCTACGGCGGTGGCGTTGCAGTCTGCCCCACGGGCAAGACGTTGGTAACGAACACTGAGGGCACGGCAATCTTTGGCAACTCATCTGCCGGCGCTGAGTATGATATCGAAGGCCATAAGAATAAACCTTACAAAAAAGATAACAATTCCGGCAATGACGTTACGCCCCATCTTTCAGGTGGTGGTCATGACAAGAATCAAGATAAAGATGCATACAACTCGGAGGTGTTTCGCGAGAACGGTCATGCCGATTTCTTCCTTGCGGCAAAGGCTGGCCATACTGATCCGATTGCGGCAGTAATCGGCAAGATGCTCGGCGGCGGAGATGCCAAGTATTGGGGAAGCAAAGAACGCAGTGATAACAAAGAACCCAGTGATAACAATGAACTCTATGAGGCTATCAATATCCCTGCCAATGGCGGCGTGAAGATTTATCGGAGCGTCGGTCTGTCTTCGGGTGTCACAGCTGGAAGTGATGAAGCGAATAAAGCGCAGGAAGCTGCCGGAACTTTCATCACGGGCAACTATTCCTGGGACCATGGCGGCGGAATCATGTCGAATGGCGACTTGTACCTAGGCGTGCCTGCGGATACGTATGTCTACCCGAGCCTTAAGCTGAAGGCGTCAAAGGAGCTGAACGGCCGCGACCTCAAAGATGGGGAGTTCTCCTTTACGGTCTACCGCAAGGGTTCGGATGATCCTTTCACTAATGGGACATTCAATCGCGACGCTTGCACTAAGGTAGGAACAGCAAATAATGATGCATGCGGCAACATCACGTTTAACCTTGGTGAGCAGTTCGCAGCGAGCGGTACGGCTGACACGATTACATATTACCTAGCCGAAAATGCCGGAAAGGTTTCCGACATCACATATGACCCCGCCGTGTACGAGATTAAGGTGACAGTCAAAGACAACACGACTGTGCTCATGCATGTTCCGACTCGGGGCGATCCGAACAAGACCACAGAGCTCAAAATCCATAACTACGAGATCGAAAACGTGAGCGCGGTCGAGCATCCCAAGGGCGAAACTTACTCCCAGAACGTTGTTGTGAAACGAGATACTACTGAGGGCTATTATTCGATTGTCGGCCCCGGCGAGGGTAAGACCTTCACCAACGTATACACCTCGTACGATTCGAATGGTTCCTGGGTCCCTAAGGCAACTAAGGTCGTTAAGGGTGGCGAGATGAAGGAGTTTACGCTCGAGTTTGCGGATAACGAGAGCTTTACGGGCGACAGCGTCAAGACCGTCTCGACCACTGCCGGTGGCCGCAATCCTCAGACCAAGGACTTCCCCGCGATTACTTACACGCTTGACAGCTTGAAGAAGAATGATACTGATGTTCCGGGCCGTGGCGCTTCCAAGACCTTCAGGTACTTTGTGCGCGAGAAAACCGATGGTTCGCTGTTCTCGCACTACAAGTACGACAAGTCGGTCTATCGATTTGATGTCACGATGACGGACCAAAAAGACGGAACAATCAAGGCCACCACGGTAACCTACACCAAGATCAAGGACGCTGGCGGTAATCCTATCGACGACCAGGAGCCCATTGTCTTTGACAGTAACAATCCCAATGAGCACGGCCCCACCTTTACCAACACCTACTCCACCTCTTTGCCCCTTTCTGGTATGTCGGGCGTCACTCTGACGTACCTTGCCGGCGCGGCGGTGCTTTGCGTCGCTGCAGCCTGGATGCACATTCGTCGCAAGGCGAATGCGAAGGGAGGCGAGCGTCGTGAATAAGAAAGTTTGCTCCTTCCCGATCTTGTTTGCGCTGCTTGCCCTCCTGATCGGCACCTGCGCGGTTGTGTTCCCCGCATCCGCGCAGGCCGCGCCGACCTCGACCGGTTCCATCACGGTGAGCGGCACCGTGGCGCGCAGCTACGACGCCTACCAGATCTTTAGCGCCAACGTCATCGATGGCGACAACGACGCTAAAATCGCCACCGACCTCGCCTGGGCAAGCGATGCCGTGCGCGACGCCGCGCTGCCTGTGCTGCACAGCGCCGGCATGCCCAATTCCCAGACCACCGCGCAGGAAGCTGCCGAGTGGCTCAACAACGATTCCCACCTTACGAGCGCGCTGAGCGCACAGCTCGCTCGTTCCCTCCAGAGCTCTGACGCCGTGTCTGTGGCCCTTAACGCGGGCACAACGGCCAAGCTGCCCTGCGGCTACTGGCTCATCGTCGCCGACGACGGCGCCATCGCCCAGAACGAGGCCGGCACCGCGCCGATCATGGCTCTGGTGGGCGGCAGCGCCGTCACCGTCAAGCCCAAGGCCGCGACCCCCAAGGTCGCTAAGCACGTGCTGGAGGACAGCACCGCCGCCTGGCAGAAGGCCGCCGACGCCACGGTCGCCGACGACCTGTACTGGCGCCTTTCGGCCACGGTCCCGGCGGGTCTTACCGCCTACGACACCTATACGGTGCAGTTCGTCGACACCATGAGCGCGGGGCTCGACCTCTCCAAGGTCGCCGCGAGCATGCGCGTGTACGTGGCGGCGGGCGCGGACGGCGGCTTCGACGCCGTTTCGGCCGGCAAGGACGGCCGCGCCGGCACCGAGTCCGCGAAGGGCTGGACCGACATCACGGCTCAGTGCGCCACCAAGGTAGCGGTCGACGGTAAGACCTTCACCGTGCGCACCGGCGACCTCATCGCCGCGCTCGGCGGGGCCGAGGCCTTCACCGCGGGCGCCCGCGTGGTCGCCGTGTACAACGCGCCGCTCAACAGCGCATGCAACCACGGCATTGCCAAGGGCAACCCCAACGAGGTCTACCTGCGCTACCCGCGCTCTCCTCTTGCCGACCAGTCCGGCGACGCCGGCTTCACCCGCACGCCGAGCGATGACGCGTGCGCCTACACCTGGGATCTCGCGCTTACCAAACGCGGCAGCGACGGCGACAAGCCGCTGCCCGGGGCGGTCCTGAGCATCACCGACGACCGCGGTCGCACGCTGGCGGCCGATGGCACGTGGGATGCGGGGGGCAAGGCCACCGTCACCACGGGCGAGGACGGCCGCGTGACCGTCTCGGGCATGGACTCGGGCAAGCTGGAGGTCCGCGAGCTCAAGGCGCCCAAGGGCTACACCGCCTTTGAGGGCACGCGCTCCGTGACGGTTAAGGCCGAGGGCTTGGACGTCGACCAGGTGGTAGCCGCCAAGCCCAAACTCACCATCACGGCCGAGTCGCCCCTGCGCGCCGACAGCGCGGACGGGTCGACGGGCAGCCTGGAGGCGTCGCTCATCAACACGCCCACCGGCACACCCCCTAGCATTACCACCGGAGGCTTTATGCCCTCGACTGGCGATATGGCAATGTGCGCCGCGGCCGCCGCAGCGGTCGCCGGAGCCGCGCTCATCGTGGTCGCGCTCCTGGTCAAGCGGGGAGGTGGCAGCCATAAAGAGTAGCTGGCAGCCCCACAGAGAGCGGGGCGAGACGTAGCGAAGTAGATGCTAAGACACAGACAGACAGATTTAGGTCAAATGGAATTCAGACAGAAAGCAGAGGAAAAGAAGATGAGCATGAGCAAGAACATCGCACGCCTGGCAGTAACCGCCGGCCTCACAGCAGCGTTGAGCTTCGGCGGCGTCATGGCCCCGGTGACCATGGCGTTTGCTGATGGTACGACGGGCAGCATCACGATCAATAAGGTCAACGACGCCAACAAGGACAATACGTTCAAGGCTTATCAGATCTTCAAGGCCAAGGTTGTTGACGCCCAGGACGGCAGCGGCAAGATTGCTTCTGACGTTAAGTGGGCAGTGGGCGAACAAGCTCAAAAGGCCATTATTAAGGCTATTAGGGATAGCAAGGGCTATTCGGATTCTAAAAGCCAGTTGCCAACAGAGGATCCCATAACTGCCCAAGATGTGGCAGATTGGCTTTCCGCAAATGTTACGACTACTACTGCCAGCGCGAATGGTGCCAAGGGGACGCGAGTCGCTCCTGGTGACGTACTGTACTCGATTGCTAAAGCTGTGATTAATAACGAGACCGCTGTCGGCAATTCTATCAAGGCAGGCGATTCGTGGACGTGTCCGAACGAGAATGGCGATGGTTATTATCTCTTCGTGTCTGATGGTCTTACGAATAAGAAGAAGCCGAACACTGGCACCTCCCCGATCTTTGCCATCGTTGGCGGTAATCCCGTGGTCGTTACCGAGAAGACCAGCATTCCTACGGTCGAAAAGCAGATTCTCGATGACACTGCTGGTACGGATGCTACCAATGCCGAAGAGAACAACTGGAAGAATAGCGGTGATGCTTGGATCGGACAGGAAATCGACTACAGGCTGACCGGTCACGTTGCGGACAATATTGCCTCGTACGATACCTATTACTATGAATTCAAAGATACGCTGAGTAAGGGTCTTAAGGTTGTAAAGAACCCCGATGACACGCTGAAGGACTTGCGCGTCTATATCGTTAACAATGGTAAAAAGTACGAGGTTAAATCAGATAAAGCCAACGGTTACGATGTGGCCGTGACTGACGATGAGACTACTGGAACTGAACTCCTTAAGGTTTCTTTCGATAACCTTAAAGCGGTTCAGAGTACTAAGGGAGACGCGATTAGTGTCGATGCTGCTTCCACGGTGGTCGTGACCTACAAAGCTCAGCTCACCGATGATGTCGAATACAAGGGCGTCGGTACCACCAATGAGGTCAAGCTTGTCTATTCCAACAATCCCATGACTGGTGATAAGGGCACTTCTGAGTTGGACGAGGTCACTGACTACGTCTTTGGTCTCGATGTCACTAAGACTGACGCTGACCCGAACAACGCTAACGCCAGACTCGTTGCGCGTTTTAAGGTCAAAATGACCAAGGAGGGGAACACCGATATTCCCGATGGTGGTAAATGGCTGACGCAGAAAGGTGGGCTTACCAGCAAAGCAAACGAGGCCGGAGTGTTTGCGACCGAAACTGATAATAAGGTCTTTATCCCCGGTCTTGTTGCAGGCGAGTACCAGATTATCGAGAGCGAGGCGCCTGCGGGGTACAACGCCATCGACCCAATTACCATTACGGTGAAGCCTGAGTACGACACGACCGGCAAGCTGACGGGTCTCGTTGTGGATTCTGGATCCGATATGGCCATTGTTAAGACTACACCGAAACTGACTTCGACCAAGATTCCCCTCACCATCAAGAACAAGAAGGGCTCCGGCCTTCCGCTCACCGGTCTTAATGGTGTGACGTTCACTTGGGTCGCTGGTGGCGCGGTGCTGTGCATCGGCGTGGCGCACCTCATCCGCAGCCGTAAGCAGGCTGAGGAGTCCGAGCAGGAGTAACGCTCACTCATCCATCCCCTTGGCAGGTGGGATGTGATGGCCATGAGACTTGCGGACACTTTTCTCGTCCATCCACGTTCTTGCTTAGTCATTCTCTTTTCGGGGCAGACTCCGCACTGGAGTCTGCCCCGTTTTTTGGGATAACGCAGTCAGGTTTCATTGCCCGATAGATCAAGCGTATGAATATCGAACAGATGTTTGCTATTATTGCGTTTACCAGCTGCGAATGCGAGCATGCGCGCTAAAATGGCTTTGCGACGCATCCCGTGCGCGGGCGGCCGAAGACTTGATCGGAGGTCCCCAAATGCTGAAATTCCTTAACGCGCTCGCCGCCCTCGCGGCGGTGGGCACGTTCGTCATCGCGTTTCTTGACTCGTATGAGGTTCGGTTTAAGGTCCGTAGGCGCACGCGCGGTGCGGACGGTAGAAGGCATTTGCGCCGCAACAAGCGCAAATAAGAATGCCCGGGGTTCGGAGCCCGGGCATTTAACAACGTCGGAAACTGGTCGCCCGCGCTCCTAAGTACTTACGCGGGGTGCGTCGTTTCCTGTAGCTATTGTATCCCGAATCGCCCCGCCGATTCGGGACATTCTGAAAACGCAAACACGTCGGACAAACGCGGACAATGCGGCCAGGCTCCGCTGGATGAGGAACCGTGTTTGTAACTATCGAACAAATGTTTGTCAAAATCGCGTTTACCGGCTGTGGGTGTATACACTCGCAGTAAAATACCCTTGCGACGCATTCCGTGCGCGGGCGGCCGACGACTCGATCGGAGGTCCCCAAATGCTGAAATTCCTTAACGCGCTCGCCGCCCTCGCGGCGGTGGGCACGTTCGTCATCGCGTTTCTTGACTCGTATGAGGTTCGGTTTAAGGTCCGTAGGCGCACGCGCGGTGCGGACGGTAGAAGGCATTTGCGCCGCAACAAGCGCAAATAAGAATGCCCGGGGTTAGAGGCCCGGGCATTTAACAAAACCAGAAAACTAGGTCGCCCGCGCTTTCGAACACTTACGCGGGATGCGTCGTTTTCTATTGACATTGTATCCCGAATCGCCCCGCCGATTCGGGACATTTTGAAAACTCAAATGCCGGCCTATGCTCGCGCTGCGCAATGCTGTCTAGCTGCGTTGTCCGGCGCGGAAGCTCGTTAATCGGCTATTATTTGTTTAGACAACTTGAGTTGCAGAGGAGTGACCGGCGATGGTGCAGGGCGCCAAACATATGAAGAGCAATAACGCCGCGGCCGGCGGTGGCTCAAGCCCTCAGCCCAAACCTCAACCAAAGCCCAAGCGCCGTCGCAAGCGACTGCCGCGCTGGGCCGATCGGCTCATCACCATCGTCATCATCCTTATTGGCGTGGGCCTTATGACCTGGCCGTGGATTTTGGACCGGCTCGAGGCCTCGGGCGTGTTCAACCAGATCAGCACCGTGTCCAGCACCGTGGACGCGCTGTCGGAAGAGGAGCGCGAGCGCATTCTGCTTCAGGCGCGCTCCTATAACGAGCAACTTGCCGGCGAGGACACCGAGCTTCCCGCCGACCAGATCGAGCCCTACGCCCAGCAGCTCATCTTTGACCGCGACCCCATGATGAGCTGGGTCGAGATCCCCTCCATCGACGTGAGCATGCCCATCTACCACGGTACGAGCGAGGAAGTCCTTATGGCGGGCGTCGGCCACCTGGAGGGCACGAGCCTACCGGTGGGCGGCACCTCGACGCACTGCGTGCTCACCGCGCATTCGGGCATGCGCAACCTGAGCATGTTCGACGATATCCACTCGCTGGAGCCCGGCGACCTGGTGCTGCTGCACACCATGAACAAGACGCTCGCCTACAAGATGGTGGACTCCGAGGTGGTGCTGCCCGAGGAGATGGAGTCGCTGACCATCGAGCCGGGCGCCGACAAAGTGACGCTCGTCACCTGCACGCCCTACGGCGTGAACGACCATCGCCTGCTGGTGCACTGCGTGCGCACCAAATACAGCAAGAAAGACGTCGACAAGCAAAAGTCGCTGGCCGGCCGCCACTGGGGCAAGCGCGAGTTTGCCGTGCTCATCGTGGTCGTAGCCATTGTGCTGTTGCTGCTGGACATCGTGATCCACGCGGTCCGCAAGCGCCGCAAGGCCAAGGCCTCGGCATAGGACATCGTTCAGAACCACCACAATGGGGACAGGCACCTTTGTGGTGGTCGGGACTTCCAAACCATCACAACATTCGATGAAAATCGCGATTTTGACGATAAACGTCGAATGTTGTGATGGTTTTTGTTGTGAGCTATGCGGTTTTCGCCGCAGAGCTGCCGGACCGCGTTCGCCGCCCTCGTTACGTTTTCGCTGCATTTGGGTAAAGCACCTGCTCCAAGCGGCGTTGCCTTGTATACTAGAGCGGTTTATCTGTTATGCGGAAGGGAGCGCCTATGGCACTCAGCGAGAAAGATGTGCGCGGCATCGCCGAGTACGCAAAGATCGCACTGACCGATGACGAGCTCACCCAGATGACGTCCTACATGAACGACGCCGTCCAGATGCTCGAGCCCGTCTTGCAATATGACTTGCCCGACGTGGAGCCCACGTTTCATCCTATCGGAAGCCTGTCCAACGTGATGGGCGATGACCTGCGCGAGCCCGAGCGCGACCTGCCGCTCGACGTCGCGCTCGAAAACGCCGGCAGCGCGCGCGACCGCTACTTCCGCGTGCCGTCCATTTTGGGAGAGGGGGAGAGCGAGTAATGGCGCAGAGTTTCGATTCCCTTACCGCCGCCCAGATCGCCGCGGGCGTTGCCGCCGGCGACTTTACCGCTACCGAGGTGGCCCAGGCCTCCCTTGCCGCCATCGAGGCGCGCGAGGGCGGGGTCCAGGCATTCCTGCAGGTGGCGCCCGAGCTTGCGCTCGAGGCCGCTGCGCGCGTGGATGCCGACCGTGCCGCAGGCAGGCCGCTGCCCCCGCTCGCGGGCGTGCCGCTGGCCATCAAGGACAACATGAACCTCGCGGGTACGCGCACCACCTGCGCTTCCCGTATGCTCGAGGACTACCAGAGCGTCTACACCGCCACCTGCGTCCAGCGCATGCTCGATGCCGGCTGCCTGCCCATGGGCAAGGCCAACATGGACGAGTTTGCCTTTGGCAGCTCCACCGAGAGCTCGGCGTTCCACCGCACCAATAACCCCTGGGATACCGAGCGCGTGCCCGGCGGCTCCTCGGGCGGCTCCGCTGCAGCTGTCGCCGCGGGCGAGGTCGCGCTCTCGCTAGGCTCGGACACCGGCGGCTCCATCCGCCAGCCGGCGTCGCTGTGCGGCGTGGTGGGCTTTAAGCCCACGTATGGCGCCGTGAGCCGTTACGGCGTGGTTGCCTTTGGCTCGTCGCTCGACCAGGTGGGCCCCTTTGGCCGCACGGTCGAGGATGTCGCGCTGGCCATGAACGCGCTTACCGGCGCGGGCCACGATCCGTACGACTGCACCAGCCAGGATTGCGCCGTCGACTTTACCGAGCATCTCAACGACAGCATCGAGGGCAAGCGCGTGGGCATCATCCCCGCGTTTATGGAGGCCGAGGGTCTGACGCCCGAGGTCAAGGCCGCTGTTCAGCGCGCCGCCCAGGAGCTGCAGAACCAGGGCGCCGAGCTCGTGGAGGTCGACCTGCCGCACCTGGATGCCGCCATCGCCGCCTACTATGTCATCGGTCCGGCCGAGGCGTTTTCCAACCTGGCCCGCTTCGATGGCATTCGCTACGGTTATCAGGAGGAGGGCTGCGCTAACCTGTCCGACCAGAGCTCGCTGTCGCGCGCCCACGGCTTTGGCGCCGAGGCCAAGCGCCGTCAGATGCTCGGTGCCTACCTGCTAAGCTCGGGCGTGTACGACAAGTACTACTACGCTGCGCAAAAGGCCCGCACGCTCATCACGCAGGACTACGACGCTGCGTATGCCAAGGTGGACACCATCCTCATGCCCGCCTCGCCGCGCACGGCCTTTAAGTTTGGCGAGATCAGCGACCCCACGCAGATGTACCTTTCCGACCTGTACACCATCTCGCTCAACATTTGCGGCAACGGTGGTATTTCGGTGCCGCTGGGCCTGGGCGAGGATACTCATCTGCCCGTTTCTGCCCAGCTGGTGGGACCTGCCTTTAAGGACCGTCAGCTGCTCACATTTGCCCGCGCCCTGGAGCGCGGCTTTGCCGATGCCGCCACGGGTGCGCCCGCGCTTTCCGTCGCGCCCGATTTTGCCGGGAAGGGAGGCGAGCTGTAATGAAGGAGCTTTCCGAGGTCCTGCAGGATTGGGAGGCCGTGATCGGCCTGGAGATCCATACCGAGCTCACCGCACTCGACACCAAGATGTTCTGCAACTGCAAGCTCAGCCACGATGACGAGCCCAACGCCAACGTGTGCCCGGTGTGCCTGGGCCTGCCCGGCGCCCTGCCGGTGCCCAACAAGCGCGCCATCGAGAGCATCGTCAAGGCCGGTCTCGCCACCAACTGCGAGATCCAGCGCCACTCGATGTTCTACCGCAAGCACTACTTCTATCCCGACATGGCCAAGAACTTCCAGACCACGCAGGGTCCGGTCGCTTTTGCCATGTACGGCCACCTGGACCTGGACGTGACCGGTCGCGGTGCCGCCGAGCGCCCCGACTGCGCGTTTGGCGAGGCCGAGGCCCAGAGTCTGGCGAGCGCCTCGGCCAACGCCGAGGGCCTGTCCACGTCCATGACGTCGACCATGCGCGAGGGCAACCAGCGCGCCGGTCACCTGGCCAGCTACGATGCGTCCAACCTGCAGATGCCCGAGCGTCGCGAGGACGGTTCCTACACGGTGCCCATCCGCATCCTGCGCATCCACATGGAGGAGGACGCTGCCAAGATGGTTCACGTGGGCGGCGCCGAGGGCCGCATTACCGCCGCGGCCGAGTCGCTCGTCGACTACAACCGCTGCGGCACGCCGCTCATCGAGCTCGTCACCGAGCCCGACCTGCGCACGCCCGAGGAGGCGCGTCTGTTTATGGAAAAGCTCCGTCGCATCTTTGTGACGCTGGGCATTTCGGACTGCTCCATGGAGAAGGGTTCCATGCGCTGCGACGGCAACGTGTCGCTGCGCCGCCGCGGCGAGACCAAGCTGGGCACCAAGACCGAGCTCAAGAACCTCAACTCGTTTAAGAGCCTGCATGACGGCCTTGCCTACGAGATTTGCCGCCAGGCCGAGGTGCTCGAGGAGGGCGGCATCATCTACCAGGAGACCCGCCACTGGGAGCCCAGCCGCAAGCGCACCGTGGTCATGCGCGTCAAGGAGACGGCCGACGACTATCGCCTGTTCCCCGATCCCGACCTGGCACCGTTCGATCTGGACGACGAGTTCATCGATCGCTGCCGTGGCGAGATCCCCGAGCTGCCCGATGCCAAGCGCGCCCGTTTTGAGGCCGACTTTGGCATTAAGGCCGCCGACGCCGAGCAAATCGCCGGCGATCCGGAGTTTGCCGAGTTCTTTGAGGCCGCTGCTGCCGGCATGGCTGGCAAGGAGGCCCAGACGGTCGCGAACCTGCTGGTCAACGAGATGATCGCCTACCTTAAGGGTGCGGGTGTCTCGCTCGCCGAGTCCGGTATTGCACCGGCTCAGGTGGCGGCGCTCGCCAAGCTGCTGGCGACCGATGCCATCAGCTCCAACCAGGCGCACGAGGTCTTTGAGGCCATGGCCCAGACCGGCGACGACCCCAATAAGATCGTTGACGAGCGCGGTATGCGTCAGGTGAGCGATGCCGGCGCGCTGCAGCCGATCGTGGATGAGGTGCTGGCTAACTGTGCCAATCAGGCGCAGCAGTATCGTGACGGCAACCAGAAGGTCATCGGCTTTTTAGTGGGCCAGTGCATGAAGGCGAGCCGCGGCAAGGGCAACCCGAAGCTCTTCAACGAGTTGCTGAGAACGTCGCTCTCGTAAGCGGGAACCGAGGGGCCGGGCGCAGGGCCTTGCCTCTCAATTTCGGACAGTCCTGACTCACGACGGAGGCGCCACTGGCGCCTCCTGTTCGTGCGGCACTCATTGAGAGGCAAGGCCCTGCGCCCGGCCCCTCGGTTCCGTGACGACTCGGCCGTTCGGGTCAGGCGGGCTGAATGGAATAGAGTGAACGGGCGCGCCGACGGCGCCCCTTTTTTGTAGATGTGACAAAGGGACTGTTCCTTTGTCACACTCAGGCTTTTTTGCGTTTGACCTGGTGATAGCAAAACTATATATTCGTGCTAGCAGTGATAGCAGATGTCCGAGGTGAGGTTGAGATGGGTGCTGCTGGGCACATGGCACAGGTGAATGTTCGCGTAGATCGCTCGGTTAAAGAGTGCGCCGAGGAGGCACTGCAGCTTTCGGGCAGGTCACTGCCCGAGCTCATCAAAAAGGTGGTGGCCAAGGTCGCACAGGGTGGCGGGCAGTGTGAGGAAGTGCTGTCTGCCGTTGATGGTCGGCAACAAACCGTCGCGCCCGATACTCCGTTCGCCGCATCATGGGCGGCGGCGGATCAGCTTTACGCGGACCTGGGCATCGCTACGTCGCCCGTATCCGACGATCGCGGTTGGGACACAACCTATTCCGAAGCCATGGACGAGCGCTATCGCCAAAAGGGGATGATCCTGTGAGCGGAGCCCCTCTTAAAATCATGGTGGATGCGAATGTGTGGGTTGATTCGTTTTGCGTCGACCATGCCGAGTCGCTTGCCGCGCGTGCGTTTATTGGGCAGGCGACGGAGGTGGGGGCATTGCTGTTCTTTCCGGTGCATATCGCCAAGGACGTGCTGTACGTTGTCCAACACGAACTGAAGCGTAGCGTTCTTGCCAGCGGGGGAGCACTCGACGAGGCTTCTGCCCGCGCGATTGGCGATGCGGCGCTGGCGTTTGTTCGGAATATGACCGAAAACGCCACGGCCGTGGGCGCAGATGCGTCGGACCTTTGGCTGGCCGACAAATACTTAGCGCTCCATCGCGATTACGAGGACAACTTGGTGCTCGCCGCGTGCAAGCGCGCGCAGGTCGATTACTTGGTGACCAACGATCACAAACTGCTCGAACATGCCGATCTTGCAGCGAAGACCCCGCGCCAAATGATGCCGATTTTGGCCTTGGCCGAACGCGGCGGCGCGGCTATCGGTTGACGCGAACTGTTTGCGGGCCTCTTGGACGACGATGCGCCAAGGGACCCGCGTGTGCTATTTACAAAAGCTCGGCCTTAATGGCGGGACTTTCTGCGAGCTGCTCGGCAGCCTTTTCGTCGGAGCTGCCGAGTGCTGCCAGGCTGCGGTAGACCCACTCGTTGACCTGGGTGTTCTTGACGCCTGCGGTCTGCATAAGGGCGCCTACCTCGCGGATTGCTGTGAGCAGATCGGCTTTGGGACCCGCGAGCTCGACCTCGATGCCGTGGTAGGCGGACACGCCGCGGTTCTCACTCACGTGGTCGATAAAGCCCTCGACGGTCTCAAGCTGCTGGGCGAGAGCTGCATCATCGTCAGCGTCCAGCGCGACGAGTGCGTTCGATACCGTGAGGGCGGGATGTCCGCAGGGGACAAAGCCCTCGATGACATCCATAGCTTCGGTAATGGTTGAGCCCAGGCCCACGAGGGCATTGACGAGTTGCTGCTTGGTATCCATAACGGTCCTTTCGACGGGTCAATTTTGCTTGGCGAAAATATACGTGACGCGTTCGGTGGCAAAAGTGCGAAGTATGGTGCACATTTGGGTCTTCACAGCTCGTGCATAGAGCAGCTGTCTGCCTTTAGAACGTGGTAAGATAGCTATCCACGAGCGGGGTTCACCCCGCGTGTTCCTTGAAAAGTCGACGGTTATCGGGTGTTTGCAGGTCCGATACCATCCAGACTTTCCCAACATTCGGGGGCGACTGGTTTCGACACGATAGCTCTGAGAGAGGAAGCAAGCCGAGGTCTCCTCGCCTCGTTAAACAGGGGTACCGTCAAATTGAATTGACAACAACTCTTCTTTTGAGCCTATGGCTCTCGCTGCTTAGTTTATAGCGGCGCGTCAACCCGGTGATTTCCCCGACACCGGCGCGACGTCATTTTAGGGGAATGCTCCTGCGCACGTAATCGGTATGGCGCAGGCTAAGACCGAACCGGTTAGGACGCCGCGAGCGTGTCGCTGCGCGCAAAGCGTCCGAGACTAAACCAGCGACTGAGCTTGGAGATGCCAATCAGGGGGCTTTCGTGGACCGGAGTTCGATTCTCCGCGCCTCCACCAGAAGTAACAGGCAGGTAGATATTTATATCTACCTGCCTTTTTATTCAAGACTTTAGTCTGCTGGCCGCGCAGCGGCCAGCTTTAAACCACCCGCTAC
>ERZ773229.1772-NODE-1772-length-13957-cov-11.197813_pt1 | contig 13957 bp, 13 predicted proteins | sample MGYA00580992_ERZ773229 | MGnify/ENA primary metagenome ERZ773229 (study PRJEB29015, sample SAMEA2737795) | human gut metagenome | biome: human gut; feature: human-associated habitat; material: faeces | place: China | collected 2012 ... | reverse complement strand
GCAACGAGCTGGCGGATCTGGTGGAGATGGGCTATCTGGAGCAGCCCCACACCTCTGCGGGACGTGTGCCGTCGGCCAAGGGCTACCGGCTGTACGTCAACGAGCTGATGGAGCGCAAGGCTCTGTCGCCGGAGGAGACGGCCAAGATCAACGATGCCCTGTCCGGCCAGATGAAGCAGGTGGATCAGGTCATCAGTCAGGCCGGACAGATGGTATCCAGCTTTGTGGGCTACCCCACCTACGCCGTGGCCGATCACCGGACGGTCGCCACCGTGCAGCGGTTCGAGCTCATCTCCGTCAGCGAGAGCAGCTTTATCGCCGTGGTGATGCTGTCGGACAACCGCGTTAAGAGCCAGCTGATGCAGCTGGACCTGCCGGTGGATGCCGAGACGCTGCCGCAGCTGAGCCACCTGCTGAACACCCACTTTGTGGGGGCGGCGCCGGAACAGATGAATGCCACGCTGATGAGCCTGTCGGATCAGGTGTCGGGCCAGTGGTTCCTGCTTCTCAACCGCGTGACGGAATATGCCTGCACGCTGTTGGAGGAGACCCAGCACCAGCAGGTGTTTACCAACGGCGCCAGCCAGCTTCTGAAGTTTCCGGAATTTCGGGACATCGACAAGGCTCACGATCTCATGAGCTTCATGGTGGACAATAAGGAGGACCTGCCGGTGCCCCAGAGCGATGCGCCCATGCAGATCCTTATCGGGCCGGAAAACGTCAACGACGCCCTGAAGGAGAGCAGCGTGGTCATCGCCAGCTACGACATTGGGGACAACATGCGGGGTCTGGTGGGCGTTGTGGGCCCTACTCGCATGGATTACGCCGCTGTGGCGGCGCGGCTGAGCTACTTTGCAGAGAGCCTGAGCCGTATGTTTGGTAAAAAACAGCTACCGGAGGATATACAATGAGCGAAAAGGATAAGCAGAAGAAGGCGTCCGCCGAAGAAACGGCGGTGCAGGAGACGGCGGAGCAGACTGCGGCGCCCGCCGGGGAGGCAGTGCAGGAGGAGACGTTCACCGTCACCAAGTCCCAGATGGAGCAGATGGAGCAGCTGGCCAAGGTGCTGGCCGATGCCAACGACAAGTACCTCCGTCTGGCGGCGGAATACGACAACTATCGCAAGCGCACCACCCGCGAAAAGGAAAATGTGTACGGTACGGCCAAAGCCGACACCATCAAGCCGTTTTTGGCGGTGCTGGACAATCTGGAGCGGGGCGTGCAGCAGTTTGAGGAGGGTGACGGCCACCGGCAGGGGCTGGAGATGATCTGCAAGCAGTTCATCGACGTGCTGGGCCAGATGGGCGTTACCGAGATCCCCGCGCTGGGGCAGCCCTTCGATCCGGAAAAGCACAACGCCGTGATGCACACGGAGGACGAGAGCGCCGGAGAGAACACCATCGTGGAGGTGTTCCAGAAGGGCTTCATGATCGGAGATAAGGTGCTGCGCTTCGCCATGGTGAAGGTGGCAAACTGAAAGGAGTATTTCCATGAACGAAAAAAAGCTGTATAAGAGCAGTACGGACAAGAAGCTGGCCGGCGTCTGCGGCGGCATCGCCGAGTATTTCAACATCGACTCCACGCTGGTGCGTCTGGGCTGGGTGCTGTTCAGCCTGCTGGGCGGCAGCGGTCTGCTGGCGTATATCATCGCGGCGATCATCATGCCCGACCGGCCCTATTGATCTCTTAAACCCGTAAATAAATGAAATTAAGATAAATTCAGGAGGCAATCATTATGTCTAAAGTTATCGGTATCGACCTCGGTACGACCAATTCCTGCGTAGCCGTGATGGAAGGCGGCGAGGCAGTCGTTATCCCTAACGCGGAAGGCAACCGCACCACCCCGTCCGTGGTGGCATTCAGCAAGACCGGCGAGCGTATGGTGGGTCAGGTGGCAAAGCGTCAGGCCATCACCAACCCCGACCGCACCATTTCCTCCATCAAGCGCGAGATGGGCACCGACCACCGCGTCTCTATCGACGGCAAGAGCTACACTCCCCAGGAGATCAGCGCCATGATCCTGCAGAAGCTGAAGGCTGACGCAGAGGCGTATCTGGGCAGCACCGTCACCGAGGCTGTCATCACCGTCCCCGCCTACTTCACCGACTCCCAGCGTCAGGCCACCAAGGACGCCGGTAAGATCGCCGGTCTGGACGTGAAGCGTATCATCAACGAGCCTACCGCCGCCGCGCTGGCCTATGGCGTGGACAAGGAGCAGGCCCAGAAGATCATGGTGTACGACCTGGGCGGCGGCACCTTCGATGTGTCCATCCTGGAGATCGACGACGGCGTCATCGAGGTGCTGGCCACCGCCGGCAACAACCGTCTGGGCGGCGACGACTTCGACCAGTGCATCATGAAGTATCTGGTCAGTGAGTTCAAGCGCACCGATGGCATCGACCTCAGCGGCGACAAGGTGGCCATGCAGCGTCTGAAGGAGGCCGCCGAGAAGGCCAAGATCGAGCTGTCCGGCGTCACCACCAGCAACATCAACCTGCCCTATATCACCGCCGACGCCACCGGCCCCAAGCATCTGGACGTGACGCTGACCCGCGCCAAGTTCAACGAACTCACCGGCCATCTGGTGGACGCTACCATGGGTCCCGTGCGTCAGGCCATGTCTGATGCCGGTCTGAAGCCCTCTGACCTCGCCAAGGTGCTGATGGTGGGCGGCTCCAGCCGTATCCCCGCCGTGGTGGAGGCCGTGAAGAGCTTCACAGGCAGCGAGCCCTTCAAGGGCATCAACCCCGATGAATGTGTGGCCATGGGCGCGGCTCTGCAGGCCGGTGTGCTGACCGGCGACGTCAAGGGTCTGCTGCTGCTGGATGTCACCCCCCTGTCTCTGGGCATTGAGACCATGGGCGGTGTCTGCACCCGTCTGATCGAGCGCAACACCACCATCCCCGTCAAGAAGAGCCAGATCTTCTCCACCGCCGCCGACAACCAGACCTCCGTGGAGGTCAACGTGCTGCAGGGTGAGCGCGAGATGGCCGCCGCCAACAAGAGCCTGGGCCGCTTCCATCTGGACGGCATCGCTCCGGCTCGCCGCGGCGTGCCTCAGATCGAGGTGACCTTCGACATCGACGCCAACGGCATCGTCAACGTGTCCGCCAAGGATCTGGGCACCGGCAACGCCCAGCACATCACCATCACTTCCTCCTCCAACATGAGCAAGGATGACATTGAGAAGGCCGTCAAGGAGGCCGAGCAGTATGCCGCCGAGGATGCCAAGATCAAGGAGAAGGTGGAGATCCGCAACCAGGCCGATCAGCTGGTCTATCAGGCTGAGAAGACCCTGAGCGAGGTGGGTGACAAGGTGCCCGAGAGCGAGAAGGCTCCCGTGCAGGCCGGTCTGGATAAGCTGAAGGAGACTCTAAAGGGCGAGGACACCGACGCCATCAAGGCCGCTACCGAGGAGCTGACCCAGCTGTTCTATAAGATGAGCGAGAAGCTGTACCAGCAGGCGGCGCCCCAGGGCGATCCCAACATGGGCGGTCAGCCCCAGGGCGACCCCAATGCGGGCGGTCAGCAGTACTACGACGCCGACTACAAGGTAGTCGATGACGACGACCAGAACAAGTAACACATATCCCACGAGAGGGACAGGGCAGCCTGTCCCTTCTTGTGGTATTATCGGAGAGAACGACGATGGCAGAAAATAAACGCGATTACTATGAGGTCCTGGGCGTCAGCAAGGGCGCATCCGAGGACGAGATCAAAAAAGCATATAAGAAGCTGGCCCGCAAGTACCACCCTGACATGAACCCCGGCGACAAGGAGGCCGAGGAGAAGTTCAAGGAGGTCAACGAGGCCAACGAGGTGCTGTCTGATCCGGAGAAGAAGGCGCGGTATGACCAGTTCGGCTTCGCCGGTGTGGACCCCAGCTACGGCGCAGGGGCAGGCGGAGCCGGCGGCGGCTTTGGCGGCGGCTTCGACTTCGGCGATCTGGGCGACATCTTTGGCAGCTTTTTCGGCGGCGGCTTCGGCAGCGGCGGGCAGACCCGCCGCAACGGCCCCCAGCGGGGCGAGAGCATCCGCGCCAGCGTGGCCGTGACGTTCCTGGAGGCGGCCCACGGCTGTGAGAAGGATGTCACCATCGAGCGCAGCGAGCAATGCCCCACCTGCAAGGGCAACGGCTGTGCCCCGGGCACCACGCCGGAGATCTGCCCCGACTGTCACGGCAGCGGCATGGTGCAGGTGCAGCAGCGCACGCCCATGGGCGTGTTCGCCAGCAGCAGACCCTGCCAGCGCTGCCGCGGCACCGGCAAGATCATCCACCAGCCCTGCGCCGACTGCGGCGGCAGCGGTGCGGTGCGCAGGCGCAAGACCATCAAGGTCACCATCCCCGCCGGTATCGACCACGGCCAGACCATCTCCCTGCGTGGGCAGGGCAACGCCGGTAAGAACGGCGGGCCTGCCGGCGATCTGCTGATCACCGTGATGGTGCGGCCCCATGAGCTGTTCCGCCGCGAGGGCTACGACGTGTTCTGCGAGGCGCCCATCACGTTCAGCCAGGCGGTGCTGGGTGCGAAGCTGAAGATCCCCACCATCGACGACTCCGTGGAGTACAGCATCCCCGAGGGCACCCAGACCGGCACTGTGTTCCGGCTGCGGGGCAAGGGCATCCCCGTACTCAACGGACGGGGCCGGGGCGACCAGTACGTCACCGTGGTCATCGAGACGCCCCGCGGCCTGAACCGCGAGCAGAAGGAGGCGCTGAAGAAATTCAGCGAGACGCTGGGCGAGAAGAACTATGAAAAACGCAAGAGCTTTCTGGACTTCCTGAGAAAGAAATAAGGTGCCGTATGTATCTGGCTGATTATCACACCCATTCCGACTGCTCCCCCGACGGGCGGGAAACCATCGCCCGCATGGCGGAGGCCGCCGTGGCCCGCGGGCTGGACGAGATCTGCATCACCGACCATGTGGACACCATCTGCTGGGGCAGCCTCCAGCCCCGCTGGGACTTCGACTGGGACAAGGCCCAGACGGAGCTGGCGGAGGCGCGGCGGCTGTACGGCGACCGGCTCACCATCCGGCTGGGCGCGGAGCTGGGTGAGGCGAATCTGGCCTTTGACCGGGCGGAGCATCTGCTGGATCACGCGCCCAAGCTGGATTTCGTCATCGGGTCCGTCCACATGGCGGGGAAAAATTTTGGAAATTTTGACCTGTACTACGTTGAAAAAAATTCGGAAACGTATTATCATGCACTTATCGACAGTTATCTGGAGGATGTGCTGGAGTTGGCGAAGTGGGGGCGGTGCAGCGTGCTGGGCCACCTGACGCTGCCGCTGCGGTACATAAACGAGAATCTGGGTGAGCACATGACGTTCCAGTCCCATATGGCGCAGGTAGAGGACATCTTCCGCACCATCATCCCCAAGGGGCTGGGCATCGAGTGCAACACCAACCGCGGCAACACGCCGCTGCCGGATGGCGACATCCTCCGGCTGTACCGGGAGATGGGCGGCGAGGTCATCACCCTGGGCTCCGATGCGCACTCCCGCGACATGGTGGGCTGCGCCATCCTTGAGCGGCAGCAGCTGCTGCGGGACTGCGGCTTCCGGTATTTCTGCACATTTGAGGGTGGGAAGCCCATTTTCCGCCCCCTATAAAAGAAAAAGGAGAACACGACCATGAAAATTGCCATCGGCTGCGACCACGGCGGCTATCTGCTGAAACAGGACATTCTCATCTGGCTGGAGGAGCACGACATCGACTTTGAGGATGTGGGCTGCTTCTCCACGGAGAGCGTGGACTATCCCGTTTACGCCGAGAAGGTGGCCCGGGCCGTGGCCGCCGGGGAGTGCAGCAAGGGCATTGTCATCTGCACCACCGGCATCGGCGTGTCCATGGCCGCCAACAAGGTGGGCGGCGTTCGCTGCGCCCTGTGCACCGACTGTTTGCAGGCGGAGATGACCCGCCGCCACAACGATGCCAATGTGCTGGCGCTGGGCGCCGGTATCACAGGGCCGAATCTGGCCAAGCGCATGGTGGAGATCTTCCTGTCCACAGAGTTTGAGGGCGGACGCCACGCCCGCCGCGTGGCGCTGGTGGACAGCATCCAGCCCTAAGGGAGGGTACGCCTATGGCGACAAGGGGGTACAACAGTTATCGGGGCCGCGTTTCCACCGGCCGTATCGTGCTGATCGTGGTATTGGTGCTGATCCTGCTGGGCGCCGTGGGATATCTGGCGGTGCAGAACTATCTGGTCTACGATGAGGCGGGACAGGTCCATCTGGAGCTGCCCTGGGGACGGCATGACGGCACACCCACGCCGGATAAGACGCCGGTGGAGGATGTGGACATCGACCGTCTGGAACCGGAGAGCACGCTGACGCCGGTAACGGCGCTCCACGCCACACGCCTGCCCGACGACTGCCTGTGGTGGGGCGCGGACTACATCATGAACACCCTGGTGCCGGAGGACATGGTGCTGGCGGTGAAGCGCGAGAACGGCGGCATTACCTACGGCACGCAGGTGTCGGTGCCACAGAACGTCATCGTGGAGCAGGGACGCCCGCTGGACTGCCTGAAGCAGTTGCTGGCCAGCGACCGATACACGGTGGCGCGTATCTGCTGCTTCAGCGACAGCGCCTACGCACAGGGACTGCCGGAGACGGCGCTGGTGCGGGAGGACGACAGTTTGTGGTACGATGCCAACGGCGGCGCGTGGCTGGATCCTACCAATCCCGCAGTGCTGAGCTACATCACGGCGCTGAGCACCGAGTGCGCGGAGCTGGGGTTCGACGAGATCCTGCTGGACTGGTTCTGCTATCCGGTGGAGGGAGATCTGGAGGCTATCGCCAACGGCGGCAGCGACCATGTGCAGATCCTCACCGACTTCGCCAAGAGCCTGCGCAGCAGTCTGCCGGAGGGCGTGGCCCTGTCGGTGACGCTGCGCGGCAGCGGGGACAACGCCCTGACGGCGACCCAGCTGGCGGAGCTGTTCGACCGCATCTATCTCCCGTCCGGAGAGGACGCGGCAGCGGTGCAGCGGCAGCTGCCCAAGGGCTACGACGCGGAGACGCGGCTGGTGGCAGCGGCTGCGGAGGCGCCGGCGTCCGGCAGCTACGTTATCAACAGCTGAACGTAAAAAAAGAGGCCGTCCGGCGTATGCCGGACGGCCTTTTTCTTGTGTTGACAACAGCGTGAACCGTTGTTATCATGATGGTATTACATAGAAAAGGAGAGAGTCCCATGAAGCAACTGATTTTCCTGATCGTCGCGGTGGTTCTCGCCATTGCCGCAACCGTATTGGCATTTATCTTCATTGTGCCGGAAAAGCGCCGGGAGAAGCTGAACGCCTTCGGCAAATTCCTGCACGATCTGTGCAGCTTCAAGTTCCTCGTGGTGGAAAAGATCCTGCAAGCGCTGTACATCTTCTCCACCGCCTTCATCGTTCTCTACGGCGTGCTCCAGCTGTTCAATGTCCAGAGGGATTACTGGACCGGCGCAAGCAGATGGATGGGCGGCACCGGCCTGCTGTGCATCATCGTGGGACCCATCGCCGTTCGCCTCAGCTATGAGCTGATGATGATGGCCATTCTGCTGGTGAAGAATGTCATCTCCATCAACCGCAAGCTGGCGGACGAGACTGGCAGCGCCGGCGGCGATGTGTTTGCCGCCCCTGATGTGGAGGAGCTGAAAAAGGCTATCCAGCGCAAGGAGCCGCAGCCCCAGCCTCCGGTTCAGCCTCAACCCCCGGTTCAGCCGCAGCCGCAGCCCCAACCTCCGGTGCAGCCCCAGCCCGTTTGGGAGGAGCCTGCTCGGCCCGCCCAGTTCTGCCGGGAGTGCGGCAGCAGACTGGAAAACGGCGTTTGCCCCCAGTGCGGGAAGCCCGCGCAGGAGCAGTAAGCGTCAGCATAGTAAAAAAGAGGCCGTCCGGCGTATGCCGGACGGCCTTTTTAGCTGCGGATAGATCAGTTGTTGTCGTCGGGACGGGGACGGCGGTACTCCAGTGCCGGCTCCTCGCCCTTGAGCACGCGGAGAGCGCCCTGCGCCAGCGCCAGCAGCTCGTCCTCGCCGGGGTAGACGGTGATGGGGGCGATCCAGCCGACCATCTCGGAAATGGCATCCACCGTCTCCTTGCCGTAGGCGATGCCGCCGGTGAGGATGATCTGATCCACCTTGCCGTGCATAACGGCGGCCATGGCGCCGATCTCCTTGCCGATCTGATAGTGGAACGCGTCCACCACACCGGCGATCTTCTTATCGTGTTCGGCCTGCGCCAGCAGATAGCGCATGTCGTTGGAGCCGGTATAGGCCACCAGACCGCCGCGGCCAGACAGCATGCGGTGCATCTCCCCCTCGGTGTACTTGCCGGAGAAGCACTGCTTCACCAGCTGGCCGGTGGGCAGGGAGCCGGAGCGCTCGGGAGAGAAGGGACCCTCGCCGTCCAGTGCGTTCTGGGTGTCCACCACGCTGCCCTTCATGTGGGCGCCGATGGAAACGCCGCCGCCCATGTGGCAGACGATGAGGTTCAGCTCCTCATATTTCTTGCCCTGCTCCTTGGCAAAGCGCTTGGCCACGGCCTTCTGGTTCAGGGCGTGGAAAATGCTGACACGCTGGAACAGGGGATGACCGGCATAGCGCGCCACATCAGCCATCTCATCGATGACCACGGGGTCCACGATGTAGGAGGGGATGCCCAGCTCGTCGCCGATCTCGCGGGCGATCAGGCCGCCCAGGTTGGAGGCGTGCTGACCCTGAATGCCGATGGTGCAGTCCGTGACCATGTTGTCGTTGACGGCGTAGGTGCCGCCGCGGATGGGACGCAGCAGACCGCCGCGGCCGCTGACGGCGGACAGGGTGCGGGCGTCGATGCCCTGCTCGCGCAGCGCGCGCATGACCAGATCGCGGCGCCAGTCCTTCTGGGCGGCGATGGTTTTGAACTGGGCAATGTCCTCCGCACTATGGCGCAGGGTCTTGTCAAAGAGCAGCTGCTCATCCTCATAGACACCGATCTTGGTGGAGGTGGAGCCGGGGTTGATGACGAGAATTCTGTAAGACATGGGGGGTTCCTCCTAAGCTCATTTGTTCCGGCGGGCGCATTTTCACGTGCCCCGCAAATCACTATTCTCCATTATACAAAATTTTTCTCAGTCTGTAAATGGCTTTTTACGCAAAAATCGCGGAGTTTTCCCCATCATGATGGTGAATAGATTGACAAAGCCCGCCGCGTGCTCTACAATAGTATGAATGACTGCCAGTATTTTAAGCCGCCCTTCCATTCGGGGCGGCGGAAAAGGAGATAGACCACCTATGGAAAAGAATACGTTTTATATCACAACGCCCATCTACTATCCATCGGACAAGCTGCACATCGGCCATACCTACTGCACCGTAGCCACCGACGCCATCGCCCGCTACAAGCGTTTGCGGGGCTACGACGTGATGTTCCTCACCGGTACCGATGAGCACGGCCAGAAGATCGAGACCAAGGCCGAGGAGGCCGGCATGACCCCCCAGGCCTTTGTGGACCGCATCGTGGAGGGAGAGCGGGGCGTCCGCGATCTGTGGAAGCTGATGAACATCTCCAATGACCGCTTCATCCGCACCACCGATGACTATCACTGTGCCGCCGTGCAGAAGATCTTCAAGAAGATGTATGACAACGGCGACATCTATAAGGGCGCCTATAAGGGCAAGTACTGCACCCCCTGCGAGAGCTTCTGGACTGAGAGCCAGCTGGTGGACGGCAAGTGCCCCGACTGCGGCCGCGAGGTACACGATGCCGAGGAGGAGGCCTATTTCTTCCGGCTGAGCAAGTACGCCGACAGGGTGCAGCACCTGCTGGAGGACACCGACTTCCTGCAGCCCCGCTCCCGCGTCAACGAGATGGTGAACAACTTCATCAAGCCCGGTCTGGAGGACCTGTGCGTCAGCCGCACCAGCTTCACCTGGGGCATCCCCGTGGACTTCGACCCGGGCCACGTGGTGTACGTGTGGGTAGACGCGCTGTTCAACTACTGTACGGCGCTGGGCCTGGACAACGACCGGTATCACGATTTTGAGAAGTTCTGGCCTGCCGACTACCACATCGTGGGCAAGGAGATCGTCCGGTTCCACAGCATCATCTGGCCCGCCATGCTGATGAGCGTGGACCTGCCCCTGCCCAAGCATGTGTACGGCCACGGCTGGCTGGTCATCGACGGCGGCAAGATGTCCAAATCCAAGGGCAATGTGGTGGACCCCTACGTGCTGGCAGAGATGTTCGGCGTGGACGCCCTGCGTTTCTTCCTGCTGCGGACGTTCCCCTTCGGCTCCGACGGCAACTTCTCCAACGAGCTGCTGATCGGCACCATCAACACCGACCTTGCCAATAAGCTGGGCAACCTGGTGAGCCGCACCACCGGCATGGTGGAGAAATACTTCGGCGGCAAGCTGCCCGCCGCCCGCGAGGACGCGCCGGAGGACTGCGACCTGAAAAAGACCGTGTGTGCCCTGCGGAGCCGCTATGAGGCGGAGATGGACAAGCTCCAGCTGCAGAACGGGCTGGACGAGATCTTCAAGGTCATTGACCGCGCCAACAAGTATATCGACGAGACGGCCCCCTGGACGCTGGGCAAGGACGAGAGCAAACACGTCCGGCTGGCCACGGTGCTGTATAACCTGCTGGAGACCATCCGCGTGTGTACTACGCTGCTGATGCCGGTGATGCCGGACACCTGTGAGAAGATCTTTGCCAAGATCGGCGCAGGCGCGGCAGCCCGCACCTGGGACAACGCCAACGTGTGGGGCGTGCTGCCCACCGAGGCTCAGGTCTCCAAGGGCGAGAATCTGTTCCCCCGCGTGGACGCCGAGGCCACGCTGGAGAAGCTCAACGCCATGCAGGAGGCTCAGAAGAAGGCGGCGCTGCCCGCCGTGGAGGTGGAGCCCTTCGTGCAGGAGGAGGTGGACTTCGACACGTTCCTGAAGTCCGACTTCCGCGCCGTGAAGATCAAGAACTGCGAGGCTGTGAAGAAGAGCGACAAGCTGCTGAAGTTCACGCTGGACGATGGCAGCGGCACCGACCGCATCATTCTCTCCGGCATCCACCAGTACTATGAGCCGGAGCAGCTCATCGGCAAGACGGCCATTGCCATCCTGAACCTGCCGCCCCGCAAGATGATGGGCATCCCCAGCTGCGGCATGCTGATCTCCGCCGTCCATCAGGAACACGGCGAGGAGAAGCTGCACCTGATGCTCATCGATGACAGCGTGCCCGCCGGCGCCAAGCTGTGCTGAGCATCTGACACGACGATGAAAGGGACCTGAACGCATGGCGTTCAGGTCCCTTTTTTGTCCAGTTGTCAGGAAATGCGGAACAGGCGCTTGCCGTTCTCCGTGGTGAGGCGGGCCATCTCCTCCGGCGCGACGCCCTTCCACTCTGCCAGCTTTTCCGCCACCAGACGGACATAGCCGGAGTCGTTGCGCTTACCGCGATAGGGTACCGGCGTCATGTAGGGGCTGTCCGTCTCGATGAGCATCCGGTCCAGCGGCGTCACCGCCGCCACCTCCGGCGCGCGGCGGGCGTTCTTATAGGTCACGGGGCCATCAAACCCCAGATACCAGCCCAGCTTCAGCAGCTCCTGCGCCATCTCGGGACTGCCGGAAAAGCAGTGAAACACGCCGGTGACATCGGGGAATTCCCGCACGATGGAGAGGGTGTCGGCGTGAGCCTCCCGATCGTGGACGATCACCGGCAGCTGAAGCTCCTGCGCCAGCGCAAGCTGGCGGCGGAACACCTGCTGCTGGAATTCCCGAGGCGGGTTCTCCTCCCAGTAGTAATCCAGCCCGATCTCGCCGATGGCCACCACCTTGGGCTGCTGCGCCAGGGGGCGCAGGGCCGCCAGATCGTCGTCGGTGCAGCCGCCGCAGTTCTCGGGGTGGATGCCCACCGCCGCGTAGACATGGGGGTAGGCCGCCGCCAGCTCCACCGCTCTGCGGGAGCTGGTGAGGTCGCAGCCCGGATCGATGACCAGCCCTACACCGCAGTCTGGCAGGGCCGTCAGCAGCTGGTCGCGGTCGGCGTCGAAGGCTTCATCGTCGTAGTGGGCGTGGGTATCGAACAGCATGGGTCAGTCCTCCAGGTGAACGCGGCCCAGCTTTGTGGCGGCGATGTATTTATCCTTGATCTCCCGCAGGCGGGCCATATGGGGCTGCTCCATGTGGACGCGCTGGTGGGCCGCGCTCTCCCAGCGCTCAATGAGCAGGACCTCGTTCTCGTCCTGAGCGGAGAAGTAGTAGTCATAGGCCAGGCAGCCGTCCTCCTGCCGGATCTGGGTCAGGATACCCGCCTCCACGATGTCGCGGACGAAGGACTCGCGGCAGCCGGGCTTGGCCGTGTAGCGCACGTACAGGATCAGTTGTTCTTCCATGGTTCAGCACCTCCAGATTTTATTGTCCCCATTGTAGCACACGGCGGAGGACGGTGCAAATTTTTTGGACGCGGAGCGAAAAATGTATTTACAATCCGTATTATATAGGGTATGATTTACGGGCTGTATAAAAATAAACGGGGTGAGAGAATTGGCAACGGATTTTTCCAGAACGTTGAGCCTGCTGCGGCAGGAGATGGGCATCAGCCAGCGGAAGGCCGCTGCGGCACTGGGCATCAGTCAGGCGCTGCTGAGCCACTACGAAAATGGCATCCGCGAGCCCGGACTGGCCTTCGTGGCCCGGGCCTGCGACTTCTATCACGTGTCGGCGGACTTTCTGCTGGGGCGCACCAGCTCCCGCGACGGGTCCATCATTGAGGCGGCGGAGCTGTATGACGCCAGCGACGAAAAGGGAACGCTGAAGGGCAGTATCCTGGCCACCTTGCAGAAAAAGCTGGTGGTGAACACTGCCGGCGTGCTGTTCGACCTGCTGGGCAAGTGCGGCGACCGGACGGCCATCACCGCCGCCGGCGACTATCTCAGCACGGCGCTGTATACCCTGCTGCGGCACTACTACCGGCGAGGCGGCGGCAACGAGGATTTCTTCGCCGTGGACAGCGTGGACTTCGATGCGGGCACGGTGGACGCCGCTATGCTGCGCAGCCGCGCGGTATACCTGCGGGCGCTGGCTGAGACGGAGCAGGTGCCGGAGCTGAACTCCGATGCGCTCACCGCCGCCCCCGGCGTGGGGCAGAGCACGGCGCAGGTGGTCCACAATGTGGACGACCTGGCGGCGAAGCGGTGAAAATAATTTTGACATCCTCGGCGGAAATGGATTCCGCCTGCGGCAAGGTTTTGCCCCGCAAAACGCTTGTACGCGCTCCACGCGGGCAGCGTGGATTTCCAAAGGAGGCTTTCTACTATGTTTGACCAGTCCCATATCCGCAACTTTTCCATTATTGCCCACATCGACCACGGCAAATCCACGCTGGCGGACCGCCTGCTGGAGAAGTGCAACGCCGTGCCGGAGCGGGAGATGGAGAACCAGCTGCTGGACAATATGGATCTGGAGCGGGAGCGGGGCATTACCATCAAGTCCCGCGCCGTCCAGATCTTCTATAAGGCGCAGGACGGAGAAACCTACGCCCTGAACCTCATCGACACCCCAGGCCACGTGGACTTCAATTATGAGGTCAGCCGGTCGCTGGCCGCCTGCGAGGGCGCGCTGCTGGTGGTGGATTCCACCCAGGGCGTGGAGGCCCAGACGCTGGCCAACACGTATCTGGCCATGGACCATGATCTGGAGATCCTGCCGGTGTTCAACAAGATCGACCTGCCCGCCGCCGACCCCCTGAAGGCCAAGCAGGAGGTGGAGGACATCATCGGCCTGCCCGCGCTGGAGGCCCCGGAGATCTCCGCCAAGCTGGGCATCAACATCGACGCCGTGCTGGAGGACGTGGTACAGAACGTGCCCGCCCCCAAGGGCGACCCCAGGGCGCCGCTGCGGGCGCTGGTGTTCGACAGCCAGTACGACCCCTACGTGGGCGTGGTGGTGCTGTTCCGCATCATGGAGGGTACCATCCGCAAGGGCCAGA
>ERZ773229.1766-NODE-1766-length-13991-cov-3.996197_pt1 | contig 13991 bp, 7 predicted proteins | sample MGYA00580992_ERZ773229 | MGnify/ENA primary metagenome ERZ773229 (study PRJEB29015, sample SAMEA2737795) | human gut metagenome | biome: human gut; feature: human-associated habitat; material: faeces | place: China | collected 2012 ... | reverse complement strand
ATCTTCATAGTAATTTGCGGGAACAGTGTAACCAGAACGGGCAAGACCGATAATTGCCCACTCGCCGCCGATGGAGCCGACCTCCGGCGCTTTGACAGCGGACACCATATAGGCGGCGCTGCCTTGTACTTCATTCTGGACGCTAGATGCCGCCAACGCGGGAACAGTCAGCGTCAAAAGGATCGCGAGGGTCAGAATCCATGCAGAAATTCGTTTGATTCTTCTCATTTGTATTTCCCCCTATAAATGCGGCAATCAGGGCTGCCCCCAAATGGGGGCAGTCCTGTGCTGCAAAGTGATTATTTTGTGGTCTTCGCCACGTTTTCCACGAAGCGGTGGAGAATGGCTGCAACCTGTGCGCGGGTAGCGTTGCCGGTCGGCATGAGCTTGCCGGCGCTGCCGTTGACCAGCTTTTCGGCAACAGCCCATTCCAGCGAAGCCGCGGCATAGCCGGACACGCTTGCGTGGTCTGTAAATCCATTCAAGCCGGAGCTTGCGGCGGTATTGTACTTCTTGTGCTGCGCATAGCGGTACAGAATTGCCGCCATCTGCTCACGCGTGACGTTTGCGTTCGGAGAGAACGTCGTGGTGCTGGTGCCGTTGACGATGCCGTTGTCGGCTGCCCACGTCACAGCGTCCTCATAGTAGCCGTTGTACTGGACATCCGAGAATCCGCTGCGACCGTTGACTGCGGGCTGGCCTTCCAGACGGTACAGAACCGTGACGAGCATCGCGCGGGTCATGGATGCGTTCGGAGAGAACGTTGTGTCGCTCGTGCCTGCGAACAGACCGTTTTCATACGCGAATGCAACATCCTCGTAGAACCAGTCGCTTTCACGCACGTCCGTGAACGGAAGTTTACCATTGGTGAACTCAACTTCGATTCTGGTCGATACCGTGAGCTTGTCAATGGTATAGGTCTTGACTGCGCCGACAGACTTGCCGTTGACCTTGACGTCCTTGACCTTATAGCCGGTGTCCGGTTTGAAGGTGAAGGTAACAGACTTGCCGATGTGCTGGAATGTCAGCTTCGGTTCGACCGTGCCGTTCTTGCCAACCTTCAAAATCTTGCCCAGCAGTTCATTGACATACTGTTCGGGGCTGATGTCCGCAGCGCGGAGCCAGCCGTTGTAGTAGGTTCCATTGCCAAGCGACGGGTAATTCGGATCGTTAAACCAGTCGGCGACTTCATGCGAATAGTCGTTGACATAGTGCCAGACAACCACGTCATTGTCGTTCAGTGTCCAGTTCTTGAGACCCTGATTCGGATGCGTGCCGTTGACGGTGTACATCCAGCCGGACTTCTTGCCGTTGGTGAACTCACTCAGCGTGTATCCGCCAAGGCAGGACGGGGCATAGATGGTGCTGACGTAGTTGCTTTCCGCACCGATATACCGCAAGCCTGCATCGCTCATGGCTTCGGTAAAGAGGTCATAAACCGTAGCGTTCTCTTGCAGCGCATACGTTTTGGTGGGAACCCACGTGACGTATTCGGGCAGATAGCTGTCGGTCGTCAGGTCAACATCCTGCGTTGCTTCGAGCGCGCCGATGAGACGGAATGTGACTTCAATGTCGCCGGGTTTGACAGCATCCAGATCGGACATGGCTTTTTGGAAGATTTCCTCCACCCGTTCGCAAGAAACTGCGGCGTTCATATCCCTCTGTGCGGTCTGAAGGACGGACAGGAGCTTCTTCTTCGCGGCAGTGCCATACTTTTTGGTCTTGTCGCTCAGAAGCTCGTCATAGTGCGCCTTGAGTTTCTCGTAACGCTCGGACTGCTTTTCACGGAGGATTGCCTTATAAGCATCCTCGGCGGCGGTCAAGGTCTTGTAGTTCGCGGCCTTGACCTTTTCCTTGTCGGCACTGGAAAGCTTGGTGTAGGCACTGCGTGCTTCTGCAATGGCGTCATAGCTGTATTCATTGACCTCACCGATGCTATCGATCATGTCAATGACTTCCTGTGCGCTTGCGTCCGCACGCTTCACGGCATCTGTCATGTTGTACAGACTGTTTTTGCCGGTTTTGAAGCGATCATACGCAACGAGTGCATAAGTACCTTGCTCTGAGGACATTTGGTTGTTGTCTTTATCGCTGCCTGGCAATGTATGAAGGAAGCTGCCATCCGCCTGCTCAAAGGTCAGGAGATTTTCCAGTGCGGAATGCCCATTCTTCACGAAGCGGCTGTCTGTATCCGCATCGATATTGAGCGCAGACAGCGCGACAATGACCTGTGCGCAGCTCTCAGCGTTTGCTTTACCCCAGCTGGAGAATCCGCCATCGCTGCTTTGCTTGGTGGATAGCCATGCAAGTGCGGCATCAACAACATCCTGAACATTTTTGTTGCTCTTATAGTACGGAGCCAATGCCTGAATTGCCATTGCCGTCATATCGACATCGGTTACAGTACCATCAAGCGCCCAGCCGCCCTCACTTGTGCGGTTGTCGAGGATTGCTTTAATCAGCTGATCACGGCTGGACGAAGTGTAGTTCTTGCTGTCCAAAGCGATCAGCGCCCAGATCGGGCCGTTGATGCCCTGCTTCAGATCATAGGTAACATCATCAAGCGCAGTCAGAAGATTGTGACCGCCCACACTTGTGGGATCTTCTCCGATAGCGGTCAGTGCCAGTGCAATACGGGCATTGTCTGTAGACTTGTCCGCATTCAGCTTGCCGGAACTGATATTATCCCTCACATAGGCTACAACGCGATCATAGTAACCGTCATAGTAGCTGTTCAGGACATCCGCATTGCCGCGTGCCAGTGCAAGGACGGCCCATTCGCCGCTGCTGGAACCGATTGTCGGCGTAGGTACTTTCTTTTTAATGTTGGCAAGCGCCTTTTTCAGATACTCGCTGTAGCCGGTGTCCTCACCAGAGCCGCCCTGTTCCAGCTTTTCAAGTGCGGCAAGCGCCTTGGTCAGCTTTGTTGCATCAACACCGTTTTTGTCGGGCAACGCGTCATACGCAGCCTTTGCGGCGTTGATCTGCTTCTTATCAGCAAGGGTAACGGCAGATTCGTCGGGCAGATTATCGATCAGTTGTATCACATAGTTGCGCTCCATTTGAAGCATCCGTGTGTAGCACTGGTCGATAACGGAAATTGTTTCCGAAGTAAGATACTGCTCCTGATCCGCAGTCAGCGCATTGAGCGCTGCCTTTGCGGCATAAACAGTCTCTTTATCTCGGAGCGTCAGATTGTCAGGGTCAGGGAGTTTGTTTGCGGCAGTTGTAACGGCATCTGCTGCGGTCATATCATCAATGACCTTTTCACACGCAGCCAGCTTGTTATACTGGGCTTCGTGGTCTGTCTTGAAAGTTGCCTGAGCTGCTGCGTCTAGTGCGTCGAACAAGCTACGCGCCATGCGCACAGTTCTGGCATCATCCAGCGTCAGACGGCTTGCTGCGGGAAGATCATCAATGATTTCTACAAGCTCTTTTGCGTCGCCACTCTTGACAACCTGAATGGTGTACTTTGTGGCGGTGCCGCCGTTATTCATGCTGCCCCATGCACGCTCACCAACGCCGACGTAGATCACGTCGCCAGAGGTCACAGACAGCATATCGCCGCTCATGTAGCGGCTGTTCTCATCCTTATAGGAGTTGAGATACATCCGCGCCTGATAGTTTTTGTTTGCGGCGGTAAAGCGAACAGTCACGCCGGTCACGCCGGTTTCTTCTGCCGGGATCGTCAGCACATAATCTGTCGTCGTGCTGGAGAACGCCGGGGACAGCTCTGCACCGGAAACAATCAGGCTTTGCAGCGAGGTATCGGTGCCGCTCCATGTTCCGCCGATGTCCGCGCCGAGCTTCGTGGTATACATGAGATGGATCTCGTCGCCGTCTGCCAGTCCGCCGTTGGTATAACGGAAATCGGAGAAGCTGGCGTTGACGAACCAATCATTCTTTGTACCCATCCAGCCGGAGTTGGGACCGCCGGTGAACTCTGCGAGCGTGTAACCGTCTTTCTCGACCGATGCAAGATACGTTGTACCGTAATCATAACCGCCACGGTTCCAGGTATAGCCTGCACCTTCGAGCGCCTTGAGGGCAACGGTCATCATGCTGTCATCCTTGGTCAGATCGTAATACCCTTTAACGATGGTCTTCTTCAAGCTGTCGGGCAGAGATTCATCCAGATACGTCGTGTTCTCGACGATAACATGGACGCGCCCAACGACTTCGGAACCGCTGTACGGATAATGCTCACCAACCTTACCGGATTCAGAAGACGAACCGATTGTCGGCACCTTCTCCATCGCGGAGACGGCTTTCTTTCTGGCGGCAATGACTTCGGCTTCGGTCGCTGCTTTTTCGATTTCTTTCAAACCGTTAGCCAGCGCTGCGTCAAGTTCGTCCCGATGTTCCGCATCATACTTGTTTGCGGCAACAAGAGCGTTGTACTTCGCATTGACGATGTTCGTTGCGGTTTCCTTGGCCTTGGTCAGCTTTTCGGTGTCACTTTCGACCGGTCCCCATGTGATCGTGACGGTCACATCATTGTAGGGCATTGCAAAGCCGAGGTAGGCGTCGGGAATGTCAACGTTGACTACATCAGAGGACTTGCCCTTGTAGCCAGAATCATCATAGACGCGCTGCGTGCCGCTGATAACGTCGGACCGGCTGATACCCTCGTATGTAATGCTCTTGACTTCATACTCGGTATTGCCAATCTTGACGGTCAGGTTGCCCTCGGTGCTATACTCGCCCGGACGGCTGGTTGTGCCTTCCAGCGTCAGAACAATGCTGAGATCTTCGTCGCTGATCGACCATGCGGCGCTCTCCGTCGGATATGTGCCTTTTGCATTGCGTGTCTGGAAATATGCCGCGTAGTCTACACCGGTATAAATCCGAACCGGTGTCAGCGGGTCGGTTTCGCTGAAGGTTTTAGAGAACAGCTCCGTTTTGCCGTCGTAAGCGCCGAAGGTGTACGGCGTTACGATATTGATAGCCTGTGTATGGTCGTGTTTGCCACCCTCTGCGCGGTCCATCTTGGCAGGATTGTTGCGCAGATCGTCGATCATGGCGTTCAGCGCAGCGGTTGATTCATCCGAATCGCCAACAACGTTAAGCGTCAGCTCATATGTTTCTGCTTCGGGGAGTTTTTCTCCCTTTTCATCCATATAAGCCTTGATCTTATCGTACTTGGCTTTTTCGGAGTTTGTGAGCTGCGAACGCTGATAGCTGTTCATGCTGGTATAGCACTGAATCAACGTCGTTGCCGCTTCTTTGACGCTTGCGCTGGCGGTGATCTTGTTCACATCGTCCGGGAGCTTATTCAGATTTGTCCGGAACGTCTCAAGCGCTGTTTTATTTGCCTGAATCGTTTCGGTCTGCTTGCTCTGGATGGTGCGGATCGCTGCCTGCTGCGCAAGGTATGCTTCGCCGGTCGTAGCCGTCGAATCATTCAGAGTAGCAACGGCCGCCTTGTACGCAGCTTCGATCTCTGCCCAGGTATCGTCGCCAAAGATCTTCTTCGGATAGGCGTTGTAGACCTTATCCAATGCTGCTTTCAGCTCGGCGCGCACAGCATCAGGCTGTGTTGCATCTTCGACGGTCAGCTCCAGATACGGAGCCGCGACAGTCCCGGAGTAGAAGAGCGCGGAATCCTCGTCGTTTGCGCGTGCGTCATAGGCGGTGACAATGTACTTGCCTTCCTGATAGAGCTTGAAGCTCACGGAGCCGCTTGCATCCGACGTGGTTTCAGACAGAATCGGCGTGTCGGGGTAGCTGCCGTCCGTGTTCTGCGGACCATAGGCGGCAATCGTCGCGCCCTCGTAGGGGCTGTAGCTGCCGGTATATGTCCAGAGATGCGCGGACGTGCGCTCGACGGTAAGCGTTGCTGCTTCGCCAGCGCCGACATTCTGCGCCCCGGTTTCCTTGAAGCGCAGCGCAGCGAGGGAGCTTGTCATGCTCGTCCAATCTACAGCTGCACGATAAATGTAGTTGAACGTGTAGGACGGCCAGTCCATGTGCGTTAGCTGAATCTTGTCGCCGTCTTTCAGCACATAGCTGTCGTCTGCAAGATCCTGCTTCGCGCCGGGCGTTACACCGTAGAGCATCGTGCCATTGACGAACGTGTGCCAGACACTGTATTCACTCACGCCGTAATAGCTTCTGCTCGGTTTATAGCCGGTTTTCGTCCAGAGATCGGCAAGCGTTGCGCCACGATCCAACGTGACAGTTTGAATCTGCGGCTTATTTCCTACGGGGTCTACCATTTGATTGTACGGGTCATTAGGATTCGGAACCCGCAAATGCAGATCGTCCGTATAGGAGAATGTAACCGTTACCGTATCAGAAGCAGAAGTCAATCCGTAGGCTGCGGACAGGAAATTTCTCGTAAGCGCCGCGTACTGCTTTACCTCTGCATCGCTGATATATTCAGATACGGAATGTGCCGCTGCATAATCCGTCGCCGCTTTGCGGGCGGTTTCAAATGCTGTCCAGCTTTCTCCCGTGTACTTGCCGCCGTTTTCCGTCATGGCATACCGCTTTGCAAGTGCCTGAATGGTGCGCAGGTTGACTTTGGCTTCATCCACCTGATCGTTGAAAACCAACGTGTAGTTTTTCAGCGTATCCGCATAATCATCTGCGGTCTTCTGGTTCGCTGCAATGTTTACGCCTGTGGCAGAACCGTCACTATTGAACAGAGTGTCGAAATAATTCTGCGCTTCGCTGCGTACTGCGCGGAATCCCTGCGCACTGGGAACAGTACAGTTTTCAAGGTACTCCTCGCCGTAATTATACTGTTGCAGCGTCTCGTAGAGATACGTTGCGTTTAGCTGAGACGCAGGAATCAGCTTATCGATTTCTGCTTGCAGCGCAGCCCTCGCTTTTTCAATGTCTCCTTCGCTTGTTGCTGCTTTCAGAGCCTTTTGAGCTTGCTCACGCGGACCATCTTTCGCTGTAAACGTTGCCCAAAAGCTCCCGTTTTTGTTTGTGATTGTATCTGCTGCTTTACCATTGTAGCGGTCGCCAGACTGGACGTATTTGTCATTTCCGTCTGCTACAGTGGCAAGCAAATCCGTGAGCGGCTTTTTCTGCTCATCAGTAAGAGATCCTTCCGCTTCTCCCCACTCGACAAGGAGATATGCAGCATTCGTCAGTTTGGCATCTGATACAAAAAAGAGCAAATGATCTGCGGTTTCAGACAGTGTAATACCCGATAAAGTAATATACGATTTTGCTGCATTATAATTTGAAACAGCAGTTGTATATACCGTATCTGAACTGTCGCGTTTAATAGCGCCAGCCGTTGCTTTCCACTGGGTTAGCTTTTCAAGATTATAATAACAAGCACCATTCTTGGTTCTTTCTAGCGTTTTGCTGCTAATTTGAAGAAAATATACAGGATATTCTCTGCGAAAACTCTCATACTTGTTATTTTTGTCAAATGCACTAGGGTAAGACTTGCATGTACCAACTGAATTACTTTTCCAAAAATCACTAGATATATCAATTTTGGAATCAGCTGCGAGTGCTGGACAAGCAAAACTAAACAGTATTATTAGTGCTAATAATAGCGAAAAAAAACGACGGGGTGCGGCATTAGCCGCACCCCGCGTAGACATAGAATACTTTGATTTCATTGATGATACTTATTTGCCCCCAATAACAGCGACGATGGGAGACTCTGTTCCGTCCTGGGTAACAATCTGATAAAGCTGACCAGCTACAACCTCCAGATCATAACCACTTGCTGCATTAACAGCTACACCGTTGATATACACATGTTCGGCACTAGAAGTGACTGTATATGTTTCAGCGTCCAGTTCAAGCGTACTTCCGTCGGTGAGAGTATAGCTATCAAAACCGAACCCAACAGTCAACTCTTTCGACGATGCGCCAGAGCCAGTGCTATTTGCAACATACAGACCGCAGACCTCAGCAGAGGTTTCACCGAAGATACCCGCGTTGAACAAGACCGCACTGTAGACGCGAACGTAGCGTGCGGAGGAAATGCTGACAGGTGTGCCGTCTGCCTTGACCGCCCAAGACAGGTCGAATCCGTCACCGCCTGCACCGGCGTCAGTCGAAGGAGCGGCTGCGTAGGGGTTGTTGACAACGGTGCCATACTGAGAACCATTTACACGGACATCCGCATAGCCCCACTGATACACGTCGGTCATCTCAGCCTGCGTCGGAGCCGCCGTTGCGCCCTCGTTCAGAACGACCATGTCATCCTCAACAGTCGTAACACCTGTGTAGGTAATGACTTCCGCAGTACCGTTTCTCAGCCAGCTTACGCCGTTCACAGCGTTGCCGATGTTCCAAACGTTACCATAGTTTTCGTTGCTTGCATATTCAGGCCACCATGCAGCGGCTGCCGGAGTATCGGTGGTGTAGGTCTTGGGGTAGGTGCTGCCGGTGAGCTGCGGAATACCAGTCCACGTTGCTAGGGCAACTGCTGCATCAACATCGGATGCATTGTCCGAAGACGGAGCAGCAAAGTCCGTCGAGACGTAGATGCCAGCTTTTGCAAAGCTCTTTCCACCGATGGTGGTATTAGCAGTTGCAATCTTGATATAGGAGATGTTCTGGTTCCACTTGGTGTCGCTCATGTAGTGGCGGGAACCGGCCAGCGTGTACCAGTTTACACCATCGTTGGAAACCTGAACGCCAGCAGCTTCAGGATTGCCCTTAAATGCGTTGCCGTAAACAATGAAGTCAATGCCGTACTTGTTGTTGGCGTTGTTCTGAATACGGTTGTTACCCATATCGAACTGGACGTAGCCGCCAGCCATACCGAGGGAAACGCCGGTAGAAACGTAACCGGTCTTGAACTTCACATCGTTGCTGGAAGAGCTAACGTTGGTGTTGTCCGTGTAGAGCGCGCCCCAGCCGAAGCTGTTGGGACGAGCAAACTGGCCAACGGGCAGATAACCATTCACAGCAACCGGATTCGTGCCGCTTGCCGTTGCGGTGTAATGTGGGCAGGTGATGGTATAGGTTGTTGTGCCGTTGCTTGCGACGATGGTGATAGCGTTCGTTGCGTCGGTATTGATCGTATAGGCAACGTCGGTATCATCTGCACTGGGGGCGCTGTTCGGGGTAAGCGCCGTGCCATCAACGCTGACCGTAAAGCCATTTCGTACCCACAGGATAAATTGTCTGGGAATGTAGCTGCTACCATCAACGCTGACAACAGTACCGGTTGTACCGCTCCAACTGATAGTAACGGGTTCGCCTTCGCTGATGCTGACCTCAGCGTAGTCGCTTGCCGAAACGCTCATGCACAGAAGGCTCATAAGCATTGCGACAACCAGAAGCAGGGAAAGGATTTTCTTCGCTTTCATTTCTTTGCTCTCCTTATAAAAATATTCTTCCTTTGCGCCGGTGCAGTCCGGAAGTAAGGCTGCGCCGTCCATGCAGGCATCTCGCGCTTGCGCCGCATGAATGGCAGAAGCGTGATTTTTCACAACATGAATCGTTTCTCGCAAGGGATACCGGCACGGATGAGAAACACTCCGCGTCGGCGCATATGTCTACGGCTTGCGCCGTTGACCACAAAGGACTTTTCACGCCACAGATACAATACCGCTTCCTATGCTCCTACCCACCGCAATAAGGACCATGTTATCCGCCCGTTGGTGCGCTCGTTTCGCCGCGACACTTCCCCCGGACAGTATGCTCTCTCGCTGTAGCTATTCAGTTGTCGATGCGATTCATCATTTCGAGACGGGCGAAGGCCCGGTAGATTTGTTTTGAGATCCCCCGGTTCCGCGTTCCCAGCTCGGAACCGGGGATTTCGGCAGTCGGCTTCAGGGGGATGAAGCCAGTCTATGTGCAAATCCGTTCCCAAACAGATTGCATCTAATTTATTGTGCAGCTTCTTCCGCCGCAGGCTGCTGGGCAGCTTTCTGCGCCGCTTCTTTTTTCGCCGCGATTTTGGCGGCGTGTTCCTGCCGGAACAGCTTGAGCTGCTTTTTATATTCGTCCTTAAATTCCCGCGTGCCACGCGGGTTGACGTTTGCGGGGAACTTGACGCCGCGCGTCTGAAGCGCGTGGATCGTCCGCCCAGTGATTTTCTCATCCAGCCAGACATCGCCGCGAAACCGGCGGCCTTTGCCCTGAAACTGCTTTTTACCGTTCGGCATCCTGCGGCCTCCTTTCCTCGACTGTTTGGAAAGGAGATTCGGATTCCGGTTTTACCGGCGCAGCAGGCGCGCCGCGCTTTTTCTCGCGCTGGGCGTTGCGCTCTTTTCTGGCACGGAGCTTTTCAGCGCGCTCCTGCTCATAGATGGCGGTCTGATGCTTATATTCCTCATTAAAATGGAGGTATCGCTCTGCCTGCGGCCAGACAGCGAGCGCTTCTTTTGTGCGCTTGCGGATCAGCTCCTCGCGCCACTGCTGACCGTCAAAACGGTTCCGTGCGCCGCCGCTCATTTGGAGCCTCCCGCGGCAGCCGCTTTCTTCTCACGCTTTTTAGCGGATTTTTGTTCCCGACGGTCGGCTTTTGCTTTCTTCTTTCGCGCTTCTTTATCCTTTATATGCTGCGCCGACAGACGTTCGTATTCTTCCTGAAAGATTGCCGTGCGTTCCAACGGCAGCGCACTTAGGGCTGGACCTTTGTAGTCCACATAGCCGCTGTAATTCAGGGCCGTTGCCCAGGAGCCAAATCGAAGCGCCAGCAAATCGCCGCCGATAACCTCAGACTGAGCTGGGACGTGTCCCAGCTCTTTTTTGCATTGCCGTAGGTAGCGAGCAAGTTCTTCTCGGGAATCGTGTTGATGTGCAAGGATATATTCAATATTCTTTTGCGTAACAACAATGCGTGTGCGCTCTTTCATCCGACGCTCATGCAGCGCCCGGTTGTCTTGATCTCGGAACGGTTTGCCTTTCATGCCCGTACCTCCTTGGTACAGGCTGCATCCGCCCTTTGAAACTGCGAATCTAACGCCGCATAAAGGTCGCGCACGATTTTTCGATTTGCAAACGGCGGCGGGTTTTTAATGTTGGCAGATACTGAGCCGCTATAAAAGCTGCGGAGAGCTTTCGGCCATGATTCAAAACGGTATTCTAAGAAATCACCGCCGATTACTTCTACTCGCGCGGGCGGATGCCCGATGTCTTCCATGCAGGCTTTCAGGTAAGCGCTGAGCTGTTCAAGGCTGTCATTCTGGTGGTCTAAAATAAACTCAGTGTTTCTTCGTGCGATGATCTGCTTGACGCGGGACAAAAGCTGCGGGTCCAGGTTTTCCTGCCAGTTGGGCTGCTGGATTTGAAGCTGCTGTTCTTCGCCGTGCATACGTTTTTCCTCCTATCGTACTTTTTCACAGACTACCCCCCATCATGGGATAATCTGGATGAGACACAAATAAAAATAGCGCCACTTGTTCCGTAAAAGAGGGAACAGTTGACGCCCGTGTCAAGTACAATAAGCAGATCATCGTGCTGCCTACCATACGTTTTTTGCCCGCCTTCTGCATTTCAGGGGTCATAACCAGACAGAATCCCATGCAGTGAGAATAGCGATTCTTCCGACTTGGACTATGGATGTAATTTACATCCGCGCTCTGACTCCTACCTTCTCATGGGTCAAGCCCCACAATGGCGATCTTTCGATCACATGACTTGCAAACAAAACGCTGTCTTACGTTCTGCCGCGTGCCACTTTGGAATCTTGCTCATCCTTACGGCTCCGGGCGAGTAGCCGCGTACACTCCCAATGTACACAGCCTTCCTCTTTCATCACAGGCTCAGTCCAATCATGGCTGCGACCTGTGATTACACATCCTCGGCAAGCAAAAATCACGCAGTATGAAATTGTATGACCGCAGAATTGGTTTTCTCTTTTGTGGTATCCTAACCGTGTGTACGGCAAGGGTTTTTTCACGTAAAGTGTCCCAATCCATGTGAATTAAGATTGGAAATACCTGTGGCAGCAAGCACCTTGCCGCCTGCTGACGGGAGTTCTGACGGGAAATGGGCGCAAAAAAAGCCACCGGCGCAGCTGCCGGTGGACACAAAACGTCATTATTTTCAGATGATCATGCGCCGATTTTGAGGAAAGCGATGCTCTGGATACAGCGGCGCTTGCTCTCCATCGATGGGTGGACATAGAGCTTCAGCGTCGTTTTAATGTCCGCGTGACCGAGCAGCTCACTGACGCTTTTTATATCCGCGCCTGCCTCCACACATCTCGTCGCAAACGTGTGCCGCAGGGCATGAAAGCCTCGGTGACGGATGCCGCAGCGCCGCAGAAGCACCGTGAACTGATACTGGCAGGTGCGCGGGTCCATGGGGCGATCTTCGCGGCCGGTCATCAGATAGGCATCTGGCGGGAGCTTCGCGGAAACCCTTTTCAGCAAAAGCAGCAGCTCTGGATGCAGCGGTATGATCCGCTCGGAGCTGTCGCTTTTCGGGCGCTGCACCAGAAGCTGGGATACGCCATGCAGCGTGACGCGCTGCACAGACCGGCGGACATGGAGCGTCCCGGAAAGAAAATCAATATCGCTTACGCGCAGCGCGCAGGCCTCACCGACGCGAAGTCCCGCATGAAGCGCCAGCATTACGGCAAGGCTGATTTTCTTTGACGGGAATAGGGCTTTTCCGAGTACAGCAAGCTCCGTCTCAGAAAATACGTCGATCTTCTTCTGCGTACAAGCCGGGAGCTTCGCGTTCAGCGCGTCGCAGACGCAGTGATACTCCCGCTGAGCAAAGCGCAGCAGCGTCTTGATCAGCACCGCCAGATCGCGTACTGTTTTTGCGGATAAACCGCCGCTGCCGTCAATGCGTCCGTGCTGCTTCATCCAGAGCAGAAAATTAGAAAGCTCTTTTGCCGTCAGCCGGGAAACAGGGATGCCTCCGAGGTGCGGCAGAATATGGCGTTCCAACATGAAACGGTAACGCTCCCGTGTGGAGAGTTTGACATCGGTTTGAAGCAGATACTGAGAAAAAAGCTCTTTCAGCGTCAGCTCACACGCAGCCGTGCTTTCGTGTGTCAGCGCCTGCATTGCTGCCAGCTGCTTCTTCTTTGCAATATCGTGCGTCCGCCCATAGACAGACTTGTATTTTGCCTTGCCATTTGGCAAGCGCATGGCGATATACCGCGCCTCCCAGCGACCGTCTTTCCGGTGATAAATGTTCTCTCCGTATTTCGGCAAGTGCTCCACCTTTCCTTTTTACCAGAATCATGACGGCAAATACAAGACAAAACCGTTCTGCATCTGCTGATGCAGATTTACATAACTGCTTCACACACTTTTTACACGATGAAATTTGCAAGAAATTGATGATTGAAGACATGGAATCGGGTTGACTTTTCTATATCTGCATGTATAATAAATGTGAAAGTAGAATATTTTGTGGTTTAATCGTCACGTGAAGTGGGACACTTTACGTGAATTTTTTGCTCAAAAATAAAACGGCCTTCGCAGCACACTACGCCCACGAATGCCGATTCACTGGCAGGAACTCCTGCCGGTAAAAAGCAGACCGTTGACGAGGCGTCGCTTTTGTTCCATGCTCAGGCGCGTATCTGACTTATCTCCCGCAGTTGGAGCTTCACAGTGACCGGTTCGCGGGGACTTTCACCCCATTCCGCATTGAGTTCGTTCCCTTTAGAAACGAACACCTGAACAGTCTATTCCTTTCTTCTATTTTAGCGCATTTTTCTGAAAATGCACGAATTATTTTGAAGAAGGCTCCTTCTGATTTCCTTTCTTAGATTCAGATTTCTTTTTCTGTATTGGTTCTCAGCTAGAGTTGGTCCTTCAAGCTACGCCGTGGTGTCGCGGCGCTGGTGACAGCAAAAGCGCGGACGTTCCCCTTGGCGGGAGCGTCCGATTTGCTATTTGCCCTCTATATTTATAATGTATAAGTTTGACGTGCAGCTCCCGTTTTCACGGTGTCGGCGCTGGCGCTGGATGTATCCGGCGCGTTCTAAGTCATTCAAGGCACGCTGAACCGTGCGCGGCGAGAGGTGCAGGTCGCGGGCTATCGTCTTGATGCCCGGCCAGCAGCTCCCGCCGCCTGCACGGTCACGGAGG
>ERZ773229.1760-NODE-1760-length-14024-cov-10.745579_pt1 | contig 14024 bp, 11 predicted proteins | sample MGYA00580992_ERZ773229 | MGnify/ENA primary metagenome ERZ773229 (study PRJEB29015, sample SAMEA2737795) | human gut metagenome | biome: human gut; feature: human-associated habitat; material: faeces | place: China | collected 2012 ... | reverse complement strand
AACAGTTACAGTACCACAGCATACCGTTGTCGTACCAAAACCGGCTTGTTCGTACTAAAATTATACCACGTTTCAGCGTTGTTTTCAAGTTCTTTCGCAATTTTGTGTTTTTGGATTTTTTTGCATTTCCGCACTTTTTATGCGTATGGATTTTCATGTGATATCGTGCTCACTCTTCGGAGCGTCCGGGACCCGGGGCTTCCGCCGGGGCGTTCGCCCTGCCCAGATGCGCTCCTCTGCTGCCTCTTTTGCTGAAATTTCACCGGAAGTGATTTTGAGGAATGGAGTGAGAAACGGGGCTATTTTTGTTCGATATAAAACAATTATTCTGTTATAAAACCGCATGGATGAGATTTTGCAACCACACCCACACGGTTTGAGGTTTGAAAGATTATTTTAGATCAGTGTACGGCTCTCAGCATAAAACATATCATTTCCATCCGGTAAAAGCCAATTCAATCCATGCTGTTTCCATTTTTAGTAAACGGGTGGGGTTTCACTCTTTAGAAATTCAGTGTTCCCTTAACTTCGCTCTCTTTAATGACAATACTAGCTTTCACATCTTCTGGCAGGGTACTTTCTCTGATTACATTTTCGATTTTTCCTTGTAAAGAATTATCTTCCCACGGGCTTTTTATAATAATCAAATCTCTAAAGATCTCATCTTTTAAGCGCAGGTCAATCCATTCACCAACGCTTTCATTTCCCCACAAGGAAACCATAATCCTTGTTTCGTGCTCATATTCCCACGGATTAGATTTCTTCCGTCCCAGTGTTGTCGCATCATAAGCGATTGCTGGCACAGTTTCTCCCCCAACCTCAATTGTTGCTTCTCCACTATACTGTCGTGTAAATTCAGGATCGTCTGTTGGGATATACTGAATATCGAACATGGACACATTGCTTATTGAATTGTTGAGATTAAAATCCGTATGTATCCGCGGCAACCCCAATTTCGTCCCGATAATCCCGTTTTGATTCACTGCGCGACGATACTCATCACTATGGTAGAATATCTTCTTATTATTCGCTATCAGCGCATAATCCATATAAATCTTTTCTTGAAAATTATTAGCAAAATTATTGAAGCACAACTGAACCTTTTCTTCCTTGTCATCCATTCCATAACTTACCCAAAACGGAACAGCTTCATGCTCATCGTGTGAGAAACATGTAATATAACGACATGCAGCCAGCGGTTCAATTCCATTTCGTTGCATTTCCATACGGTCATTCAGTCTTGCGTATGTCAGGTTATTACTTCTGAACGTATGGTTTTGAAAAATTAATTTTAATGTATTCAGGTTTGTTGTGTAGCGAAATCTCTCATATTGCTTGATTTCCGGAGGAATTACAAGATTACACTTACCTACCACTTCCGTGTTTTCTCTGTCAACTACCGGTTCAAGCCTCAGCCCAATTCTTTCATTGTCAAACAAATCTGGAGCAACCATCGCACGCACCTCGTTCCATCTTAAAACATATTATAGATTAACGTCTCAACTTTTTCTGTTCTTCGAAGTCAGTTTACACTATCCGTTCCATATGAATTTGCCGCGCAAGCTCCTAGAGTTCCGTTTGTCCGCATGGCAGCATATTATTTTAATTCTTTCTGCTTCTCATCCGCGCTGATGCCTTCGGCCCAGCAGTTTCTCCACAAGATTTTCTGCTTCATTCTTCTTCACAGCTTTGAAAGCCTTCTGATGAGCCTTGAGCGCATCGATGAACGTCGTAATAGAAAAAGATTTCATTAGTCAAAGATGAGATAGAATCCTGTTTCTATGCCACTTTGTGATGTGAAGTCATTGGTAACCCTTGGTTTATTCTCGTTTTTTGTTCTGGTCACAAGATATCAGCTTTTTTGTATTTTCGTTTTGGTATATCATTATTGCACAATTCAAGTGGCATTCAATAAACTTATCATACCGCAAAGTCAGCAATGCAGTCGCTTATAGATGAATGCAGGCTATAATTTTTAATTCGAAGTCCTTTCATAACTTTCCTTGCTCTTTTTCTGTCAGCATCTGAATAACAGCTAATATGCCATGTTGCATTTCTTTTTCGCTGATCATGACCATAATCAATATAGTCCATATAGCTCAATATGGAATGACAGCCCTCTGGAATTTGAGCGCCGCACCGCCTCTCCAAATTTTTAAGAATATCCTGTGTTCTTTGAGCTTGCTCAAGCCAAAATCTCTGTGTTACCGCATATTTTGCTGCGTATTCAGAATATGGCATTTTATCGTTTCTTCCATCATCAAGAAACTCAAAAATATCTTCTGCATTTGGATCAATTCTGCCTCGATGCGCAATTGCATATTGAACATTAAGTATAATCCATCCAAGAAACCGCTCATCATTAAGAGAAGCCAAGAAACCTTGATTCATGTGACCCACGGCGGACAAATCATCATAATTGCAACCGCATCTCGTAATTGCATTAATGAATGAAAAATAGTTCATGTCTGCTGGTGCAAGCGAGTGACCAAGGACATAAATATTTTCAATATCTTCTATGTGCACGCCATTTTTCATTAGTGACATGCAAAATTCATCTATCCTATCTGCGGTGTGCTTATCAGTCCTATAAAGTGCTTCTTCTACAGCGTATAATCCCTCAAATCTTGGCAGCCCTTTTGCCGGATCCTCCGGCTTGATAAAATGCTGTTCTATCAGCTCTTTAAGTGGCATTTCGGGATGTGTTGAATGCCCCACCACAATTGAACTTGGATCTGTTGCCACTCCATGAATATGAAAATCATTACTTGGATTTACACCAAACCGCTTTTCCAACGTATCTGTATAATTAAAGTTCACGATAAATGAATCATCCGAAAATCTGAAGCCGCTATTTTCTTCCTTGATGTTGAAGGTTTCGACCCAATCGCAGAACAATCTGCGCAAAAGCGTTATTGCTTCATCAACTGTCTTTCTTAATTTTTCTCTACCTTCTGCACTTCTTCCAAAGAAAAAATTAATTTTCTGGTCATCCAATCTGTCCATCCGTGCTTCAAGGTTCCAAAAGAACTCATTTTCAAGATGATTCGGCTCAAACGGATTACCATATATCAGCTCAACAGCTGTTATATTCTTTTTTGCACCAGATTTATCGGTTACAGTGTAGATTCCATAACCAAGAGCCTTAGCTACTTCTTCAACATGTTTACTATAATAGAGTCTAAATGCTTCGTAAGACGTTGGAATGTCTTGCCAACAATCAAACCCATTGCCAACAATTATTAGATTTCTATATTTTGAGCGTGACATTTTAGGACCTCCTGCATCTTTACTATATTATTATTTTTTCCTAAGCCATCCACTCTCGCATATGATTGTTGCCTACCGCCCACCGCATAGAGGTGCACAAGGTTTCAAGTAACAAAGCTGTGTATAGCCGCAACTTAATTCGATATCAAATGATTCTTACCTCCAAAATCACTTACCATATTGCGGATATTAATTAGAAGCAATTCACCTGTAATAACATTATTTACCACAGCCTTAGCCATATCCATTGCATTAAAATGCTGCTGTTCATGGCTAAATCTCACATCATATTCAATTTTAATGCCTTTGATTTTCATTAAGTTGTTATCGCATTCAAAATAAGCATTCTCGTACTTCCAAGTAAATACTTTGTTACTTCCTTCTTCATCACAAGGAAGCTTATTGATTAGTTCTGAAAAGGAAGTTCTACATTCAGTCTGCAACCCTCTATTTATAACAACGAAAGTCTGCTTGGGGTCACTATGGAATCCTGCGACTTTTTCTTTATCAATTTTGTTCTTCTCCGCCCACTCCAGATCCACTAAGATTATCGGTCGAACATTCTGCACGTTGCGAAAGGTATAGTTAATATATATGTCCTTAATATACCCGTCCCAATCACTGGATAACGGTTCACGAATTTGCATTAACTGTATTCCATAGGCCATTGCCACTTGCTGTGCGCCAGATTGAAATCCACTTCTTGATGCAAATATCCCTTGAATATTTCCTATATCTAGAAGCGTGGATCGAAAGGCTTCAATTTTTTCTGCTGTCACGGGTTTTTGATAATCTTTACACTCAACAGCTACTCTATATGTCACAGTCCCATATGAAAACTGCCAATACACATCGATTTGGTGTTCTCTGCTAATTCCTTTCAATTTCACATTATGCTGTACCACTACATCGTTCAAACCATCGTTAGCATTTAAAACCTTATACACATCCTGAACAAAGCGTTCGTATTCTTCTCCTTGCTTAGGCATTTTTGAATCCTCACTATGTTTACCACAGCATCAGTCTGTATTTCCATTTACATCTTAGCCGGTCTTACACATACGACCGTTGCCTGCTGCTCACCACTGAGAGGTGTGCAAAGATTCGAGCAGCAAAGCCGTGAGATACTTCCCACGGCTCAAATATAATCCTTTAAAAACTAGTTTTCAAGGGCACAGGTGAAATATACATCAACCTGTATTGCTGTATCAAGGCTGCATTCAAACAGCGTAGCCCTTGCCCTTGATGACCTCCACGACCTGAGACACATACTTCTGGCAGGTATCGTGGTCAGAGGCTTCCACCATCACGCGGACAAGGGGCTCAGTGCCGGACTCGCGCACCAGAATACGGCCGGTATCGCCCAGTGCCTCGGCCACAGCCTTGACTGCCTCCTGCACCGCCGGGTCATTCTGTGCGGCCTTTTTATCGGTCACACGGACGTTCTCCAGCACCTGCGGATAGATCTTCAGCGGCTCAGCCAGCTTGCTCATTGGCATCTTCTTCGCCAGCATGACTTCCATCATCTTCAGGCTGGTCAGGATACCATCACCGGTGCTGGCGTACTTGCTGAAGATAATATGACCGCTCTGCTCACCACCGATACGGCAGCCATTTTTTGCCATGTACTCATAGACGTACTTGTCACCCACTGCGGTCTTGGCGTAGCCGATGCCCTTCTCATCAAAGGCCTTATACAGGCCAAAGTTGGACATGACCGTGGTAACGACGGTATTGGTCAGCAGCTTGCCACGCTCCTTCATGTAGCAGCCGTAGATGTACAGGATGTGGTCACCAGTGACAACATTGCCCTTCTCGTCCACGCACAGGCAGCGGTCAGCGTCGCCATCAAAGGCAAAACCGACATCCAGACCGTTCTCTACCACGAACTTCTGCAAGCCCTCGATGTGGGTGGAGCCCGCATTGTTGTTGATGTTGGTGCCGTTGGGCTGTGCATTGATGACATAGGTATCCGCACCCAGAGCATCAAAAACAGACTTAGCGATATTCCAGCTTGCACCATTGGCGCAGTCCAGGCCGACCTTGACACCCTTAAAAGAGTAGATACCGAGGCTGATCAGATAGCCCATGTAGCGGTTGCGGCCGGACACATAGTCCACCGTGCAGCCAATGTGTTCCCGGTGAGCGAAAGGCAGCTCCGGCCAGTCCTTATCGAACACATGGAGCTTTCCGTCAATGTAATCCTCGACTAACAGCAAGATTTCCTCCGGCATCTTCTCGCCATAGCAGTCGATCAGCTTGATGCCGTTGTCGTAGTAGGGATTATGGCTGGCAGAAATCATGATGCCGCAGTCGAAGTCGTCCACCCGGGCAATATAGGCCACGGAAGGGGTAGTAGTGACGTGCAGCAAGTAGGCGTCTGCACCGGAAGCGGTCAGACCAGCCACCAGACTATACTCGAACATATAAGAGCTGCGGCGAGTGTCTTTACCAATGACGATGCGGGCGGGCTCATTGTTGCCGTTGCGCTCGCGCAGAGCATTATAGTACCAACCCAGAAAACGGCCAACCTTGTAGGCATGGTCAGCAGTCAGAGTGACTCCAGCTTCGCCACGGAAGCCATCGGTTCCAAAGTACTTTCCCATTTTATTCTGCTCCTTATAATTCGTTTTAGCGATTATCATACAATTTCCTAAAGTTGTTAAAAGCCGTAATTAAAACGACAAATAAATTCTCATAGACACGTTCATAAATTTCATCTCCGCTTTGCAAATGCTAGAATCTGTTTTCTTTCTTCCGATGTCATAATAAACTTATACATCATACACACATAAATTGATGTAAAAAGGAGAATTTCCATTCCAAGTTGAAGCAGTCCGGCACTGTTCCAAGACATATGCTTCTTTATCAAGAGTGCCAGAATCATTATTGCCATGGACGCTACGATAACCTCAAAAGATTCTTTCCAAAATTTAACAATGTCGAGATGCACCTTTTTCAGGTAATACCAGTTCATAATTAGTCCACTTGTAATGAACATCGACAGTCCCGTCGAGATTGCAGCACCGATGATGCCGAAATACGAAGCAAGTATCACAGTAGTAATAACATTGATAAGCGCACTTAACAGATAAATTTTCGCGCGAAATCCGTACTGCTTTTTCACCTGCAGAATTGCCAACGCAAGGTTCTGAGCAAGATCGATTGAGAATGGGATCATAACCACAATAGCCACATAGTACGCTTCTGTATAGCCTTCGCCTACCCATATCGAAAGGAACTCTTTGCCAAATACAATGAAGCCAGAGAGGATCAGCATAATGATCATAAAGGTCACTCGCCCTACTCTCACAAAGAGGTCTGATATTTTCTGGTTTCCGTTTTCTTCTTGATATAAAATGCTGACTTTCGGATAAAAGACGCTGGCGATTTGGGTACCAAACTGCATATACATCATATAAATCTGAGCGCCTACAGAATACACCGCTACAACCGCTGTGCTAAAAAGTTTGCCCAAAATCACCAGGTCTGTTTTCCAGAAAATCTGATCTGCAATACATCCCAATAGAATAGTAGCTGAAAGTCCAACAATCTCCTTTATGACTTTACCATTTCTTTCCTTCTTTACAATTCTTATTTTCAACTTGCGAGTCACATATAGGTATCGTATCAAGACAGTCAATACGTTGAGCACCACAATTACTGTCGAAACCGTAATAGCATATGGGATTTTTCGCACGCATAGAATCACAAAGAAAGGCTGTGCTATTTGAATTATAATAGACAGCACCTTCAAAAATGTAAATTTTTCATGTCCAGTAAGGATTGTTAAATAGACAGACCCTAACAGGGTCACCATCATATTTGCAAAAAGCAAAAGTAAAATCACTGAACTTTCTTTCAGTTCAGATGCACTGAAAGAACTTTCATAGAAGCGCCTAAAAGTAAAAATCACAATAATTCCAACAAGCGCCATTAGAACAGCCATCGCTCTGTATATGACTTTTGCCATTGACAATGTAATGTCTGTAGCCTCTTTGTCTTGGCTTCCTAATGCATTACAATAATTTCTCAGCACGCCCGTTGACATGCACGATTCAAAAACTGATATGTACGAGAAAAAAGACCCCACAATCTGATACAATCCGTACTCGCTTTGTCCAAGATACCGCAGGAGGACCGGCACATAAATAACGCTAACTGCAACGCTTAAAACCACTTGGATGTATGATAATATCGCACCTTTTTTTCTTTCACTCATCATTAATAATTGATCTCCGGATTTTATTTTCTGCTTTATTCAGTGGCCTGCTTTAAGGATTGCTTTTATCCTTCTTTTCATGTGACGAAGAGTTTGCAAGAGTAGTACATGTCTATTTTTTATCATAAGAAACGGGACACGTTTAGCAATCTGCTCCGTTCCCAAATATGGATTTTCTTTCCATTTCGGATACTTTTTTTCCAGCCAGTCCCGTGTTTGCATCACAAGTTGTTCGTTTCCACCATAACCTCCCAAAATTCGTTCTGTGTTATAATACAGTACATGTAATATAGCAAGCCATTCAAGTTCTGCATGATATTCTTCTTGAATTGAGGCATCAAGTTGCTCCAACATTGCATCAAATGCCCTGACCATATCAAGCGCAGATTCTTTCGGCGGATTAGATAGCGTACTCCCAGAATGTTTTACATAGTGATACAAACACTCATTTGTTGCGTGTTCTGTTCCAACAGTAGCTAAAATTGCCGTTGCCGAAGCCATATCTTCCCCAATTCTAACGCCCTGTATAAGATGAACGCTGCTTTTGTATAACACATTTTTTTTATAAATCTGTAGGCATAAGGAATCACTATAAAGAAGTCCTTTATGCACGTCTACTTTACCGTATTTTTCTTTCCATCGGTCATGTTTTTCCAGTATCTCACCATCCGGAGTCCGCACATCATAGTTAAAGGCAAGAATGTCCGGATGGTTGTTCTTTAGTAAAGAAATAACAGCATCCAACGCGACAGTGTCAACATAATCGTCTGCATCCATAAAGAATACATATTGGGCCGATGCCTTTGCAAGACCATATTCCCGCGCAGAATTTTGTCCGCCGTTTTTCTTTTTGCAATAGTCTATATCAAGGGGGGATTTTTCTATTTCTTGCTTGATTTCGTTGCTATATTGTTCCATCGAACCGTCATCTATAACAACGATCTCTATTTCGCCAGCCCGCTCACATACTAAGGATGCTAAACATTTTGAAAAGTACTCTTTAGAAGTATTATAAGTCGGTATTATTACTGAAAGAGTTTTCATGGAGCCCTCTCTTTTTAAGTATCCAAAATATCAGCAATCCGTTCACAGGCATGCCCATCGCCATAAGGATTACTTGCTTTGCTCATTGCCTTATACTCATCATTATCAGACAAAAGGCGGCTAAATTCTCCATAAATAGTTTCTTCTTCCGTACCGACCAGTTTCAATGTGCCCGCAGCAATACCTTCTGGACGCTCCGTGGTGTCACGCATAACCAGCACCGGTTTCCCCAAAGAAGGAGCTTCTTCCTGAATTCCGCCAGAATCCGTCAGGATCAGATAGCTGCGGCTCAGGAAGTTGTGGAAGTCCAGTACATCCAGAGGCTCAATGATATGGATGCGATCATCGTCACCCAGATACTCGTTTGCGATCTCACGCACAACAGGATTCATATGAATCGGATAAATGGCCTTCACGTCCGGGTGCTCGTCCATCACACGGCGGATTGCCTTAAACATGTGACGCATCGGCTCGCCAAGGTTCTCACGGCGATGAGCTGTGATCATGATCAGTCTGCTGCCGTTTGCCCAAATCAATTCCGGATGGGTATAATCTGCACGAACTGTAGTTTTCAAGGCATCAATGGCAGTATTACCAGTCACATAGATGCTCTCTGGATTTTTGCCTTCCTTCAGTAGATTCTGTTTAGAAAGCTCTGTTGGTGCAAAATTATATTGACTAATAATAGAGACTGCCTGCCGATTGAATTCTTCCGGATACGGACTGTAGATGTTATAAGTACGCAGACCAGCTTCAACATGCCCAACCGGAATCTGCAAATAGAAACAAGCTAGGGCTGTTACGAACGTTGTCGAAGTATCCCCATGAACCAACACAACATCGGGTTTCACATCTTCCAGGACCGTCTTAATTCGCATCAGAATATTAACCGTCACATCAAACAGGGTCTGCTTATCCTTCATGATAGAAAGGTCATAGTCAGGTACAACATCAAAAGCTTGCAATACCTGGTCCAACATTTGACGATGCTGGCCTGTTATGCAAACAATCGTTTCTATCTTTTTGTGCTTTTTTAGTTCATTAACCAACGGGCACATTTTAATTGCTTCCGGTCGGGTGCCGAAAACGAGCATTACTTTTTTCATCGTTTAATCCTCTTCTCTCATTTTGACTTTTTCTTTATCCAACCACCAAGTTTACCAAAAGCCACCTTGATTCCGTGGAACTTTGTTGCAGTGATAAATGCACATATTGTTGAAATTAGTTTGTTGGAAACCATCGGAAGTCTTTTATAGATTTTTCTTGTCAGTTCATCATGATACCGTTCCTCAGCTGTCAGCCACGATCCATTAAAATGATGAATTGTAAGCGTATTTTCTGTTGTCTGGAACAAACCAGTTTCGGCATCTTTTGGGCACAAATAATCTTTTGGGAGTAAAGTAAACGTATTAACTGTTTGTTTTTTATTGTTGGGAACAAAGCCATATTTCAAACAAGCATTTGTAATTCGTACAACATTTGTCGTTTTGTCCTGTGTTCCGTCCGGGAGGATAAAATGGGCAGTCTGATACTCATCCAAAAGTTCCTTAAACATTGGATTTCCCTTTTCACACGCCATCAAACCAGTCGGAATAGCCGTAGCTGATTCAAACCCAGAAACAGCATGATATTGCAACAAGCTATCCAATGACTGAACGACCTCGACATCAGTATCCATATAAATACCGCCTTCGGTGACCATCGCATACAGCCTAGCCACATCACTCACAAAGGCCCACTTCTTAGCGACATAAGCTTCTCGAACATAATCACAACAGTTCAGATCAAAGTTTTTCTCATTCCACTCTTTAATTTCATAATCTGGGCAGTACTCTTTCCATGATGCAATACATTTTTGCGCAAGTTCCGGCAATGGATTTCCACCAAACCAACAATAGTGAATAATTTTAGGTATCATCTTTTTGTCACTTTCCCTACTGTTCTCAAAATAAACTTGTAAATATCAGGCATTACAATAAAAATGACTGCTTGTATCTTTTTTTTCAGTTTTATAGAGCCATTCATTATAATATCTCCAAGATAACATCTGGACAAAGTTCGCATTTTCTTTTCCAGTTCAACCGGGCATTGGAGATTTCTTCTCAAAAAAACATTTGTCAATGCCATACATGTAAATACGCATTCCGATTTTGCAGAATAAGCAATTTCAGGAAACCACTTCTCATAAAACCGTACTCTTGTTTCAGCAGCATCTAGTTGCTCCGTATTAATTTTTGATGCAGTTGTAATGCTACCCGGTCTCTCCAAATAGTGATAATATGGCGTTGATGAGTAAATCACCCTATTTGCGCGTGCATACAATTTGTGTGTCGTATATTCATCTTCACTCTTTTTCCCAACAGGGAATCTTACCATTTCATCTCCATATATGTCTGTATTAAAAAGGGATGCTCTAAATACAACATTGCATACACTCATATTAAAGTATTTGAGACTATTTAGTTCAATCAACGCTTCTTTTTTTGAAAAAAATTTTTTTATTCCAACCGGATATACAGAATGTTTTTCACCTGTAATACTTTCTCTAAAGACACCTCCAATTGAAATATCCGCACTTTTCTCATCAATTGCTTTCACCAAGACTTCATACATATCTGGTTCAATATAGTCATCCGAATCGACAAAAGTAATTAACTCTGTCTTACATTTGTCTATTCCTGCGTTTCTTGCTCCTGAAAGCCCCTGGTTTTTCTGATGAATCACCTGGATGTTCTTGTACTGAGCAGCATACGCATCCGCTATAGAACCGCTCAAATCAGTTGATCCATCGTCAACTAAAATAATCGATATAGATTTATATGTCTGCGCAATAATTGAATCCACACATTTCCTCAAGTATCCTTCGACATTATAAATTGGAACTACAACTGTCAGCCTCATTTTTCTCCTCACTAAAAGCACCACTTAAATGGATATGTCGTTTGCCATTCTGGCGTTTTCAAAAGTGTAATCAACAGCCCATATGCAGCAAATGCGATAACTGAAAGAACAATAAGACATTCTCGATTTTTACTATAGTTAATGTCATTCACGCATTCCGCATAGTCCGACAACGCCAAAAAAGCAAACGCGTCCGTCAAACGAACGATAATTGTTGCCTTATTAGCCAAGATCCAGAGTATAATATTTATTAAGGCAAATCTATGAATAGCAATTCTACCAATTGTCGCATTATCACTTTTCCCTGATTTTGCACCCAACATCAAAGGTACACAAATCATTAATCCATAAACAATAACTTTTAGAATTACAGCAAGTCTGGAATTTCCATCCATATATACGCCTGATACATAATAACTATAAACAGGAAATAGCTGTACAAGAAAATTCAGAATTGGTCTAAAACACAGAAGAACTATTAACGCACCCATAATTACAAATTTCAGGAATCTCTTTTCCTGGATTTTTGAATATAACTGCTCCAAATTCTTAGGCGTAAACCAATAAAGAATCGGCCATGTCACTAAAAAGATATACGCAGCATTATGAAACTGCGCGGCCAACAATGTTATTATCAAAAATCTCCAGAATTTGTGTTCTACCAAATAATCGAATGCAAACAGTAAAACGAATAGCGATATCGTTTGTCTCATAACGCTCATCCAGTTATCCACATAAAGCATCTCAACCAGTAGACAAACCATCATTCCTGGTGCTTTAGACCATTTATTGAGCCATCTTGCAAGAGAACAATATGAAAATGCTCCTATTGTCACTAAAATGATTCTGCTATTCTCTGAAATCTTAGATAACAAATAATTCAGCAGCAAATAGCCCTTTTCATAGCGTGTGCTATCTATAATCTTTCCCAACGAAAGATTCTTAGCTGAGTCAAATAGCCTTACATATTCCAGTGTATCATTACCAACCGAATCTGCACGAAACATTGTCATAATTGCAAGTGGCATCAAGGCAAAAAACAAATATCCAACTTTTCTTTTAGGCTTCATTTCTGAGAATGCGCCTGATACCAAAGCCACTATGATTTCATAATACACAAGGCTCAAAAATTCAATTGTCGCAGTACCCCAATTTGCCATTTCTTTATTCAACCTTTTTCAAGAATCTATTATAAAGCAGTTGTAGCTTCTCTCCGCAGTCCTCATCAGAGAACATACTTTCTTTTAGTTGTTTGGAATAATTCTCCCTATTGTGGGTTAAAGTAGATGCACCTTTCAAGTGATTTGCCCATGCTTGTAATGGCTCACTTAGACTCACAAAATCAATAAGATTGGTATACACCATCTCACTTGTTACACTATCTGATACGACAACCGGAAGACCCATCGCTTGTGCCTCTATTCCTGTTACAGGAAGCCCCTCAAATAAACTAGGCAAAAAAAACACATCCATTCCTTGATACAGGTCAGCAGTATCATCCCGACTTCCAAGCATCTTTATATTTTGAGAGAGACCTGCTTGGTTTATATATTGTTTTACCGACTCACCTAATTCGCCATCTCCTATCCACCAGTACTCTGCATTTGACTCTATCTTCAATAATTGCTCAAAAACCTTCATTGCAAAAAGAGGATTTTTTTGTTCTGCTAATCGTCCTACTGTCCCAACAACAAGCTTATCCTGAACTCCCATTTTCTCTCGTACTTCTCTTCTTTTTGATTCATTAAACTTGTATATTTCTGTCCGTATCACATTTGGAAGTATTTCAAATTTTTCCTCTTTAAATAACATTTTTCCAGCCACGTGAGAACAGGCTACATAATCTGTCGCTAAGGAACACAAAACTGGACGAAACACCTTATTTCTCAGCTCTTTTGTTTTAGTTTCTCCCATTTTTGAATTGTGACTATGTAGAATTCTTACAGCTGTCCCCCTCCTTTTTGCACACCACATCAGAGGTATTGAAATGTGAAGTGTATTATCGTGTATAATATCATACTGACCCTCATTCAAAATTTGATTGCACATTTTTATATGCAAAGGCAGGTTTTTTATGCTAGGTAAAAAGTAAACATTTCCTCCAAACGATTTTACTTCTGCATAGTAAGGAGATGCTCCTTTCCTATAAGATACAATATCCATTTGAACAGCATCATGATCCAAATTTCGTAGGTAGTTCATCACGAAACTTGCAACTCCATTTGCTACCTGTAAATTAGGAACAAGCATTAACACTTTAATCTTTGACATTACTTCCTCAGTACCCTCTCAAACATAAACTTCCGCAGCCAGTTCGGAGCCAACGACGATCCGCTCCGAATCACACAGCTCTTTATGTATTGTCCTTCTCCAATAAAGCCTTGCTGTTTCATAAACTTGAACAGCCTTGCCTGCGTCTTGGCATATTTCCAACCGGCTCTTCTCAAATACATATCCGAGCCAGCTCTCATGTGGAGCAACGGCTCTTGAATGTTATAGCCCTGATACCCTGCCATCAGCATCCTTAGCCAAAGGTAATAGTCCTCCAGCAAATAGAAGTCCTGATAGGAACCAACTGCCTCAACTG
>ERZ773229.1759-NODE-1759-length-14028-cov-6.511773_pt1 | contig 14028 bp, 9 predicted proteins | sample MGYA00580992_ERZ773229 | MGnify/ENA primary metagenome ERZ773229 (study PRJEB29015, sample SAMEA2737795) | human gut metagenome | biome: human gut; feature: human-associated habitat; material: faeces | place: China | collected 2012 ... | reverse complement strand
TGATGTTTTTGCAGAACTGGCAGCTTTCGCTGGCCGTGATCGCGTTTATGCCGGTCTCCATCTGGCTGTCGGCCAAGATCGCGGGCCGCTCGGAAACGTATTTCCATCAGATGTTCAAGCAGTCCGGCGAGCTGTATTCCGTTGTGGAGGAAGCCTACACGAACTACGCGACGACAAAGGCCTATAACCTCGAGGAGCACTGCGCCGAGCGCCACGCGGAGATCAACGACGCGCGCCGCGTCTCCGAGGCGAAGGCAACCTATCTCTCCGCCATCGTCCAGCCGGTCATTGCCGCGTCCAATTCGCTGGCGTATATCGCCATCAACCTGCTGGGCGGCTGGCTCATCGTGCGGCAGGGCGTTCCGGTGGGCGTGATCGTGACGCTGGTGCTGTTCGCGCGGCAGTTTTCCGAGCCGCTTGAGCAGATCTCCAATGGCCTGAGCACGCTGCAGCAGGCCAAGGCAGCTGCAAAGCGCGTTGTCGACCTGCTGGAACTGCCGGAGGAAGCGCCGATCGAACAGGAGCTTCCCGCAGGCGGAGACGGCAGCGTAGAGTTCCGCCATGTGGACTTCTCCTACGAGCCGGACACCGAGCTCATTCAGGATCTGAACCTGCACGTGGAAAAGGGCCAGCACGTCGCCATCGTCGGCCCGACCGGCGCGGGCAAGACAACAATTGTAAATCTGCTCATGCGCTTCTACGATGTCAATTCCGGCAGCATTTTACTGAGCGAGCACGATATCGCGGACTATTCCCGCGCCTCCACGCGCGACCGCTTCGGCATGGTCCTGCAGGACACGTGGCTTTTCGGCGGCACGATTGCCGAGAACGTGGCCTTCGGCAAGCCGGACGCGACGCGCGAGGAGATCATCCGCGCCTGCGACGAGGCGTACTGCGACCACTTTATCCGCACGCTTCCACAGGGCTACGATACGGTCATCGGCAGCGATACCTCGTCCATCTCCTCCGGCCAGAAGCAGCTGCTGACCATCGCGCGCGCGCTTCTCGCGCAGCGGGAGCTGCTGATCCTCGACGAGGCGACGTCCAATGTCGACACGCGCACGGAGCTTCTCATCCAGAAGGCCATGGACCGCCTTATGCGCGGCAGGACGTGCTTCATCATCGCCCACCGCCTGTCCACGATCGTCGACGCCGACCTCATTCTGGTCCTGCGCGACGGCCGCATCGTCGAGCAGGGCAAGCACCGCGACCTGCTGGAGAAAAAGGGCTTCTATTACGAAATCTATAAAAGTCAGTACGATATTGCGTAAAAACAACGAGGCTGCCGCAGATAAAAAAATCTGCGGCAGCCTCGTTCTGTTGAACGGCTGCTTCTCCGGGAGGCACTGACACGGGATTTTATGATGTGAAAATTGACAATCTGACTGCCATTTGATATGATAAATTTAGAGATATTTTGGAAATGAGGCAATTACATGGAGCCACTGGGAATTCTGAGTCTGGATCGAAAAAAGTATACACAGGCGATGGCGGAAAATCTTCCGGCGCTGCGCGCACGGCTCGGCCTGTCGCAGACGCAGCTGGCGGACTGCATCGGCGTTACGCGGCAGACGATCTCCTCGATTGAAAATCAGTCGCGGGAGCTGAGCTGGACGAATTTCCTGTCTCTGCTGTTCCTGTTCCTGCAAAACGCGCAGACCGCAAAGCTTCTGCCTGTGATGGGGATCTATACGGACGAGCTGGCGCGTATTTTTTCCTTTACTGACCTGAATCAATTCAGGCAATAACGGTTGATGGGAGACGCAGATATGGAGATCATCATACGCATCTATGACCGGGAGCGGCTGCTTGAGGCGAAGCTCCAATCAGGCGAAACGTGCACGATCGGAAAAGCTGCGGGCTGCACCATCCAGCTTGCCGCTGCCTGTCTTGGAAAAAAGACGATCACGGTCAAAACGGACGCGGATAGCTGGTCCGTGTCCGGCGCCGGGTTCCGGCAGGAGAAGCTCCCGTATGAAAAATCGCTCGTTCTGGATCCGGACGCGCATCTCGCGCTTACGGCGTACCCGTGCCGCACAAAGGCCGCCGTTCCGGTGCCGCTGACCGGGACGGAACGGCTCACGATCGGCCGGAACGCGGACTGCGATATCCAGATCGCGGATCAGCAGATCTCCGGAAAGCATACTGCGCTGTTCTATCAGGATGGCTGGTGGCGCTTTCAGGATCTCAAAAGCCGGAACGGCACCTATTTGAATATGCGCCTTGCCGGAAGCGGCGTGCTTGCCGACGGGGATGTGCTCTCGATCGGCTTCTGCCAGCTCCGCGTCAGCGGAGACCGGCTCTTCGTGTGGAGCAGCAAGGCTGTGCGCGTGAAGCCGGCCGCTGCGCCCGAAAAGCGGACGGCGGTGTCGCCGGACGATCCGTATCCGTTCTGCTTTAAGCCGTCGCCGCGCCTGCTGGAGGAAACGCCCTGCAAAACGCTGGAGCTGCAGGCGCCGCCGACGATCGGCGGAAAGCCGAATGTCAGCTGGCTGAATATCCTGCTTGCGCCGCTGCTCAGCGTAATCGTGATGGTCGCGGTGTGCCTTCTGGTCACCAATGTGATGACCATGCTGTATTTCAGCGTCCCCACGACCATCATCGGCGTGGTGGTATCGATCCTCCGCTACCGGGGTGAAAAGAAAAAGTACCGTTCCCAGCAGCAGCTGCGGCTGGATACATACAGCACGTATCTGCAGGAGCAGGTCCGTGAGCTGGAGGCGCTTCGCAGCGAACAGCAGACCGTTCTTGCACATATGTCCCCGTCGACGGATGTGTGCATCCGAAGAGCGGCGGCGGTCGACCGGGAGCTGTGGGGGCGGCTCTCCCGCGACGAGGATTTTCTTTCCCTGCGCGTTGGCAGCGGAACGCTCCCGGCAAGCTTCTCGGTTCAGGCACCGAAGCAGATGCTGCGGCTGGAAAGCGACGTCCTCGCGGAGCAGCCGACGCAGATCGCGGAGCGGTTCGCCATGGTTCCGGACTGCCCGATCTGCGTTCCGCTGGGTGAGCATCTGTCCTGCGGCGTTGTGGGAAAGCGCGCGCGCTGCGTCGCGCTTGGGAAAAATCTGATCGTGCAGGCCGCGGCCCATCACAGCTACTGCGATCTGCGGATCGTCGTGCTCTGCGAGCAGGAGGAGACTGCGCAGTGGGAATTCTGCCGCTGGCTGCCGCATTGCTGGGACGAGGGGCATACGGCGCGCCTGATCGCAAACACGCCCGAAACGATCCGCGCACTGCTTGAACGGCTCGAGCCGGTCTTCTCGGCGCGGGCCGCTGCCGGGCAGAGCGCCGGGCTCGGCGCCGCGCCGCGTGCAAAGCCGTGGTACCTGTTCGTGTGCGCAGCGCCGGAGACGGTCACGCAGCACGCGTTTATGAAATTTCTGACGGCAAACCGCCGGGAGCTTGGCATCAGCGTGCTGTACCTGTTTGACCGGATCGATCTGCTCCCGGAGGAATGCCACGATATTCTGGACTGCAGGGAAGCAGTGGGCGTGCTGTTTGAGCGCAGGCACGCGTCCCGGAAGCAGCCGTTCCAGCCGGAGCAGGTGCCGCAGGCCCGGTACGAGCAGTTCGCACGCAGCATGGCGCCGCTCCGCATGGAGGCGAAGGGCGCTCCGGCGCTGCCGCGCTCGGTGTCGTTCCTGCAGGGCTATCACGTTTCGCGGCCCTCGGAGCTGGCACTGGGTAAAAACTGGGCGAACGCAGAGCCGGAGCGCAACATGGCGGTCCCGATCGGCGTTCGCGGCGACGGCACGCCGTTCCTGTTCGATATTCATGAAAAGCGGCACGGGCCGCACGGCCTTGTCGCGGGCACGACCGGCTCCGGCAAGTCCGAAATGGTGCAGTCCTGGATCCTGTCGATGGCAGTCCGCTTCCCACCGGATGTGGTCAGCTTCGTGCTGATCGACTTTAAGGGCACCGGCCTGCTGCTCCCGTTCCAGAATCTGCCGCATCTTGCCGGACGCATATCCGATCTGGATACGAGCATCGGCCGGAACCTCATCGCGCTCGAATACGAGCTGACGCGGCGCAAGGAGCTGCTCGACCGCTGGAAGGTCAGCAATATCTCCGATTACAGACGGCTGCTGCGCGAGGGCAAGGCGGATGAGCAGCTGGGATATCTGTTTATCGTGATCGACGAGTTCGCGGAATTCAAGAACCGGTTCCCGGAATTCATGCAGGCGGTCAATCGCGTGTTCGCGGTTGGCCGGACGCTGGGTGTCCATATGATCCTTCTGACGCAGAAGCCCGCCGGTGTTGTAGACGATAAAATGAACGCGAATACGCGCTTCCGCTGGTGTTTGAAGGTGGCAAACGCCGCAGACAGCCGGGAGATGCTGCACCATACCGACGCGGCGCAGATTACAACGCCGGGCCGCGCCTACGTGCAGGTGGGCGAGGACGAGGTCTATGAGCAGATCCAGTCCTATTGGAGCGGCGCACCCTATCAGCCGTTCCGCGAGGCTGCGGGGCAGACGGGCGGACAGACGGCTGTGGTGGACCTGTACGGGAACCGCCATTGCTACGAACCGGAAAAAACAACGGGATACCGCTCCGAACGAAAGGAGATCAATGCGGTCGTGGACTATCTGGACCGCTATTGCCGGGAGCGCGGCGTGGAAAAGGCGCGGCAGCTCTGGACGGCAAAGCTGCCCGAGCAGCTGCGTCTGCGCGACGTCGTCTGCGCGGCGTTCGACGGCGCGCATTGGGAAACGCAGCAGCAGGGCCTGCGGGCCGTCATCGGCCTTCTGGACGATCCTGCGGCGCAGTCGCAGCGCCCGATGTCGCTGAACTTCTCGGAATCCGGAAGCTATGCAGTCTACGGTGCGCCTGCGACCGGGAAAACGACGCTGCTGCAATCGGCGGTCATGTCCCTTTCCCTCTGCTATTCTCCGGAGCAGGTGCACCTCTATCTGATGGACTTCGGCGGCGGGAGCCTCCGGCTGTTCCGGGAGCTGCCGCACGTCGGCGGCATCGTGGACGGAGACGACGCGCAGAAGCAGAGCAAGCTGACGACCATGCTCATCGACACGCTGGACCGCCGGAAGAAGCTGCTTGCCGGACAGGGCCTCGTCAGCATAGACGCTTACCGGGAAGCCACCGGCGAGCAGCTGCCATGGATCGTGCTTCTGCTGGATCACGTTGCGCCTGCGCTGGAGCTGTACCCGGATATCGACGGCTTTTTGCAGACGCTCGTGCGGGACGGCGCGGCCTGCGGGATGTATCTGCTGGTCAGCGCTGGCGCGGTGAACGCGCTGCCGTACCGGATCAGCCAGCACATCAAGGCGGCTGTCTGCCTGCGGATGACGGACCGCGGCGATTACGCGCAGATCGTCGGCAAAACGAACGGTCTGGAGCCGGAAAATCTGGCCGGACGCGGTCTGGTCAGAAGCACTCCGCCGCTGGAATTCCAGACGGCGCTTCCCGCAGCGGGAAAACGGGAGATCGACCGCGTCAATGAGATCCGGCGGCTTGCCGGGCTGATGCGCGGGGCATGGACAGGCGCCTGCCCGCCGCCGATCCCGGTGCTGCCGGAGGTCGTGGACTGGCGGGAATATCCGTCGGAGCAGATCCTCTGCGGTCTTACGGAGCAGTCCGTGCAGCCGTGCTTCGCCGCGCTTGCGCAGGAGCAGTTTCTGCTGATCTCCTGCGCGCAGGACGGAAGCAGTACCATTCAGGCCATTTTTGCGCAGGCCGCAGAAAAGCTTGCGCCTGCGAAGCACATTGTATTTCACGGCGCGCAGGCGCAGGCTGCGGCGGCGTTTGACGGTGAGATCGCCGCGCTGATGCCGGAGATGCAGAAAAGAAAGGACGCGAGCGCCGGGAGCACGGACTGGCCGTGGATCCTGATCTGCATTGACGATCTGAAGCGCTGCATCGATTCGATCAACGACCAGACGCTGCGGCGGCTGGCCAGCATTCTGGTCCTTGGCAAAGGGCTGCGCGTCGCGGTGATCGTAAGCGGAAACGCGGCGGACATTACAAAGCTGTCCGCTTCGGGCGAGCGCTTCACCATGGAAATGACCGGAAAAACGACCCTTCTGCTTGGCGGAAGCGCGCAGGCGCATATGTTTGCCCGGACCGATCTGGCGTACAGCGCCGCGTCACAGGATGCAGGCGCCGGCATGGGCTATCTGGTTCAGGATGGCCATGCGGTCAAGCTGAAGGCAGTACAAAAATAGAGGAGATAGAGGAGGCAGAGGAAATGGAGCGGAGCAGGCTCTCGATCAGAGCGCTGGTCGTGCTGGCGTCCGAATTGGGCGCGGAGCATCTTTTTGGCGTGCGCGACCCGTTTATGATGATGGATCACGAGGAGATCCGGGCGGCGTATGAAGTCTGCCTGGAGGAGCTGGAGCAGAGCGGCGCGATCACGCGGCAATTTGAAGGCGCGGCGATCGTGCGCGGCGATCTGCGGCGGCTCATTGAAATCTGTGCGGAATGCGACTTGTATCTGACCGTCGATGCGGTCACCTGCGGACAGGCGGAGCCGTCCGTCGTATTGTACCGGCAGGGGAGCTGCTGGGCGCAGCTGACAAAGAATGGCGAGCTGGCAAGCCTGACCGGAGCTGCGGACGGGGAAATAGAAGAGCTGGCGCTTGCAAGGCTGATGGAGTGCTGCAAAGCGCAGGAAGCCCCTGAGGCGCAGACGCACTGGAGCCTTACAAACGAGCTGCTGCAGCACTGTCTGAAGGACACAGACGCAGGCCGGGCAGAGCTGTTGGCAGCCGGAATGCCGGAGGACGCGGCGGCGCTTCTGCTTGCCGGTCTGGAACGGCGGTGCGGCTATTGCTGCGTGAACACGGTCCATTTGCAGACGCGAACGCTGGAAAGCCTTTGTCTTGTGTACGATTCCGATATGCTGCTCCGGCTGGAGCCCGGCGAGGAGGAGACGGAGGACTGGATCGTCCGCAGGAGCACGCCGGAGCAGATCCGGCGCACGCTGCGTGCGCTGGTACGGGAGGGCGCGCCGCAATGAAGGCCTGTCAGAATGTGATCGTGACCCTGACCATCGGAGACGAGCAGCTGGATGTGGAGCTTCCGGCGTTCCTGCCGGTCGCGGAGGTGAATGCGCGTGTTCTGGAAATGCTCCGCGCCCTGTATCCGCAGGTTTACGGCAGCTGTACTGCGATCCGCCTGTACGACCAGGGAGCGCCCATTGCGGAGTCCAGAACGCTTGCGTCCTGCGGGATCTGGGACGGCGCAAGCCTGCAGGGCTGCGCTATATTGGAGTAATTTGCTGTTTTTAACAAATTACAGCGCCAGTTTTTGTATATTACAACGTATTTGAATTAACATATTGACAAATTATTTTACATAGTGTAAGATAGAACCATCCTGAAACACACCCTTGGAAAGGAGCTTCAGAAATGAGCCTGATCCGCATAGATTATGAAAATGCGCGTGCGCAGGCAAGACAGCTTGAACAGAGCGAGCAGCAATGCAGTCAGATCGCGCAGAGCATTCAGGCGCTCCGGCAGCAGCTTGCCGGCGTGTGGGCCGGAGAAGCCGCCGATACATACGATCAGGCAGCCGAGCGCCGGCTGCGCGAGATCCGAAAGATCCAGGATGAGCTGTCGCGTCTTGCGCACACGATCCGCAAGGCCGCAGATGAGTTTGAAGCCGCAGAAGCACGAACAAAGGCGTCCATGTCCGCGTCAGGCGGGATGGGCTCCGGCGGAGGCGGCGAATGGTAAGGAGGTTGTGCCGGTGCAGATCAAAATTGAATCCGCAGTCGTCCAGCAGGCGCAGGCACGGCTGAGACAGCAGTCGGGCGCGATGCGCGCGGTCGCCGTGAATGTTTCCAGCGTCCTGAACGGACTGGATATGCAGATCGCGGCGACGCAGCAGATCAGACAGTCGCTGGAGGCGCTTTCCCGCAGATGCACGACAGAGCAGACCCAGCTGGAGGCAATGACGCAGATGCTGCTTGCCGCAAGCGACCGCTTCACGCAGACGGACCAGAAGCTCGGCCACAGAGCAAGAGGGCTTGGCGAAGCCGCCGACGCCATTGGCGCGGGCCTCGCGGCCACAACGCTGCCGGCTGTCGCGCTGCGGGGGATCGACAGACAGAAATGCGCGGACGAGCTGGGAAAGACGTTTGGCCTTCGGACCTCCGAAACCCTGTGCGACGGCGTCAAGCAGGCGGTGGTCAGCAAAAAGAAGGGGTGGTTCTCCAAGCTCAAGGACGATGTCTCGGACTTTGGCAGCGCGGTCAAAACCTCTGTTTCGAACGTCGTCAGCGCGGCAAAGAAAAGCTATCAGAATCACGGGACCGTATATGATATCGTGGAATACGGCAAGGGCGCGGTCAAGATCGGCAAGAGTATTGTCAAAATCGCCGGAGCAGTTGCCGCGTGCAGCACCGTTGCGGGAATTCCGGTTGCACTCTGTATCATTACCAGCGCAGGAAACGATATTGCAAGCGCAAGCGCGGATATAGTCCATGTTGCGCGTGATGAGTACGACGAGGTGGGGAAAACAAATTACCTGAAGGATCTGCTGAAGAAGAACGGCGGAGAGCTGGGCGAAATGCTCGGAAACAAGAAAGCCGGTGAGAAATTCGGCGAGCTGGCCTATACGGGACTGGATATGGTGTCGCTCCTGAAAGGCACGGAGAAAATGCTCAAGTCGTTCGGAAAGCTCAATACGGATCTGACGGGCAAGACCGGATATTCCTTTTTGTGGGGCAAAACCTCGTTTGAAGACGTCATCGGGAATGAGTTCAAATGGTACAAGCCGGATGAATGGCTCCGGAGTAAGTTCATGGACGCTGATTCGACGGCGAATTTCGTGATCGAAGCGGCGAAAAATGTGAAGTCTTTCTATAAGCAAAGCAAAAAATATGTGGATGAGATGCTGGAATTTGCGTTCCGGTAAACACCAGTAAGGGAGGATATGTATTATGTATAAGGATCTGCTTCCGATCGGAAGCGTGGTCGCTCTGCAGGGCGCCACACGGAAATTGCTCATTATCGGCACAATCGTTCATGACGAGCAGACAAACACCACGTATGACTACATTGGCGAACCGTTCCCGGAGGGGTATATCGATGCGGAAACGATGTTCCTGTTCCAGCATGAGGATATTGATTCGGTTCATTTTCTGGGCTACATCAACGCAGAGGTGCAGAGCTATCAGGCAAGCGTGAGAGAAGAGCTGGAGAAAAACGCAGAAAAAGCAGACAGCTGAATTTGAAGTTTAAAATTTATAAAATATAAATAGGAGGAAATGATCATGGCATTGATTCAGGTAACACCCGAGGTATTGAATTCCAAGGCGACAGAGGTCCGCAATCTCCGCAGTCAGCATGACGACACGATGGCGCGGCTGCGCTCGCTGATCCTTGCGCTGAACGAGACCTGGAAGGGCGAGGCACAGGCTGCGTTCGTCGCAAAATTTGAGAGTATGCAGAGCAGCTTCACAAGCTTCTCTGAAATGCTGGAGGGCTACGCAACGCTGATGGATACGGCGGCCCGCGAGCTGCAGAACACGGATCAGGGCCTGAAGGCGACCATGCAGAGCAGCTTCAACTAAGACAGAATTACAAAGGGGCAGTGCTTCCACGCTGCCCCTTTTGTCTGCGTTATAGATATTTGGAGAAAATGGAGAAAAGTATGAAAAGAATAAAGATGATGTGTTTCCTGCTGGCGCTGCTCGGCTTGCTGAGCGCCTGTTCCGCGCATTCCGTTGACGCTGAGGAGCAGTCCGCGCCGACGTGGCAGTCCCGGTACGATCTGGGCGTGCGCTATCTGTCGGACGGAAGATATGAAGAGGCGATTCTGGCCTTTACCGCAGCCATCGAGATCGACCCGAAGAACGCGCAGGCGTATGAGCAGCGAGGCGACGCGTACTGGGAGCTGGCGCAGAGCGCGCAGGGCAGCGAACAGACGGATGCATACCGCAGCGCTGCGGAGGATTATGAATCGGCAATGCAGTGGGGGAGCGAGACGGACGAGCTGTACCGCCGCGCGGCGGATGCGTACTACGGTGCGCAGGACTATGAAAAGGCGGAGTCCTATTATGAAAAGCTGCTCGAAAAGGACGAGGATGTGCTTGCGCGTCTGATCGAATGCAGCCGGGCGCTTGGAACCGGGAAGGAGCTTGCGAAGCGGCTGCAGGCGCGTTATCTCGAGACGGGTGAAGAACGATATTTGCAGGCGCTCTGCGAGCTTTGGCCGCAGGAGGCGCTGCGCGCCTATGCCGCACTTCTCGGCACAGACGGCACAATGGGCTTTGCGCTTGTCGATCTGGATGAGGACGGCACGCCGGAGCTGATCTGCGGCGAAATTGATACGAAGGGGCAGTCTGAGCAGATCGCGCTGACCGATTATACGCTCTATACATGGAAAAACGATCAGGTGACGGAGCTGTACAACGGCTTTGTCGATACCTGGATCAACCCCGATGTCCGCGTCACCACGGCGGGAGCCATTGTCAATGAGGGCCACGGCACGTCTGCCGGTTACGAGCTGCAGTATGTCCGCTGGGACGGCGTGCAGATCGAGCATCATGATTTCTGGAGCTACGCAAAAACCGAGGATGTGTCCGGTGAGCGGGTATGCTATCTCGATGATGTGGAGGTTTCCGAGGCTGTTTTCGACGAACGCCTTGCAGCCTGCACAGCTGGCGACGAATACGTGCTGCACTTCCTTGCCAGCACGCCGGAGAATTGCAGAAAGTACCTGCGCGATTCCATACAGGCCAGCCGGCAGCCGGAACAGCCGCAGCTGAACGAGCAGGAGCTTCTGGCGCTTTTGCAGGAGAATCTGGCATGGCTGAATGCGGTCGAGAATGAGACATTCTTTGTTGAGGGCCAGGGATCGTATATGGCGATTGTTTCCTATGAAAACGGCCAGTATGGAGCGATCAAGCGCCTTGTGCCGTCTCCAGCAACCACCTCGGAACTTGAGCGCACTCTTGCGGAGGGAGAAGCCATTGATCCGACATATAGCTACTATTGCTCGATTTCGAACTATTCCAGCAAGGAGCAGATTCTGGATAACCTGAGAGAATATATGGACGTAGACAGTCTGGGTATTATGCAAAGCCCTTATGCGACGGTTTCGGATACATTGGACGAAAATGTTATGGAATTTAACGGCGGGCTGTATCTGGTTCGCGGCGGGCGCGGATACGGCGTATATGATTACGATCCGCAGACGTTGCGGATCGTCAGTTCCGACGAAACGGCCTGCGAAGCGGAATGTGACCTGCTGTACTTTGAGCAGTTTGATTCTGTCCAGACCATTTCGTTTGAAAAGCGGAACGGCCGGTGGATCATCACGCACGTGGCAAAGGCCCAAAGCGGCGCCGATCCCTATACCATCACCGCAGAAACCAGAGCGGACCGCAGCCTCTATCCCCGCCCGGAGCGCACCTTGGAGCGCGGCAGCCAGGGAGAGGACGTCAAATATGTACAGGCTATGTTGGTTGTCATGAACTATGATGGCGTGGTTGTCGACGGCAATTTTGGCCCGGCTACGGAAGCGGCGCTGATGCGCTGGCAAAAGAACCATTCACTTACCCAAACGGGCGTTGTCGATGCCGACACGCTGCTGAAGCTTGAGGCTGCCGAGACAGAATGGCTGCTCCGGGAGTAAAGCGGAGCGATGTTGTGGTGACGGCTGGAGAATGGGGCGGAAAATTACAGTTACGGCACAAATGGTGCAAGCTTAAATGACGATCTACTTCGCGTCAGAGGTAGCTTCCAAATCGAGAATACATGTATGTCGGACAGAAAATGTGAAACGCGCAGCGGAAAGTTTTATGTGCTTGGTGATGCTTCATCACTGCATGCCGCGCCGCATGGACAGTGAATATGATAAAAGGAGAAATGGAGATGAAACAGTTCACTTGTGTTTTTTTAACAATAATTCTTCTGCTGACGCTTGCTGCGTGTCAAAAAGCACCGGAAGTTGAACCGGTGGATGAAGCACTCGATTGGCAGACGCAGTATGATCTCGGCGTGCGCTATCTGTCCGAGGGCAATTACGAAGAGGCCATTCTGGCTTTTGAGGCGGCGATTGAAATTGATCCCAAGAACGCCGACGCGTACCGCAAGCTGGCCGAAGCATATGAAAAGACCGGCGACGAGGACGCTGCGCTGCGCACACTCGAAACCGGCGCGGAGGCGACCGGCGACCAGACCCTTGCCGGGCAGGTGCGCGAAAAACAGCAGGAGCTGCTTGAAAGCAGCTTTCCGGCGGCGCTGAGCCCGGACTGCACGGAATATGTATCCTACGAACCCGGCTCCGGTGTGCGGCAGCAGGAGCAGCCGGACGATCTGCTCCTGTACCGGATCGTGAACGTCGACGGCGTGAACGGCCTGGAGTGGTACGGGCTCTACGGCAGCGCGGAGAGCAGCGGCTGGTGCGGGCTGCTCTATTATGCGAGTCTCGCGTCCGACGGCGAGATGCAGCGGGGCGTACTGACGCTTCCGGCGATGGACGCGTATGACGCGCAGGTGGATGTCGTGCTCTATCCGGGCGCGGACGGCATATGGAGCCTTGCGGTCTACAGCACAAGGCGGAACTACGCCGTTGGTCCGTATTACCATGACGAGCCCGGCACGACCACGTGGGAGGTCATAACCTACACGCTCAGCGACAGTCCCGCGCAGAGCGGCAGCTGGCGCAGAACGGAGACAGGAATGGACTCTACCAATGAATGGGAAGACCAAGGCACACGTTTTGCCGCGAATGAGGGCACGCAGGACCAGTATTGTGCGCAGCTGCAGGCAGCCGGGCTGCCCTTCTTCCCGGATGGCACGGATAATATGAACGAAGTGCTCCTCAGTACCGCAGCCGCACGGCAGACCGTCTGGCTCTATCACTGCGACCATTTTGTTCTCGGCACCGTGGGCAGCGACACGACGCACCTGCGCCGCGACTGGAGCAAAGAGGAGCTGGCGGCGCATGAGACGTGGTTCCAACAGGAGGCCGAAGAGGACAGCGAGGGCGAGGCCATGCGCACCCGCTACAAGCTGGAGCTGCGCCCCGGCATGGAGCGCACGGGCACGTGTGCAAACGGATACTATGGGTATAAGGAATACGAAGCGAAAGTGCGGTACGGCCAGTTTGCCGTCGTCGACACGCAGACGGGGCAGGATGCGGCACTGTTCTATGTGAACTACGTGGAGGAGGAGAACGAGCTCCAGCGGGCCTATCCGGATAACTGTATGTTTATGTATGTGGGCGGATACTGTGTGTACGGCTTTCCGGTCAAGGAAGTGGTAGGCGGCTCACTCCCCAACACATGGTTCTCGTTCAACCCGGAAACAGGTGAGGTGTTCCGCTTGGCTGAATGCGAAACGTGCCTGAAGGCCGGGAAGTATCTGCTTACATATATAGATGCCTTTCCGCCGGGCTGGAACCTGCTGACGCTGCGCGGCACGCGGATCAACACGGACCTGTGGCTTGAATACTGGAGTACAGCAGCGCGGGACGGCGTGCTCTATTTCTCCACGCAGTCGGACAACAGACATGAAATGATGGAGCACACGAGCACACTCTGGCGCATGGACCTGCAAACCGGCGAAACGACAAACCTCGGCACGATCGAGGCCGAACGCGTCACCTATATCTGTGACACCTTTGCACTGTATTACACGTCGGACCAGAACGGCGGAGCGATCCGCCGCATGGTCTTCTGAGGAAAGGAGCAGCCATGGAGCGCGAAGCATACCGCCCCGGCGCACAGGTGCTGGGGGATTGGAACATAGTCAGCTGCCTTGGCGAAGGCAGCTATGGAAAAGTATTTGAAATCGAGCGCAGCGAGTTCGGGCAGACGTACAGGGCTGCGCTGAAGGTCATTACCGTCCCGCAGAGCGGGAAAGAATTGCAGAGCGTGCTGGACGAGGGCATGACGCCGCCGCAGGCAAAGCAGTATTTTTACAGCGTCGTGGAGGACATCGGCCGCGAGTGCGCCATCATGTCAAGGCTCAAAGGCACCGGCAATATTGTCAGCTATGAGGAGCACGCCGTCCTCCGGCACCCCGACGGCATCGGCTGGGACATTCTGATTCGGAT
>ERZ773229.1755-NODE-1755-length-14061-cov-3.986934_pt1 | contig 14061 bp, 9 predicted proteins | sample MGYA00580992_ERZ773229 | MGnify/ENA primary metagenome ERZ773229 (study PRJEB29015, sample SAMEA2737795) | human gut metagenome | biome: human gut; feature: human-associated habitat; material: faeces | place: China | collected 2012 ... | reverse complement strand
GCTTCCGGTATACTCCCCCGCCTTTAAAGTCAGAAGGAGGATATATTCGTTTTCATCAAAACGCGCTGTCTTTCTTACCTGCAGCCTGTAAATTTCCCGAAAAACCGGATACCCGCACAAAAATGCCCCCACCGGATTCTGTTCTGCAATATCCTGATGTACCTGTGCAATTCCCTGCACATTTCCGCTTTTATTCTGTCTCAGTAATTTGTCATAAACGCCCTTTAATTTTGACAGTCCACAGATCCCAAGCTGCTGCTGCAACGTCCGGCAGGCATTCTCATAAACTTCCAGGGCGGAACCAATTTTATTTTTTCCTGCCAATGCTCTGATCAGATAACAATATAACTCTTCATCAAGACTTTCCCATTGAAGTGCCTGACTGCAAAGCTGTTCTAACTCTTCAAATTTTTCTGTGCTGACATAATATTCGCACAGATACCGGACGCAGTTTAAATACAAAGAGTGATAATAGGTATTCAGCGTCATCACCCAGTGCATATCTGCAACTTTTGTCATGAAATCACCCTGATAGAGTGCAAGCGCCGCTTTTAATTTCCGGATTGCCTCCCCCTCTGAAATAGTTTTCTGCTTTGCAGATTCAAACATTTGTTCGAACTGTTCTGCATCCACCGCCACCTCCTGTCTGGGATTCCAGCGGTAGGAACCATGATCGGTCAGGATAAAATCCTCATCTCCAAAGTTTTTCTTCAGAAAGACTCTCAGACGATACATCAGATTTTTCAATGCACCTGCCGGATTTCCCGTTTCTTCCTCCTGCCACAGTGCATCTGCCATGTCATAAAAAGTCAGTGTCTGATTTCTGTGAATAATCAGATAAGCCAGCAGATTTATCATTTTGGGAGACCGTATCTCTTCCTCATTCACAATATGTTCTTCATCCCTGATCTGAAATTTTCCCAGAGTCCGAATCGTCAGCATGCAGTTCTCCTCCTCTTTTCCAGCTCTGACTGCCAGATTTTTCCTGTAAGTCTAACATGCATGCATTGCCATAAAAGTCGAATACCGTACCTAAAAATCCTGCTTACTTCGACCTTTTTCTATTTTTATATACAAGGAAAGCAATCAGTCCCGCAATAAAAACTGCTGCAATACCGCCGATCACCGGCACAGCCACCGGTACAGATGCTGCATCGATCTCCTGTGCTGCAAGGTCGGCATCTTTCCCGTCCACATCGCCGGAAACGGTGCTCTCATCCTCTGCTGTGTTTGACAATGGTGTCTCGCTCTCTTCGATGTCGACAACTCCATCGTTCTCATCTCCATCTACCAACGGTGTCTGCTCCTCTGGAATTTCAACATTGCCATTGTCTACGTTCTGGTCTGCGTTATTCGCACTATTATCTGCCACGTTATTTGCTGTATTCGTTGCCGCTGTATTTGCTGCATTACCGCCACCATTTGCGCGGTTGTCTGCTGTATTGGACGCATTATTTACTACATTTGCAGTAAATCCTGTCTGCCGGGCGGTTCCGGGAACGATGACCGTCTCCTCAACCTCATTTACGACTGTCTCTGTCCGTGTTGTGCCCGGAACCACATTTGTCACCGTGCTGGTGATTGTCTCCACAGCCCCGGTGTAGCGGTATTCAAACGTTGCCGTGTTCGCTTTCCCTTTTTCCAGTTTTATAATTTTACTGCTCTCTGTCGGTGTATGATCCGGAACAGTCACCGGAATGACCGTGATTGTTTCCTCTGCATTTCCATAGGTGATCTGCGGAGCCGCAATCTGTTCCTTTGTCTGACTGTCTATGAAACTCACCGTATAGGAAACCGGATCGATCAGACGTTTATAATCCAAAACATACTCTGTATTCCGCTCCACCACAGTTCCCACAACACCGTTAAAAGCTTTCAACCCATATGCTGCCTCTTTTTCATAGTGCAGGCAGTTAGAAAACCATGATGTCAGCCTTGCATCACTTTCCCAGCCAGGCACTGTGAAAGCAAGTGTATCTCCCTTTGCAACTTTTACCTTAATATAATTTTTTGTCACTTCCATCCCTTCGGAAACAGTGATCTTATCTATATCAAAACAAGCAATATTTCCTGCACGGAATGTCACTGTATACATTCTTTTTTCCACCACTTCTTTCTCTTCCGAAGCTTTCACCGTTGTCATTGGAAGCACCAGCGCCATGAAGATAAAAACCGTAAGAAAGCCCGTAATTATTTTTTTTACTTTTTTCATGACTTGCGCTCCACCTTTCTTTTTTTCACTGCTATACTAACAATCACTATACCTGCCACCAGAACTCCTGCAGATACTGTCACTGTCAGAGTATCTCCTGTCCTGACACCGTTTGCCAGTGGAACAAGTTGTTCTGCGACAGTCTTTGGAATCACTTTCTTTACAATCTTTGTCACCACATTGTCTTCTCCGCGCTCCGTCACATAATTTGTGACCACCACCGGCTTTCTGTCGTCTGCATAGTACGCCCGGAATTCAAATTCCATCGCACCGGCTGTGTGCGAATAATCAATTCCATCTGCGCTGTCCATACCCTCTCCATCTAAGGTCAATGTCACATAGACATCCGCCGACTCCCCCGGATCCAGTGCTGTCATATAACGATACTCATTCAATTCCGTAATTTCTGCTAAACCTTCGGCACTTGCCACATTTTCCGCATATCCACCGGCATCTGCATCCAGCAAAGATATCCTTCCGGTATCATTGCCGATCTCCACCTGAAACTCATATGCTCCGCCAGACGCTTTTCCTGCTTCTTCCAAAGCATCCGTTGTCTTCTGCGAAATAAAAAAAGATGCCTTATGACTGTTTTGATTCTCAATTTTAATGACAACGGTCCTGCTGTCTCCGGGTGCCATGCCATCAAAAGCACCGGCAAGTTCTGTCTTATCTTTTGTATACACAAGCTGATTTTCCTCTGTCAGCTGCACAGTCTGAATTTCCGCCGCACTGACCACCGATGAAAATCCACAAGTCCAAATAAGCAACAGAACGGCTGCTATGTTTTTTATTTTCATATGCTCCAATCTCCTTCAACCGTTATCTTGTTTCTGAAACAGACAAAATCGTTCCATTTTCATCAAACTCCGGGAACACGCCAAGCTCTGCTGCGATCGCATCTTTTGCGTTATTCGCCTGAACTGCCGTAACTTCGTATTCTAACGTATAGACTGCATCTGCAAATCCATTTCCCATAGATTCCTTAAAATGAATTCCGTCCATAAAGTTTGTTGTCGTCTGCTCTGGAGCCAGCGGCTTTGTGTAGTACATCACCATCTGCTCATCATCCTCATACCCGATGATCCAGTCCTGATTATGTACATAGATATCATCCGCCTCCCCTGCACTCACAAGTCCGCCGCTTTTTGTATCCCATGCGTGATAAATGACTACTTTTACATACACATCATAACCATCCGGGATATCGTTTTGTACTGCCTTCGGCATGATAATCGTTTCCCCCGGCACGATCATAACCGGTTCTTTTTCCCCGCCGTCTGCCAGTGCCACAGGTTGATCCCCGATCACCGTGACTCCCACACTCTTAATGGAAATATTTGCCACTGCCTTTTCACTTTTTGTATTCAGAGCTGCAAGCGTTCCGCCAACCATCGTTACCAGGATCAATACTGCAGCGATTCCCATAAGCATGTATTTTTTCTTCACTCTCCATCTCCTCCGCTCATCCATTGAATTTTTTATAAATCCTTGTGTTATTATAGGTATCCCCGGTCACACAATGGTCACACGAATATTTTATGCAGCAGACCGCACGAAAAATGCACTTTGTTTCTTCAAGTACGCAAAAATACCTCCCGGCAGGTTCGGGGTTGTTACCCGTATCTGCTCAGGAGGTATCCTGTCATTTCAAAAATATTGATTTTTCTTCACATTTTAAGCAATCATTTTATATCCACTATCTCACATAGATATTGGAAAGATTCTCTAAAATCTCTCCTGCAACATCCGGTTTATTCATCGTGTAAATATGCACATGATTGACACCGTTGGCGATCAGATCAATGATCTGCTCTGTTGCATATGCAATTCCCGCCTGACGCATTGCTGCCGGGTTGTCTCCAAACCTGTCTACGATCGCAAGAAATCTCGGTGGAACCATATTGCCGGACAAAGATGTGATGCGTTTGATCTGGCTTGCGTTGGTGACAGGCATAATACCTGCTACAATTGGAACATCTATTCCTTTTTTTAATGCCTTGTACATAAAATTGTATAAAATGTTATTGTCAAAAAACATCTGTGTGGTGAGGAACTCGCATCCTGCATCCACTTTCTCTTTCAAATGGTCGAGATCTTCAAAAATCGTTGCTGCTTCCGGGTGTCCTTCCGGGTAGCATGCACCACCGATACAGAAATCACCCTGTGCTTTGATATCTGCGATCAGTTCACTTGCGTGCTTGTACTGATCCGGCAGCGGAAAATCTGCATTTGCAGGAATATCGCCACGGAGTGCAAGGATATTCTCGATATTTGCTGCCTTTAACTCCTCAATGACAGATGCCACCTTTTCTCTGGTGGAAGAGGCACAGGTCAGATGTGCCAACGCCGGAATGTTATTGTTACGTACTTCCTCTGCAAGCTTTACCGTATAATCAGATGTTCCACCTGTTGCGCCGTAAGTGACACTCATATATGCCGGCTTTAATGCCGCCATATCTTTTACGATATTTTTATAATTTTCCAACTGCGCACCCTGTTTTGGTGGAAAAAGCTCGCAGGAAATCGTCACTTCATCTTTGTTTAATAATTCTGTTAATCTCATCTTTTTGTTCCTCAATCTTCTTTCTTATATATTAAAAACTTCTCAGTTTATCCGTTCCATCATCCACCGTATTCTCGATTTTTCGTATCTCCACAAAATAGGAATAGTTATCGTTTACTTTTACTTCACAGCGGTCACCTATTTTGTGTCCCAACAATGCTTTTCCGAGCGGCGATTCGTTACTGATCAGATTTTTCAGGGAATTGCCGCGGATGGTTGTGACAATTTTATAGGTTTCTTCCTCGTCATCATCCTCAAAATAGACCGTAACGGTATTGTTCATTCCGACTTCATCATCCGCAGAATCCGTAGAAATAATCTTTGCTGTCCTGATCATTTTCTCCAGATAACGGATACGGCTCTCATTCTGATTTTTGTCTTTTTTTGCTGCATGGTATTCAAAATTTTCACTGAGGTCGCCATGTGCACGTGCCTCTTTGACTGCTTCCAGCGCATTTTTTCTCACAACCAGCTTCCGATACTCAATCTCTTCTTCCATTTTTTTTATGTCCTGTTCGGTCAACTCGTCATACATGAATCCCAACCTCCATTTTCCATCTCTATCGGTACTGATCCTGTACCATTCTCATTATGATCTGCAGATCTGTCTCTTATAAAAACACCTGTTCTAATGCGATTTTCTCCGGCAGACAGCGTCCGATCGCACTCCCTTTCCGGCAGACAGACAGCCAGACATCCCGTTCGACATTCCATGTTTTCAGATAATATTCTCCCACCTGTTCTTCCATCGTGGAAAAAGAATCCAAAGACATTGCAATCCCTGTTCCAACCGCCTTGATATAGGCTTCCTTCCTCGTCCATATTCCGGTAAAAGCCTCATCTGTCCAACATTTTTCCAGATATTTTCTCTCATCTTCTGCAAAAAAACGCTGTGCGATCTTCTGTTTTCCGGTGCGCATCAGCTCCACATCCACACCTATATCCTCTGTGCCAAAAGCTGCTGCCACATACATGCCCGAATGGCTGAGGTTAAACGTAAGCGGAAGCCGTTCTCCCTGCCCTGTCCCAAGATACGGCTTCCCATTTTCACCATAAACGAATCTTACCTGCTGCAAAGACCGTGTTTGTCCGGTCTGCTCCAACTCTGCTGCAGCAGACGATCCCACAGGTATTGTCTGCATGTAACCATACTGCCGCAGACCGTATTCCAATAACAAACCTGCCCCAAAGGCACGAAGCCTGTCATCTTCATTTTTACATTGTTTTATTTTCTGTTGTCTGGCGCAGCACAAAAACTCCCACAACTGTGGTTGATCTGATCTGTCACGCAAGGCACTGATATCTGAATAAAACACACGCAGTTTTTTTTGCTTATCCACTACTTCTGATGCTCCTGCAGAACTTCTTTTTTTCGCCTTGTGGAATCCCAGACATTCTGCACACGTCTGGTCACGATCTCCGGAATAAACGGTTTTACAATATAATCGCTTGCACCTAATTCCATCGTCAATACCTGTTGTTCTGTTGTATCATCCGCCGTGATGATCACCACCGGAATATTTAAGATCCTTGGATCATTCTTCCTTTCCTGCATAAAAGTCTGTCCATTCATGCCAGGCATCATCAGATCTAACAGGATCATATCCACTTTATAATTCTGTTCCTCTAAAATACGAAGTGCCTCTTCCCCATCTCCTGCCTGCAGGATACGGTAATCTGTTTCAAAAATACTCTCCAGCGATGCCCGGTTAATCTCCATATCATCCACGACAAGCATGGTTTTCTCGTTTACCTCTTCTTCCATCAGTGCAAGACGGTACTTTGCAAGTTCATTGTCCATCTCCCGCTGGACCGTGATATCATCAATGCAGCCAAAAATAATATGGCGTTCCCCTACCCTGTTAATATACTTCAGGCGGAGCTTGATCCAGATTTCCCTACCAGACTCGAGAAAACGTTTCACTTCACATTCCGCAGTACTTTGATTCTCCACAACCTGTGCAAAAGTATCCATAAACCTTTCTCTGTCAACATGATCAATGGATCCCTCAATCTCTTTGTGCACACGGTCTGTGTCATGATAACCAAACATGTCAAAATAAGCGTCATTTACACGCACCACTTCAATATTTCCGTCGCTGTACTCATAAATTGCGGCTGCCTGCATCATGTTGGAGAAAATCATTTCCATCTGCATATTCGCTGTCCAGATGGCATTCGTATCGTTGGATGTTCCTCTTGTCTCATCATCTTCAAAGTATGGCTGTTCATACAACAGCTTTTCATATTCTTTTACCGGCATTGGTCTTGCAAAATAAAATCCCTGCACATATTCGCATCCGATGCTGTGCAGAAACGATACCTGCTCTTTGCGCTCAGCACCCTCAGCTACGACCGGCATGTTCAGCCACTTTGCCATGCGGACTACCGATGCCAGAATGTTTTCACTCCTGCCATCATCTCCGGAACCATCCAGAAACTTCATATCGATTTTCAGGACGTCAACCGCAATATCTTTTAGTACATTCAGCGAGGAATAACCACTTCCAAAATCGTCCATCAAAATAGAAAAACCTTTTTTCTGAAGCTGTTCCATCATCTCTTTGATTGCTTTTGGGTTTCCTGTATATGCACTCTCTGTCAGTTCTAACTGCAGCCATTCCGGTGGAATATTGTATTTTTCTGTCAGTCCACAGATCACATCCACAATTTTTGGATTATAAAGACTTACACGCGAAATATTGACGGAAACCGGAAATATTTTTCTTCCCTCATCTCTCCATCCCGCAAGCAGCTGGCATGTCTTTTCCCAGACATACTGATCCAGCTTCAGGATAAAACCGTTCCTCTCAAATACCGGGATAAATTCTCCCGGCGATATCATCCTGCCATCTGCTGTGATCCATCGCACCAAAACTTCTGCTCCTGCAATGGAATTTCGCTGAAGTTCATATTTGGGCTGCAAATACAGCACAAACTCTTCGTTCTTCAGCGCATTCTTCATATTGTTGATGATGTGCTGCTCCTTGATGATATCCTCACTCATCTCTTTTGTGTAAAAGAAATAGTTCTGGATATAATTTCCCTTACAGTTTTTGGATGCAAGATTTGCCTTGTCATACATCTCGTTGATGGAAAGATCACGGTTTTTCACAAGATATACCCCGAAGAAAGGCGTGATGTCAAAATCCAGAGGATATTTTTCCATCTGATTCGTGAATTTCTTCACAAAGTCTGTGATCTCTTTCTCATTATCATAAGAAAAGCATACCGCAAAAATATCTGCCTCAATTCTTCCATAAGTAATATAACGATATTCTTTTTCCACATTCTGCAGATAATCTGCCATATACTTTAATAAATTATCACCCTCATCCATTCCAAAAAAGGAATTGATCAGCTGGAATTTTTCAATATCGATCCTGATGAATGCAAAATCTTCCGTACCGAAAATATTCAGCATATTTCTCGTATTATAAAAGAACTTTGATTTGTTCAAAATGCCGGTAAGCACATCATACTCCGCACGGTACTTTAATTCATCATCCACTCTCATCTGACTGCGATCGATCACATTCTTTACACGAAAACGCACGATCATCGGATCATAAGGTTTCCGCATAAAATCCCATGCTCCGTATTCCAGACACTTGCACTCGATCTCATCATTGATGCCTCTCAACATCGCGATCACAGGTATATTCTGATATCTTACATCTTTGTGAAAAATTTCTAAGAGTTCCAGTCCGCTCATGTCCGGCATGATCAGGTCAAGAATGATCACAGTTACCGCCTGATACTTCTCCTCTAAAACTGCTAATGCATTCTGTCCATTTTCTGCTTCAAGCACGATATAATTGTCATTTAAAATTTCCCGCAATGCAGTCCTGTTATGTCTTGCATCATCCACAATTAATATTGTATGTTTCCTTGTCATAAGCCCTTGTGCCAGTCCTTCTCCATTTGTTAGTGGTTTCAGCCACCAGTCAAAATCTTTTTTCTTCCGTACATACCATATACTTATATGATAACAGACTTAATTTTTCTTTTCAATACAAGAATTTTTATCTGTCATTCACTTAAAAATCCATGTAAGAGAGATACAGCTCCTCAAAATCATTTTCTTCTGCCAGATTGATGACGTCTGCCATGGTCTGGATTTTTTCAAGTTCTTCTTTTGAAATTCTGCCAAGTAAAACCTCTTTTGTCCCTGCAAGAACTGTATTTCCGGCCGGAATCGTTTTCATCTCCAGTTCTTTCGGGATCAGGCCAATCCCTGCCGCCTTTTTGATATCTATCTTTGTTCCAAATCCACCTGCAAGATAACAGTTGTCCACTTCGTCAAACGCAATACCCGCCTTTTTTACTAAAATATCCACTCCTGCGCGGATCGCCGCTTTTGCCATCTGAATTTCCCGGATGTCATTCTGCGTGAATTTTACTTTTCCTGCCAGCTCATATCCGGTGTCAAAATAAAGATCCGAATATGTTCCATGTTCATCGATCATCTGATGCTCCCGGAGTTCATACACCAGATCGATCATACCTGTTCCGCAGATTCCGATCGCCTGCTGTTTCTTATTTTCTCCATCTGTTTCACCGATCACCTGAAATCCGGCTTTCCCTGTCTCTTCCATGAAAACATGTGAGATCACTCCCGGAATGCTCGCCATGCCACAGGAAATATTTCCGCCTTCAAACGCCGGTCCTGCAGACGTGGACGTCACATACATATGACGGCAATTTCCAAGCACCATCTCCCCATTCGTTCCAATATCCAGCAGCAAATGATATCCCTCGGATCTGTGCATATTCATTTTTGCAATGCCAGCCATGATATCAGCCCCTACAAACGCTGAGATTCCAGGCAAAATCACAACTTTTGTATCCAATTCTTTCATTCCAAGAAAATCTGCAGCACTGCCTTCCATCCATGAAAGGTCAACTGGCAGAAAAGGCGCCACTCCCAGCGTCTCACATGAAAATCCGCGAAGCAGATGACACATCGTTGTGTTTCCTGCGATCACGATCCTTTGTATCTGCTGTTCCGTTATCTTTTCTTTTTGAAGAAGCTCCCGGATCAGTTTCTGAAGATCCTGCCGGATACACCGCTGTATCTCCCACTTTTTTCCACCATTAGATGCAGAAATTCTTGAAAGCACATCCGAGCCATAAGCTCTCTGGTGATTAACGGATACGGCAGTCTGGCAGTCTGCTTCTGTTTCCAGATTCACAAGCAGTGCCGCCAGAGTCGTTGTTCCGATGTCGATGCAGATTCCATAAATTGCATTTTCTGTTTTCTCTGCCGTTCCTTCTGCTGTATTTTTGTCCTGTATTCCGCCGCTTGTTTTCGCTTCTGCTGGTGTTTGGGTATCAGCTTCTGTAAGTCCTTCTGTGTCCGGTTTCTGCTGCTTCTCCCACTCTGAAAGAACTTCTATCGTTTCTTCTGACTCTGGGAGTTCCACTTCATATGCACCTACCGGATGAGATTGACAGGCAAGACGGTATCCATCCTCCAATTGTTTTTCCGAAAAAACTTCTCTATCCCGCCTTGTCGGTTCTGTTGCGCCACGTTTGTACCGCACAATACATTTTCCGCAGATTCCATTGCCATTGCATGGAGCACTGATGTATTCATTTTTTTCCTGTAACATTTCCAGAAGATTTTTCTGTTGTTTTGATCTGTCTATAATCATTTTTTCCTTTACACTGAAAAATCAACAAATCAGCACAGCTTCCTCGATGGAAACAGTGCTGATTTTTGTATTTTATAGTTTTTCAACTACGACTTTGCAACGTTTTTTACAGAATGCAATTCCGTATGCAAGAAGATCGTTTCGTCCATCCTCACGGAGTTCTGCGTCATATCTGTGATTCTTAATCTGCTCCATAGCTCGTTCACACGCCTTGTCAAGTTCATTCATGGAATGTGCGTATTTCAGTTCTATCACGATTCCAACATCTGGATTCTTAGGCTTAAGCAAAATATCTGCATATCCATCACCAGATTCTCTATTCGATTTAACCGCCCAGCCCGAATAATTTTTTAAAATACCGATCAGAATACCATGATAAAAAATCTCTTTTTCTTCGTTTCTTGCTTTCGTATCTAAAACGCTGATTGTTTCGCCAAGAAACATTGTAAGTTCCCGCTGGATGTCATCTGTCTTTCCTTCAAGAAAACCCCTGTTGATTTTTTCCGTAGATGCGTGGTCATTCGCAACTACCTGGTCAAACCAGTCACGGATTTGTAAAAGAAAGACTTCCCTGACTTCCTTGTTTGGAATGATCAATCTATACATCCCATTTTCTACATCACCATTTTTTGTGAGATATCCGGTTGTAAAAAGAACACTCCACAAATTATCAATGCTGTTATCAATCTCATCGTAGGTCAGATCCAAACGGATTCTCTTTTCGACTGCCTCTCCCACAATCAATTGTTCGATTTCATCCTTTGTAGTTTTATCTGCCATGTCGATAAATCGTTTTACAAGATCATTTCCACTACTGTTAATCCAATATGCCTTTGGCTGCGATTTAGCCTCACTTACCAAATCGTCAACATAATTGATTACATCCCATGGGCAATAAATATCTGCATTACCAAAACGATAGCCATCATACCATTCCTTCACTTCTGTGAAATGCTTCTGCAGATTGTAATCTTCCAGCAGTTTTTTTACTTCTTCATTCGTAAAGCCGAATTCTTCATCATATCGAACATCGTCTGCCGAATAAACCTTAAAATTATTCAAGCCAGTAAAGATGCTCTCTTTGGAAACCCGAAGGCATCCTGTTAATACAGCAAACTGTAGAAAATCATTTGTTTTAAGTGCTTCACCGAACAATCCACGAATAAGTGCCACCATTTCTCTATAATAGCCATGCTGAAAGGACTTATCAAGTGGAACATCATACTCGTCGATCAAAACAATCGTTTTCTGACCATAGTGTTGATATAAAAGTTCTGAAATTTTCTTAAGTGAGAATTTCAGCTTCGTTGCAAGAGTAGTTTCCTGTTCCCCTTGAAGTGAAATCAAATCACGATATATATTCTTTTCGTCATTGTCCAGTCTGCTACTGTTCAGCAAGAACTTAAATCGTCTCACCTCGCCAGCAATCAACTCACACAGGGCAGACCGTGCTTCTTCAAATGTTAGTCCATCTACACCTTTGAGAGACAGAAATATAACAGGATACTTTCCCATATATTCCTTACAAAGTTCTTCATTCTGCGAAATATAAAGGCCATCAAATAATGCTGTGTCTGTTCCAATCTCGAAAAAGCTCTTAAGCATACTCATATTTAAGGTTTTTCCAAATCGGCGTGGTCTGGTAAATAAATTCACTTTACTCCAATTTTCAAGAAGCTGCTCTACCAATTTTGTTTTATCCACATAATAAAAGTCTAACTTCCGAATTTCCTGAAAGTTCTCAAAACCGACTGGAAGCTTTTTTAATTCCTGCATATTTTACACACTCCTCCGAAGCTTTAGTCTTAGGATTGGGTTACATACAGCAAGGTAGACCTGTCCTAGTGTGGTTTAATTTTACCATTTAGTTTGACAAGTATCAAGCCGATAAGTCGTTGCTAAACAAAAATAACACCGATTTTCATATGTTAGTTTCTTTATGAACAAAAGCAAACGAGACATTTAAATGAATATTCAAAGAATCCGAGATTTGAGAGAAGATTCCGATTATACACAGGAATATATTGCAAAGCTTCTGAATGTAAACCAGCGCACTTATTCCAGATATGAAAATGGAGAACATGCAATTCCACTTACAATACTTTCTTTTCTTGCAGACATCCAAAAAACCCATATCAGCGAATCAACGCTGATATGGGTTTTTTTATACACAACCTTCTCCAAAGAATGAGTACTCTTATTTATTGCTGATAGCTGCCTGAGCTGCTGCTAAACGAGCGATTGGTACACGGAATGGTGAGCAGGAAACATAGTCTAAACCAATCTTGTGGCAGAATTCTACGGAAGAAGGATCTCCACCGTGCTCTCCACAGATACCAACATGAAGTTTTGGATTTACTGGTTTACCAAGTTTGATTGCCATATCCATTAACTTACCAACACCGTTCTGGTCAAGTTTTGCAAATGGATCGTTCTCGAAGATCTTTGTATCATAGTAAGCATTTAAGAACTTACCAGCATCATCACGAGAGAATCCAAATGTCATCTGAGTTAAATCGTTCGTACCGAAGCAGAAGAAATCAGCTTCTGTAGCGATCTCATCAGCAGTAAGAGCTGCTCTTGGGATCTCGATCATAGTACCAACTTCATACTCTAATTTAACGCCTGCTGCTGCGATCTCAGCATCTGCTGTCTCAACAACAACTTTCTTAACGTATTTTAACTCTTTAACTTCACATACAAGTGGAATCATGATTTCTGGTTTTACTGTCCAGTCTGAATGTTTCTTCTGTACGTTGATAGCTGCACGGATAACAGCTTTTGTCTGCATCTTAGCAATTTCTGGATAAGTAACTGCAAGACGGCATCCTCTGTGTCCCATCATTGGGTTGAACTCATGTAAAGAAGCGATGATGTTCTTGATTGTCTCAACGGATTTACCCTGAGCTTTTGCAAGTTTCTCGATATCTGCTTCTTCAGTTGGAACGAACTCATGAAGAGGTGGATCAAGGAAACGAATTGTAACTGGGTTACCTTCCAATGCTTCGTAAAGTGCTTCGAAGTCTCCCTGCTGATATGGAAGAATCTTCTCAAGAGCAGCTTCTCTTTCTTCTACTGTATCAGAGCAGATCATCTCACGGAATGCAGCAATTCTGTCTTCCTCAAAGAACATATGCTCTGTACGGCAAAGTCCGATACCTTCTGCACCAAGCTCACGAGCTTTCTTAGCATCTGCTGGAGTATCTGCATTTGTACGAACTTTTAATGTTCTGTATTTGTCAGCCCATGCCATAACACGACCGAACTCACCAGCGATTGTAGCATCAACTGTCTTGATAGCTCCATCGTAGATGTTACCTGTTGTACCATCGATAGAGATGTAATCTCCTTCATGGAACTCTTTTCCAGCTAATGTGAATTTCTTATTTTCTTCGTCCATAGCGATATCGCCACATCCGGATACACAGCATGTACCCATACCACGTGCAACTACGGCTGCGTGGGATGTCATACCACCACGTACTGTTAAGATACCCTGGGAAGCTTTCATACCAGTGATATCTTCTGGAGAAGTCTCAAGACGTACTAATACGACTTTCTCTCCTCTTGCATTCCACTCTTCAGCATCCTCTGCTGTAAATACGATCTTACCGCAAGCAGCACCC
>ERZ773229.1745-NODE-1745-length-14133-cov-16.273476_pt1 | contig 14133 bp, 9 predicted proteins | sample MGYA00580992_ERZ773229 | MGnify/ENA primary metagenome ERZ773229 (study PRJEB29015, sample SAMEA2737795) | human gut metagenome | biome: human gut; feature: human-associated habitat; material: faeces | place: China | collected 2012 ... | reverse complement strand
TCCATGGTGGCGTTGCCCTTCATGAAGTCCAGCATTTTAAGGCCGGTGGTCACGATGGCGTTTTCCCAGCCGGAGTAGATAAAGGGCGCGGTGTTGCCTGCGTTCAGGGCATCGGCGATGTCAGCATAGTAGGTGTCATCTGCCTTTGCGTCCTTGAAGGGCAGCAGGCTGCTTTTCAGCGCCGTTGCGGGCTGCAGAGCGCTGGTGCCTGCAACGGTGGAAAGCACACGCATCACCTTGAGCGCATCTTCCAGCTTCTGGGGGTCCTGTTTCAGCTTTTTGTTCAGACCGTAGAAGCGGTTCACATTCAGCACAAAAACGTTCTGGGTGCCGTCCTCCGAGAGAAACGGCATCAGGCCGAATTTATCGGCGTTGCCGTCTGCCTCCACAATGCCGTTGGTGTTTCCGATCAAAAACAGGGTGTTCCCCTCGGCCATCCTCTGCCGGGTCACGTTATCGTCAAGAGCATCGCCGGTGCCGTTCAGCATCCCGATGTCCTTCCACTTCTGGACATAGGCCATCGCCTGCATCATGCCGGGGGTGTTGCTGACGTTCGCCTTGCCGGACAGATAATCCTTCTGCCACAGTCTGCCGTCCAGTGTGCCGAGGAAATCGGCGTCCGCAATGTTGCACAGATACTGGAAACCGTAGCCCGGATACTGGATCTGCGGCAGACAGAGATCGACCCCGGCTTCCTTTGCCTTTGCAGCCAGTTCTTCCAGCTCCGTGAAAGAATTGGGCAGCTCCCAGCCGTGTTCCCGCAGCAGGGTCTTATTATAGGTGATGCCGAAGCAGTTGTAGGTCGAGGGCAGCAGGTAGATGGCACCGTTGTCAAACACATCCTGCAGACGGGACTCCACATAGTTATCCGTAAAATCGTAGCCGGAAAGGTCCAGCAGTTTGTCGGAGACCAGATCGATCCGGGGGTCGTAGTAGGTCAAGGTGCAGACGTCCGGCAGGTCGCCCGCCGCAAACATATTCTGCAAACAGGTGGTGGTGTTATCGCCGCTGTAGGGCACGACCTCGATGTTCACTTCCGGGTAAACGCTGTGCACCTGCTCAATAAAGGCTTCTACCTCTTTATAAGGTGCCATAAAGGTAATGGCTTCGTGCGCATCCGCTGTTTTGCCGGTCTCGGTCTGGCTGCCGCCGCAGGCGGTCAGAGCCGCCATGGCTGCCAGTACGCCGGACGCCTGCAAAAACGAGCGGCGGGAGATCTTTTTCATCATAATAGCGTCCTCTCGGTTTCCTGATATTTCCAAGACTGTCATTTCTTCATTTTACAGCAAAGTTGGAACAAACGCAACATAAAATTCGTTAATCTTTCCGCAAACCCATGCGGATTTTGGCGAAATGCGGCACATTAGAGCGCAGGAGGACGGCCGCACCGTCCTCTTTGCGGGAGAATAGAGCCAAAAAAGCCTGAGACCTTGCAGAAAAGGCCCCAGGCTTTTTTGGCTGCGGATGCAGCGATCAGGAATATAGGAAATGGAGAATGGCAGAAAATTACAGGATGCGCACCCGGATGACAGCGGGGATCGCCGCCAGCTTGTCGGCCAGAGCCGCGTTCACGGCACCGGTGGCATCCAGCATGGTATAGGCCATGTTCTTTTTGCTCTTGTTGACCATGTTCTCAATGTTCAGACCGGCTTCGGTGGTCAGCGCCGTGATCTGGCTGATCATGCCGGGCTCGTTCTTGTGGATGATGCAGATGCGTCGGCCGCCCGCACGGGGCTGAACGACCTCCGGCAGGTTCACCGAGTGGGTGATGTTGCCGTTCTTGAGGTAATCGCTGATCTCCTGCGCGGCCATAACGGCGCAGTTGTCTTCGGCTTCCGGGGTGGAAGCGCCCAGATGCGGGGTGCAGATGACGCCCGGCCTGCCCAGCAGTGCTTCGGCGGGGAAGTCGGTCATGTAGCCGGAGACCCGGCCGTTCTCCAACGCCTCCAGCAGGGCGGGGGTGTTCACCAGCTCGCCGCGGGCGTAGTTCAGGATCTTCACGCCGTCCTTGCACAGGGACAGCGTCTGGGCGTTGATGGTGTCCTTGGTGGTGGGCAGATAGGGCACATGGACGGTGATGTAGTCGCACAGGGGGAGCATGTCGTTCAGGTTCACGCAGTGGTGGACCTGGCTGCTCAGGTTCCAGGCGGCATCAATGGAGATATAGGGGTCGTAGCCGTAGACCTCCATGCCCAGCGCAATGGCGCAGTTGGCCACGCGGGAGCCGATGGCACCCAGACCGATGACGCCCAGCGTCTTGCCCTTGATCTCGTTGCCCACGAACTGCTTTTTGCCCTTTTCCACGCTCTTAGCCAGAGCAGGGTCGCCCGCAAGGCCCTGCGTCCACTGGGCGGCGGCGGCCACATTGCGGCTGCCGGCAATGAGCATCCCGATGACCAGCTCAGCCACGGCGTTGGCGTTGGCACCGGGGGTGTTGAAGACCACGATGCCCTGCTCGCTGCAGCGGTCCAGCGGGATGTTGTTCACACCGGCACCGGCGCGGGCAATGGCCAGCAGATTCTCGTTGAAGGTGGTGTTCAGCAGGTCGGCGCTGCGGACGAGGATTCCGTCCGGCGCGTCGGCACCCACCGAGACGTCAAAAAGGTTTTTGTTCAGCTTCGCCAGGCCCACCGGGCTGATGGCGTTCAAGGTTTTGATGGTAAACATTACGCATTCTCCTTCCGGAACTGCTCCATGAAATCGACCAGCTTGTCAACGCCCTCGGCGGGCATGGCGTTGTAGATGGAGGCGCGCATTCCGCCGACGAGGCGGTGGCCCTTCAGGTTGACGAAGCCTGCCTCTGCGGCCTCGGCGCAGAACTTTTTGTCCAGATCGGCGTTGGGGCTGGTGAAGGTGACGTTCATCGTGCTGCGGTAGCGATGCTCGACGGGGTTGGTGAAGAAATCCTGCCCATCGAGGTAATCGTACAGTACCTTGGCCTTGGCTTCGTTGATCTTCTGCATGTTGGCCAGACCGCCGATGTCGTTTTCGAGGTACTGAAGCACCAGACCGGTCATGTAGATGCACCAGCAGGGGGGCGTGTTGTACATGCTGTCCTTGGCCAGCAGGGTGGTGTAGTTCATCATGGTGGGCACGGTGTCAGCGGCGTGGCCCAGCAGGTCGTCCCGGACGATGGCGATGGCCATGCCGGCGGGGGCAACGTTCTTCTGCACACCGAAGTAGATGCAGCCGTACTTCGTCACGTCCACGGGCTTGGAAAGGATCATCGAGCTCATGTCCGCCACCAGCGGGATGCCCTCCACCTGCGGGACCTCGACGTACTGGGTGCCGAAGATGGTGTTGTTCTGGCAGATGTGGATGTAGCTGGCATCCTTGTCGTAGGCGATGGCGTTCACATCCGGGATGTAGGTGAAGTTTTTGTCCTTGCTGGAGGCCACGATGTTGGCTTCGCCGAACTTGGCGGCTTCCTTGGCGGCCAGATTCGAGAAGTTGCCGGTGACAAGGTAGTCGGCCTTGCCGGTGGTCATGAAGTTCAGCGGCACCATGGCAAACTGCTGGGTCGCACCTCCCTGGAAGAAGCCGACCTTGTAGTTGTCGGGGATGTTCATCACCCGGCGCAGCGTGGCCTCGGTCTCGGTGATGATGGCATCGAACCACTTGCTGCGGTGGCTCATCTCCATCACGCTCTGGCCGCTGCTGCCGTATTCAAGCAGTTCGGCCTGGGCCTGCTTCAGGACCTTTTCGGGCAGCATGCTGGGGCCTGCGCTGAAATTGTAAACTCGTGCCATAATGTTACTCTCCCTTTCCTGATTCCGCGCCGCCCGAATCTCCGGCGGCATTGTGCTCTGGTTTTGTCCGTAGTATAATGGTTTTGAGGGTGCGAAAACAAGAGCATCTTTGCACAAAGATGCGCGTCTGACCGTGCACTGAAAGCACGGAACACACAAATGTATTTGATATAAATACAGAAACAAAGACAAATGTAAAATTGGCCGCAAAACAGGGCAGAGCAGCCGAAACTCTGCCCTTGAAAAAAGCGGGGTTTTTCGGTAAAATCAAACAAACAGAGACAAATGTAAAATTAAAAAAGGAGGGCGAACCCTGCAATGTATGGCATCCCGGACCGTCTGAGACCGCTTTCGGCGGCGGAAGAACAGGTGCTGCTGGCCGTGTGGAGCTGCAAACAGCCCGCCTCCCGGCGGGACATCGGAGAGAAGCTGGCCGCAAAAGGCTGGCGGCCGGCCACCGTGCTGAATTTTCTCTACCGGCTGGAAGACAAGGGCTGGGTGAAGAGCGGCAAGGAGCAGAACCGCAACACCTACACGCCCACCCTTACGAAACGCGCCTACGGCGTCTGGACCATGCGCCAGCGGCTGGATGCCGTCTTTGGCGGCGACCTGGCCGAGGCCGTCCGCGCCCTTGTCAGTGAGAGCGGCTGCTCCCAGAGCCAGCTGGAACAGGCGATGGCCGTGCTGGAAGAAAAGCACGCCGAGGCCGAAGAATACGATCTGTATGACCCATATGGGTGAGCCCTCTCAGTCACGCTTCGCGTGCCAGCTCTCCCGAAGGGAGAGCCATTGGCAGGCCGGTCAAGTTGTGCTGGGTGAAAAGGCTTTTGTAAATGAGGAACGACAGGGCTCCGCTGATTGGGCAGCGGGAGCAGAGATAAAGGAGAGTAAAATGAACTGTAAAAATCGTGCAAAGAACTGCGGCGGCTGCCCGCTGCTGGAACTGCCCTATGCAGACCAGCTGAAGCAGAAAGAGGAAAAAATCCGCGCCCTGCTGGGCAGATACGGCCCGGTGCACCCCATCCGGGGGATGGAGACGCCCTACCACTATCGGAATAAGGTGATCTCGACCTTTGCCGCCGGGCAGGGTGGAAAACTCGTGTCCGGCATCTATGCCGCCGGGACCCATAAGGTGCTTCCGGTGGAGCGCTGCCTGCTGGAAGACGAGGTGCTGGACACCGTGCTGGAAGCCGTCCGCGCGGCGGCAGCGGCCTGCCGGTATCAGCCTTTCCGGGAAGACCAGGGCACCGGCCTGCTCCGCCACTGCCTGCTGCGCCGGGGTGCCGCCACCGGGCAGGTGATGGTGGTGCTGGTCACGGCCCAGCCCATTCTGCCCGGCGCAAAGAACTTTGTCCGCGCCCTGCTGGCAGAGGCCGAAAAGCGGCAGGTCCCCGTGACGACCATCGTGCAGAACTACAACCCCCGCCGTACCAGCGTTGTGCTGGGCGAGCAGGAAAAGGTGCTCTACGGCAAGGGGTTCATTCTGGATGAGCTCTGCGGCAAGACCTACGCGCTCAGCCCCCGCAGCTTCTATCAGGTGAACCCGGTGCAGACGGCGGTGCTCTACGGTCTGGCCGTGGAGGCCGCCCAGCTGACCGGCAGAGAGGTCGTGCTGGATGCCTACTGCGGCATCGGCACCATCGGCCTGACCGCCGCCGACCGGGCAAAGCAGGTGGTGGGCGTGGAGCTCAACCGGGATGCGGTGCGCGATGCCATCGGAAACGCGAAGCACAATGGCGTCAAAAACGCCCGGTTCTTTGCCGCCGATGCCACGGCCTGGATCTGCGAAGCCGCTGCCGCCGGGGAGCGGGCCGACGTCATCTTCATGGACCCGCCCCGCGAAGGCTCGACGCCCCAGTTCATCGAGAGCGTCGCCCGCATGGCCCCCAGACGGGTGGTCTACGTCAGCTGCAACCCGGAGACCATGGCCCGTGACCTGGCTCTTCTGACGAAAAAAGGCTACCGGGCCGAGGGCTTCACCCCGGTCGATATGTTCCCGAACAGCGAACATATTGAAGTGGTCTGTGCCCTGTCCCGGCAGAAGCACTGAGCGTCCTGTGCATCCGGACAACGTTCAGCAAGTTCCGGAACAAAAAGCAGAAATGTTTTTTCTGGCCTTTGCGCGGAGCGCTGGGATCTCGTGCGGGAGGCCCTGACCCATAGGCGGTACAAAAGGGGAGGAAGCCATGAGCGAATTTTCACACTTAAAAAACAAGCTGCTGGCTGAGCAGGTCGAAGACCAGATCTACCATTATATTCTGGATACCCCGCTGGAGCCGGGGGCAAAGCTGCCCAACGAGTTTGCGCTGGCGGAAAAGTTCCGGGTGGGGCGCAGCACCATCCGGGAGGCGGTCAAGCTGCTGTCCAGCAAAGGCATCGTGGAGGTGCGGCAAGGCTCCGGCACCTATGTGGTCACAACGGTGAAAGGACTTTCGGACCCGCTGAATCTGCGCAGTGTGCAGGATAAGAATGCGCTGGCCTTTGATCTGGTCAACCTGCGGCTGCTGCTGGAACCGGGCATCGCGGAGATCGCGGCCCAGAACGCGACCGACGAGGACATTGAGCGGCTGCGGCGGCTGTGCGAGCGGGTCGAGACCAAGATCCACAATGGCGAACGCTACATTGAAGACGACATCGCCTTCCACACCTGCATTGCCGAGAGCAGCAAGAATCTGGTGGTGGGGCAGCTGATCCCCATTATTGATACGGCGGTGATGATGTTCGTGAACGTCACCCACAAAAAGCTCATCGACGAGACCATCATGACCCACCGGATGATCGCGGAGGCCATCGCCAGGCACGACCCCATCGGGGCAAAGTCGGCCATGGTGATGCACCTGAACTTCAACCGCACCTATATCAAGAAGATCTACGACGGCGAAGATCCCGATGACGGGACAGTTGGAATGACGGGATTTCTCAAATGATACCGGCCCTGCACGGCGAAATACCGTGCAGGGTATTTTTATATCCAAAGTCATCTGATGACTTTTCACCCCGGCAGTTTGCAAAACCCGGATGTGAGGGTAGATTTTACGAAAAAGTCGCCCGAAATTGGGCAGAGTGCATGATGTATCCCAGATTTTTTGCGCAAATAGTAGGACGTATATGGAACAACTTGCAAAAAGATGTCTGCAGATTTACAATGAAATCACAAAAGGCCCTACGGAAAAAAGGACGAAAACAAGCGATATTTGGAGGTAAGGATTATGGAACTTCGTTCACAGGAAGTCCGCACGCTGGCACCTGAAAACGACCCGCTGAAAATGGGGATGGGCTGGAAGGTCGAGGACCTTTCCAAGCCCCAGATCCTGGTGGAGAGCACCTTCGGCGACAGCCACCCTGGCAGCGCTCATCTGGATCAATTCGTCAGAGAGGCCGTGCAGGCGGTCAACGAGAACGGCGGCAAGGCTGCCCGCTATTTTGCCACCGATATGTGCGATGGCATCGCACAGGGTCATGACGGCATCAACTACTCGCTGCCCCACCGGGACGCCATCGTGAATCTGGTGGAAGCACAGGCCAACGCCAGCGTCTACGACGGCGGCGTGTTCATCGCCAGCTGTGACAAGTCCGTGCCCGCCATGCTGATGAGCATCGGCCGCCTGAAGGACATGAGCGCCATCGTCGTCACCGGCGGCGTCATGGAGGCCCACACCCTGCCGAAAGAGTATGTGGTCAACGACCCGGCCTGCGCCATCAACGAGCTGCTGACGCTGGAGCAGATCGGCAAGTTTGACGCCTGGGAAAAGACCGGCGTCATCCCCAACAGCCAGCTGGACTACTACAAGCACAACGCCTGCCCCAGCTGCGGTGCCTGCTCCTTCATGGGCACCGCCTCCACCATGCAGGTCATGGCCGAGGCGCTGGGCCTGATGCTGCCGGGCACCGCCCTGATGCCCGCCACCGCTCCGGAGCTGAAGCAGGCCGCCTACGATGCCGGCAAGCAGCTGATGGAGCTGGTCAAGAAGGGCATCACCGCCAAGGACATCGTGACAAAGGAGAGCTTTGAGAACGCCATCATGGTCCACGCTGCCATCTCCGGCTCCACCAACGCTACCATGCACCTGCCCGCCGTCGCGCATGAGTTCGGCATCGAGATCGACGCCGACACCTTTGACCGGATGCACCGGGGTGCGCACTACCTGCTGAACATCCGTCCCTCCGGCGACTGGCCTGCACAGTACTTCTACTACGCAGGCGGCGTGCCCCGCGTGATGGAGGAGATCAAGTCCATGCTGCATCTGGACGTGATGACCGTCACCGGCAAGACGCTGGGCGAGAACCTCGAAGAGCTGAAGAAGAACGGCTTCTATGAGCACTGCGACGCCATCCTGGCCGAAAAGACCGCCGGTTTTGCCCGCCCGGTCAGCCGCGAGGATATCATCCACAGCTTCGACAACGCCAAGGGCACCGACGGCAGCATCGCCATCCTGAAGGGCAATCTGGCTCCGGAAGGCTGCGTCATCAAGCACACGGCCTGCCCCAAGAACATGTTTGAAGCCACCCTGCGCGCCAAGCCCTACGACAGTGAGGAGGAGTGCATCTCCGCTGTCCTGCACGGCGAGGTGAAGCCCGGCGACGCCATCTTCATCCGTTACGAAGGCCCCCGCGGCAGCGGTATGCCGGAGATGTTCTACACGGGCGAAGCCATCTGCGCCGACCCGAAGCTGGCTTCCAGCGTGGCCCTCATCACCGACGGCCGCTTCTCCGGCGCGAGCCGCGGCCCGGTCATCGGCCATGTCAGCCCGGAGGCTGCCGTGGGCGGCCCCATCGCACTGGTGGAGCAGGACGACCTGATCCAGATCGACGTGCATAACCGCAAGCTGGCCATTGTGGGCGTGAAGGGCGAGCCCAAGACCCCCGAGGAGATGGACGCCATCCTCGCCGAGCGCCGCGCCAACTGGAAGCCCAAGGCTCCCAAGTACACCAAGGGCCTGCTGAAGCTCTACTCGCAGCATGCCGTCAGCCCCATGAAGGGCGCTTACATGGAGTAAAACACTCCGGAGAAATAACAAAAAGGAAACTGCCCGGTGCGTTTTTCCGGACGGCTTGGATAAGTGCAACCAAAAATCAAAAAATGGAGGAACTATTATGACAGCAGTTGCGACTCCCGATGCGGCACGGCTGGTATTTGCTGCCGTAGCAGGCCTGATCCTGTTGCTCATTCTCATCATCAAATTCAAAGTCCACGCCATGATCTCCATTCTGGTGGGTGCCGTTGGCATCGGCCTGATGGCCGGGATGCCCCTGTCCGACATCGTTGGCTCGGTCAATGAAGGCATCGGCAATACCCTGAAAGGCATCGCCCTTCTGGTGGGCCTTGGCTCCATGTTCGGTGCCATTCTGGAAGAATCCGGCGGAGCACAGACGCTGGCCGTGACCATGGTACGGAAGTTCGGCGACGAAAAAGCCGCGTGGGCACTGGGCATCACCGGTCTGGTGGTGGCCATGCCGGTCTTCTTCGATGCCGGTCTGATCATCCTCATCCCGCTGGCGTTCTCGCTGGCAAAGCGCACCAAGCGCTCCGTTCTGTACTACGTCATCCCTCTGCTGGCCGGTCTGGCGGTCGGTCATGCGTTCATTCCCCCCACGCCGGGCCCTGTGCTGGTGGCGACCATGCTGGGCGTGGACCTGGGCTGGGTCATCCTCATCGGCATCTTCTGCGGCATCTTCGCCATGATCGCCGCTGGCCCCATCTGGGGTTCCATCTGCGGCAGGAAATACAGGATCGAAGTCCCCGAACATGTGGCGCAGCAGGATGATATCGACGAGAGCAAGCTGCCCAAGTTCGGCACCATCGTGGGCATCATCCTGATCCCGCTGGTCCTCATCATCGCAAACTCCGTGGCCAAGGTCGTGCCTGCTCTGGCTGGCATCCAGCCGGTCTTGGCCTTCCTCGGCGAGCCGTTCATGGCTCTGCTGCTGGCCACCATCGCTGCCATGTATCTGCTGGGCACCCGCCACGGTTACAGCAACGCCCAGCTGGAAAAGATCATGACCAAATCTCTGGAGCCCACCGGCATGATCCTGCTGGTCACTGCCTGCGGCGGTGTGCTGCGCTACATGCTGCAGAACTCCGGCCTGGGCGATGTCATCGGCAACGCCGTGGCAAACGCCAGCCTGCCGTTGGTGCTGGTCGCCTTCATCGTGGCCGCTCTGGTCCGCATCTCGGTCGGTTCTTCCACCGTTGCCATGACCATGGCCGCCGGCATCATCTCCGCCATGCCTGGCATCAGCGAGCTGAGCCCGCTGTGCCTCGCCTGTGTCACCGCTGCCATCGCAGGCGGCTCCACCGTCTGCTCTCACTTCAACGACTCCGGCTTCTGGCTGGTCAAGAGCCTTGTGGGCATGGATGAAAAGACCACCCTCAAGACCTGGACCATCATGGAAACGCTGGTCGGCGGTGTGGGCTTCCTGGTGGCACTGGTCATCTCTTTCTTTGCCTGACCGCCCGTCCGGGGCCTGCACCCCCCGGATGAGCGTCTGGATGTTCTCCGATCCGATTCGTTTACCTCCTTCGAGAACAGCCGCTCCGGTTTTTGCTTTGCCCGGAGCGGCTGATTTTATTTTCAATTTGTTCAAAAACCTCACAAAGAAACTCCATTTTTATCCGGTACAATAAGGGTGCAGTCAGGGAGGAACAAAAGAACCTCCCGCAGGATGCCAATGCAGGCAATGAAAACCGCACACCTCGGCAGAAAACCGATGCTGCGGCCCCCTTTGAAAAAAACACTGTCCCCCGCGGATGCGAGGCAATAGCCAATGCGGCGGGCAGACTACCAACCATCTCCTGACAACCGCAAATGTTTGGGAGTTCTCATACGACAGGCAGCGCCGCTTTCTCCTCCTTTCCACGGCGCTGCCTGTTTTTGCGTTTTTGGCAGAATGCAGCACAAGACCCCCGGCGCAGGCCGGGGGTCTTGTGCGTTGTACGGGGGCAGATGAAAGGCAGTTCAGAATAAGAGCTTGCGGAGCGTGCTTTCCCGCAGGCCGGCCAGCTTGTCCGGCCAGGTGTTCAGGCGGCAGAGTCGGTGGAGCAGTTCGGCCTCGGCAAAGTCGTTTTTTGCCGCAGAAAGCAGTACGCTCCGTGTAAAAAGATGAATATTTTCCGAATCGGCATAAAAAATCAGCTGAACATGGCCGGAAAAAAGGGCAAACAGGGCCGTGCGCAGCTCATGAGAGCCAAACAGCGGAAAAAGGTCGCTGCTTTTCAACAACAAAACGTCCGCCTGTGGAAAAAATGCGCGGGCCGTTTCCCGCAGAGAAGCAGCGTCCGGCCAGAAAGGCGCAGACTCGGTCATCCGGGGCGCATAGCAGACGAAGGTGCCGACGTCCCGCGCGGCGGCGATGGCCTTGAGGTGAGTCAGCCGAGCGGGGGAGTCCAGCAGGCAGGCGGAGGAGAAGCAGAGCGCGAAGGCGTCCCGGAAAGTGTCGGCGTCCAGCTGTTCCGGGGCATAGCAAAGATCGGAGGAGCGGGTGCGATAGGGGAGCGTCTCGCCCGCGCCGGAGAAGACCACCGGGGTGGGGGCTGCATCCGTGAAGCAGAGGCGGGAGCAATCCACACCGTCTGCCGCCAGCTGGGCTGCTGCCTTGCGGCCAAAGGGGTCGGCCCCCAGTTGGGAGAGAAGCACCGCCCGCCCGCCGCAGCGGGTATAGGCGTGGCAGAGTCCGGCCCCCCAGCCGCCGACCTGCACCTGAAACTGTCCGGCAAGCTCCGGCGGTGTGTCAGCGGTCAGCTCCAGCCAGGTTTCGCCCAGGCAGAGCAGGGGCTTTTCCGGCATGGCGGCTCCCTCCTTTCCATCAAAATAGGGTACAAGTATACACCCGGTAAAAGCGGTTCGTCAACGGGAAATCTGGCGAGAGCTTTATATGAGCCGCACGAGATTGACATTTTGCGTAAAACTGTGCTAAACTGGCGAACAAGTGTAAGAATGGACAGAAAGGACGCTTCATGAACCTGACAAAGCAGTTTTTCAAATATGTTTCCCAGAACATTTTCGGCCTGCTGGGAACGTCGTGCTACATCCTGGCGGATACCTATTTCATTGCGCAGGCGGCGGGCACCGACGGCGTGACCCTGCTGAACCTCTGCCTGCCCATCTATAATCTCATCTTTGCCTTCGGCTCAATGATCGGCCTAGGCGCGGCCACCCGTTATGCCATTCTGCGGGCGCAGGGGGATGCGCGGGCGCAGCGCTATTTCTCCAATGCCATTTTCAGCGTCTGCATCCTGGCGGTACCGTTCATGCTGGTGGGCATCTTCCGCCCGGACGGCCTGCTGCGGCTGATGGGCGGCGATGCGGACATCGTGGCGCTGGGCATGAACTATGCCCGCATCTTCCTGATGTTCACCCCCTTCTTTATGTGCAACTATGTGGTGGCGTCCTTCGTCCGCAACGACGGCGACCCCTCGCTGGCCATGGTGGCGACGCTGAGCGGCAGTCTGTTCAATGTGGTGTTCGACTACATCTTCATCTTCCCGATGGGCCTGGGTCTGCCCGGTGCGGCGCTGGCAACGGCCATTTCGCCGATATTGAGCATTGCCGTATGCAGCGCACATTTTATAAAGAAGAGCAACACCATCACCTTTGTGCGCAAGGCACCGTCCGTCAGGCTGCTGGCCCAGAGCTGCCAGCTGGGCATCTCCGGCTTTGTCGGGGAGCTTTCCTCCGGCGTGACGACCACCGTATTCAACTTCCTGCTGCTGCGCCTGGCGGGCAATGTGGCTGTGGCGGCCTATGGCGTCGTGGCGAACTTTGCGCTGGTGGCAACGGCCATCTTCAACGGCGTGGCGCAGGGCGCTCAGCCGCTGGTGAGCCAGTGCTACGGCAAAAATGAGATGGCCGGGGCCAGAAAGCTCCTGCTGCTGGGCTGCGGCACGGCGCTGGGGCTGGCGGCGCTGCTGTACGGCGTCGTGTTCGGGTATACCGATGCGCTGACGGCCCTCTTCAACAGCGAGAACTCCGCGCTCATGGCCGCGTTTGCCCACAGCGGGATGCGCATCTACTTCGTGGGGTACTTCTTCGCGGGCTGCAACATCGTGGCGGCGGGCTATCTGGGAGCCGTCAACCGCCCGGCGGAGGCCTCCATCACCTCACTGTGCCGCGGTATGGTGGCCATCGTGGTCTGCTCGCTGGTGCTGAGCGCACTGTTCGGAATGAACGGCGTCTGGGCGGCGTTCCCGGTCTCAGAGGCCATCACGCTGGCGCTGACCGTCTTCCTGCTGAAGCGGAAGGCCGGAAGGGCATAAAAAAGCGGGGCAGAGCAGCCCCGGTACATTAAATATAGAGCTCCTGCTCCCGTTTGCTTTCGGCGGGCGAGAGGGGGCGCACTGCCTGACCGGCCATGGCCCGCCACTGCGCGGGGGAGTGGCCGGTCTCTTTTTTGAAGACGCGGCAGAGGTAGTTCGCTCCGGAAAAGCCGCACAGGCTGGCGATGACGTCCAGCGTGTATTCCCGGTGGAGGAGCAGACGCATGGCCGCCTCGATGCGGACGGTGGTCAGATACCGCCCCGGCGGCACCCCTACTGCGGCCGTGAAGGTGCGGACGAGGTGGCTTTTCGAGACGCCCAGCCGCTCGCTGAGCTCCTCCACGCCGTAGAGGCCCGCGTAGTTTTGGCGGATGTCCTCGATGGCGGCGGTGACGAGGGGCGGCAGGGAGGGCGCAGCGCTGTCGGCCCCCGACAGCTCGCACAGCAGTGCAAAGGCGAGCTGGCTGACGGCGCGGCTGTGCGGGGTGCCGAGAAGCTCTGCCCCGGTCTCTGCGGCCAGCCGCCCCATCAGTTCGGCGGCGGCAGGGCAGGTCTCGCCGCGGGCCAGAAAGGGCAGCTCGGTCAGCCCGGCGAGGAACTGCGCCGCCGCCTGCCCGGTGAGCTGGATGCAGAGCAGATGGCAGCCGCCCTCCGGGGCAAGGGCCAGCGGGGCGCGGCTCAAAATCAGATGGCCGGCAGACACGCTCTGGGGCGGCAGGACGAGAGCCGACCCCGCCGGGGACGGCCCGGCAGCGGGCAGGGAAGCCGTGCATTTTCCGCTGGAGACCAGGCACACCCACAGCCCTTCGCCCGCCAGCGTGAGGGGGCTTTCGGGCTGGACATCCTGCACCGAGGCCAGCGCTGCGGTGGTGCTCCAATCAAAAATCAATATCTGACACCTCAAATCAATAAAATGCTATTTTATATCACAAAATAATCTGCTATTATAATAACAACGAAAGCACCCCTCGTCAAGAAGCGGTGCGAACCTGATAAAAAATAATGGAGGCAAATGACCTATGGCTTCGATTAGCTGCCAGCACATTTACAAGATCTATCCGGGCGCTACCGCTCCTTCTGTTACCGACTTCAACCTGGAGATCCAGGATAAGGAGTTCATCATCTTCGTCG
>ERZ773229.1738-NODE-1738-length-14188-cov-2.783415_pt1 | contig 14188 bp, 19 predicted proteins | sample MGYA00580992_ERZ773229 | MGnify/ENA primary metagenome ERZ773229 (study PRJEB29015, sample SAMEA2737795) | human gut metagenome | biome: human gut; feature: human-associated habitat; material: faeces | place: China | collected 2012 ... | reverse complement strand
ACTTCTATGTTAGGCAAGATATGTGATATCTTGGGTTGCCAACCGGGCAACCTAATGGAACACATGCCAAACTAAGGAATTCACCACCAAATGGTGGTGAACTACAAGACTGGTGAAATATTATATTTTTACTTAGGATTAAACACAATAATTCACCCCTAATTAGGGGTGAACTGCCGCAAATTGCAGAGGCTTTGGGGCTTTCTTTGGAAATAAAACTAAGTGCGAGTGATAACTGAGCCCAAAAATGGGTTCAGTTATTTTTTAATGGGCTCAATATTGAGCCCGTTAAACTTCAACGCCCACCTTTTGGTGTTCGTTAAGCACATTTTGCTAAAATTGAACACAAATTTCTAATGTTGTAATTGTCTGGGTTAATTCCTGCATGTTGCCTCCTTAAAAGTCAATTGCTCAACGAACGACATTTGTCGTTCGTTAAAATTTATAAGGCTTTCGCTTTGTTCTTATGGCAACATTATATAACTAAACAAATGTCAGCCCCCTTGCGGGGCTGTGAGTTGAAATATTACAACACGTCCGCGTGTGACATTAGTATTCCGGCGGGAAAGCCGTCCTTGATTGCTACGAGGACGGAAGATTTCATAAATTTTCTATTAAGATTTTATAAACTTTATGCCCGGGGGATCTCTCCAGGCATTTTGCTATTGCCACAAAATGGGTGAGAATGTCGCAGGATGTCAACACCCAAAACGGGCATTTTTGACGATTCCCGGGGAAGTCAACAACAAAATATTTTTGTTAATCAACGAAAAATCAACAGTGAATCATTGTTTCTACGTTGCGGGGTGATTTTAGGGTGCTGGAAGGTCCCCAAAAGGGTTCAAAAATTGTATACAATCCTGTCCCCGATTTTTACAAAGCCTTATTTTACAAGGGTTCCCGTGATTGCTCAACCCCTCAAAATGCGTCACGTGACGCGTCACGTTAGCGTAACGTTAGCGTCACGCTTTCTTTGCATGTACGAAGTACATGTTTCTTTGTTTCTGGTATTCTTTTATTCTTTTAGTCTTTTCCTGGTGGTATTTAATACCTATCGGGGAACTAGTAACTATCAGCCTTTAGTATTTTTTTTAAAAACCACAACCACAAGAGTTTTAAAAAATTGGTGTTGACAAAATCATAGTGCTTGTGGTATCGTAATGGCACAGACAAAAACCGCATACAGTTAATCGCATGTTGTAGAGCTATAACAGCCCTTCCCCTGGTTGAGGTCACCTCGTAAAAGACCCAGACACAAGGAGCTGTGTATAGCTCTTTTTTTATTTTTACAAAGGCGTGATAGTGATGGATGAGTGTAAATTTAAGTGTATTTATGACAAATCCGGCAAATGTGCCGAGAGCGGCGGGGAATGCATCCAGGAGGACTGCACCAGCTGGCAAGATTGCGACTACTGCCAAAAGGCGGATCGCTGCGAGATTTAAACGGGTTGGAGAGGAGCTGAGAGCATGAGCGCATTGACAGAGCGTACCGAGGACGGAATGGAAGTGTATTTAAGCGAGATTCATGAGTGCCTGGATGAGTTTATCCGGGATCGTGGCGTGGAGGACATGGAAAAAGCCGGTCAGAATAAGTGGTCAGCAGCGCTTCGATTTATTGGCCAAAACGTGTTCAAAAATACGCAAAAATTAAAACGCGAACCGTACGACAGCGGAAATCTGATGAACGGCGGTATCTCCAATAATGGCTCTTATGATTTAAATAAACTTCATAGGGTGGCAGATTATTATATTTCTCTTTGTTATGATTATGATAAAGAGGTATCTTTAAATGGTTTTAGCTTCCTCACCACAATATCCAGAGATCTACTGTTATTTTGGGGAGGAAAAGGCAATGGAGGATATGCCGAGGGGATCCAGGAGGCAGGCCCGGCGGGGCTTGAATTGTATAAAAAGTTATCAGATAATAACGAGGAGACTCTTAGTGGTATGTTAATCTCTGGAGGTAAAAGAGCACCGGTCGCAATCCTGGGAGCGCTCAACCGTCGACATGGCTGGAACATGGGGCAGCCCACAGAAGCCCCACAAGGCGCTCTAGTGGCAGAGCAGACAGCGGCAGATATTGCTTCAAGGCATGCCCTTCCAGGCAGTACACAGGCCCCACAGCTGCCTAACCTTGACGAATAAAAAAGATTCTGACAATTATAGCTATAAAACCACAATATGATGTATATGCACATAGAGCCATACCACATATTGATTTCAACTATTCGTCAAACAGTCATTTCACGAATAGTTAGACAAACAATAGGGACACAATTTATCAGTGGGCATTATGGCGGTGATTTAATGGATTCCTTCCAGGATTCCCAGATCTGACGGCGTGAGAGCTGCCGGGTAGGGGTCTGGAAGGTGCACAGGGTTAGGGCGGGGTTGCTCGTCCGACCAGCCGAAAATGATTCAATTTGTACCACACTAACAGGAACAGAAGGAGTTATATGAACACATTTGAAAGCACCTAAAGAAACAGATGGAAGACCAAGAAAGAAGGAAGAACATGAGAACATCGGTTGATCCTAAAACAACAACATTAAAGCTTCGGCTTAATGAAGATATGCGCAGACATGTAGAGACAAAAGCGAATCGGAGTTCCGTGACGATATCTGAGTACATTAGGGAACTGATAAAAAAGGACATGAGGCAATATTGACATAAAGGTAATTAAGAAACCTCGCCCGGAGATTTCCATCGAGGAAGCCGAGAGGCTACTCAAGTGCAAGATCGTGAGGGAATGACCAGTTGGACAGCTTATGGAAACGGGCAATCTACTTCCCGCTGGAAATATTGTGAACTCGTCCGAGAGGAAGATAAACTGAAGTATGCTAAGGGAGTGGAGTATTAAATGCTTACAAATGCCATCGTTTTATATATGCTTTGTCAACTTCAATTTCCGAGTTGGTGCAAAGCAATGATTATTGCATCGCTGATTTTAGACACTGTCATTTTTGGCATGAAATCATATGCCGCAGGCAAGGAAGGTAATTAACATGATTAAAATTGAAAATACCGTCACACCGTCACCGAAACAGTGGCAGGCTACAATCAGAGGGACACGAAATCCTATGAACAGCTGGGGCAAGAGCGACAGTCAGTTCTGGCCGGGGCATATGAGAATCGGTGAGAACGATCTGGGCCTCATGAAACGTCTGGTCAAGGCTGGAACGGATCATTCAAAGTTTATGCGGTTCCTTCCGGTCACGGTCGATGTCACAGCGCCGTTGTACTGGTGGTCTGAGTATGATACCTACAAGGTCGGCACAGTTGCGAATTCATGTTCAAAGATGCATAAGATCCATGCGAAAGAGTTTACGCTGAATGATTTTAGCTATGAGCATCTTGAAGAAGAAAACGTACAAATTCTTAATGCACTTATTGGAGTGCTTAATGCTCAAAGGAATTATTTCAATGCGACGAAAGAAAAGTCTTTCTGGTGGCAGATGATCCAACTTCTCCCTACGTCATACAATCAGAAGCGAACAGTTATGCTGAATTATGCAGTACTTCGGAACATCTATCATGCCCGCGCCGGACATAAGCTTGATGAGTGGCGGCAGTTCCGGGAGTGGATTGAATCCCTTCCGTATTCGGAACTGATCACGATGGATTCTGTTCCAAAGAGCAACAAAGATAAGATCGCAGATCTGAGTGAGATATTAAAGTCTGACAAGCTCATCCGGGAGGCGTTTTGCGGTAGCGTTGCTTCTGCACTGTATGAGATCCCGGATGGAGTCGATTTATCAGTTCAAGAAGTCGCTGAGCGCATCACAAATCGAGTTGTAGGAGACGAGAATGGAAGCAATTAGAATCACAGCAACCGTGTTTGTTATCGCATTCATGGTGATAATTTTCTGTTATATGCGAACCTCAGATTTCACAGACAATAAAGCGTCACTGTTTTTCTTCTGGTTTATGGAATGCACATATGCATTAGCGCTGATAGCAATCTGGGGAGGTAGATTGACACCATGGTACATGTTGAGTATATAGACGGGACCACAGAAGATATTGAAACACTGTTTGGATATACCTTCGATAAGTCCGCTGATACTTTTTGCATTGATGGGGCTTCGGAATCTTATATAATGATCCCCAAGGCGTTTGTAAAAAGCATACGGACGATTCCTGTATAAATTTTGGGCTATAGCCAAGCGGCAAGGCACGGGACTTTGACTCCTGTATCCCGGGTTCGATTCCCGGTAGCCTAGTCGGCTTCTAATATCATGCGATTAGAGCCTCCGCCACCTAGCGAGAGCTGATTAAAGAAGCGTCAGAAACTTCGGGTGGAATTGGCGGGAAGACCGCCACGTCTTTTCTTTACCATAATGTAACCCCATTTACATGGCGACAAATAGGTCGGGCTGTTTCCCCTTCAGCAGCGAGGTGCAAATCCTCGCCCATGTAATCCCGACTACTGCTGGAGGGCAAAAGAGCGGCGTGTAGATTGGCGGTAAAACGATATGATTCTTAAGAACCGCATAGTGCAGGGCATGGCACGAACAAAACTATTGCTAACCGGCCGATGCCGGTTAAATCGAGGCAGCTCAGAGGTAGAGCGGTCAGAAGCGCGCGATAATACAGCTGACAGGTCAATGGTTCGATTCCATTCCTCGGTATTCCGCCATTCACTATTTTGGACATGTTTTTAGACTCCTTTTCTTACGTACGATGCCCCGGTTCATCCGGGACATTATCGGAATGCTGCTCGTAGGCGCGAGTATTCGGGACAGATCCCGAGTGGACGGGGGTTCGAATCCTTCCATTCCGATGCAGGCTGGGTAGCGCCCAGATGAACTGAGGTACGCGCAACGCCTCAGAGAGATTGACAATGCCCATAAGAAAACACTTGATAGTCGGCGCTGATAGTGCACAGGTGCTTACGAAGATTCAAGAAATCATCGAATGGGATGCGCACAAAGCGGGGTAGAGCAGTTGGCAGCTCGTCGGGTTCATTCCCCGAAGGTCGTGGGTTCAAATCCCACTCCTGCAATTCATTGGCATATAGTCCAGCGGTCAGAACGCTTGCCTGTTAAGCAAGATGTCGCCGGTTCGAATCCGGCTATGCCAGCTTTAGCGAGGTAGCTCAGTCGGTTAGAGCAGCAACTCTGAATAAGTGGTCATGTGTCGTGACCATAGCAGCAATCATTCAGGCACCCGTTGCTTGTCGGTGGTTCGAGTCCACCCCTCGCTATTATGTGACACTTACAGCAAATAATTGGATATGACTGAATCATAAACCCATCAGTGTCATGAAATTATAGGGACTCATACAGCAATCTCAATGGTTAAAACAATGTATTCCGAAACGCAATGTGAAACGGTTCAATTCCGTAAATGTGAGTCCTGGAAAGTGAGAAAAAGTATGAATTTTGCAGAAGCGATGAGAGAAAATGGAAAATTCACAAGAACAGAAAATGGAGCGGTGGCGTTGAGCACGACCGGCGATGCCAGACTTGATCTGTTTGGTACAATCGGATCGCTGAGAGAGGCTGACGAGAACAGAATTGCTACTCTGTTTGCGGAAGCATACGCACAGGACAAACTCTTTGCTACAAAGATTGCGTTCTATGCAAGAGATATTCGTGGCGGTCTTGGAGAGAGAAAGACTTTTAGAACCATTATTCGTTACATGGCAGAGAAACACCCGGAAGCACTCAGACCAAACCTTGATCTGGTTGGTGTGTTTGGAAGATATGATGATTTGTATGAACTTATCAGCACTCCGTTCGAGGATGATATGTGGGCGGCAATGAAGAAACAGTTTGAGGAAGATTTACAGAATCTCAATGCAGGAAATGCAATTTCTTTACTTGCAAAGTGGATTAAGACCGCAGATGCAAGCAGCCCCACCACAAGAAAACTCGGCATCCTTACGGCGCAGAAATTAGGCTATCCGGTCTACAATTTCAAGAGAATTGTCCGTAGTATGAGAAAACAGATCGGGGTCGTTGAAAGCCTTATGTCCGCCGGAAGATGGGATGAAATCAAATATCCGGAAGTTCCGAGCCGTGCGATGATGATTTACCGCAAGGCATTTATGAAACATGATTCTGAGAGATTTGGAGATTTTATCAACAAGGCTGAAAAGGGAGAGGTAAAGATCAATGCTTCAACACTGTTCCCTTACGATATTGTTGAGAAGATTCTTTACGGAAGAGAGAGTAGCAATGCACTCGAAGCGCAGTGGAAAGCGTTGCCGGATTATGTGGAAAAAGGAACAAACGCTTTAGTTATGGCCGATGTGTCTGGTTCTATGTATGGCAGACCTTTGGCTACATCAATCGGACTTGCAATCTATTTTGCAGAGAGAAATGCCGGTGCATATCACAATCTGTTTATGACATTCTCTGACAGACCGGAAATGGTTATTCTGAGAGGGGAAACACTCAGACAGAAGATCGATAATGTAAACAGAGCACATTGGGATAACAATACCGACCTCAAAGCGGCTTTCGAGAAAGTTCTTGCAATCGCTGAAAAGAACAATATACCACAGGAAGAGATGCCGAAAGCAATCGTTGTTGTTTCTGATATGGAAATTGATCATTGCGGAAATCGTGAGTGGTCTTTCTATGACAAGATGGCAAATAGGTTCCATAAAGCCGGTTATGTCATTCCGAACATAATCTTCTGGAATGTGGACAGTAGACACGATGTGTTCCATGCAGACCATAACCGTAAGGGAGTGCAGCTTGCAAGCGGACAGTCAGTTACCGTGTTCAAACAGATTCTGCAGAACCTTGGCTACAATCCGGTTGAGGCGATGGAGAACACGATCAATTCCAAAAGATACGAATGCATTACAGTTGGGCAGGCTTAATCGCCTGTTCCTTTGGGGATGTAGCTTAGTTGGAAAAGCACACGACTTTTAATCGTGAGAGCGTGGGTTCGAGACCCATCATCCTCATTCCCTGCGGTCGGCAGATAAACGCAGAGAGCCTTTGTTGCAGCTGGTGGTTAAGAACTGCAACAGTATGAGGGATAGGCTGCAAGCTGTCCCTTTTACTCAGGACCATTAGCTCAGTTGGTTAGAGCACCCCGCTCATAACGGGGAGGCCCGGGGTTCAAGTCCCTGATGGTCCATGGTGTAGCATGATTCATGTGACATCCTTTCACCATGTAGCTGTTTGCTATTAAGGCAGAGCGAATCTGCCGCATGGTTTTGCCGGTTACTTGCCGTGACCGGTTGGTTTTCCTTCTCTTTATAATTAAATTGACGATGGGTCCGGCGCTTTAACAGGTAAAGCTTGGTGGTTCGACTCCGCACGCCGGAATTATGAAAAAATATTGCAGTACATGTAAATGGTATGAAACGTTTAATGGAGTTTGTTTTAATGGAGACTCTGAGCATCAGGCAGATTTTACATGCTTAGATGACACATGTGAGGAATGGGAGGGGATAGAAAATGCTCAAAATATGGAACATGTGGCTCAGATATAAAACAAAGAATTTTACGCGAATTCCGTTATTTGTTATGTTCTTCGATTATCAGAAGTATAAGAAGAACGGGGCGAAGGGCAGCTGTGACTGGTACAGTCATCCAAACATCATGAAGGACGAATATATCCGGGAGCGAATGCAGGAATGCGTGGATCACATCAGAGAAAGCTACGACATGACTACTTTCACAGAAATAAAGGGTTAATATGGGAAAGAATAACAGGCTAATAAATTCGGTTAAGTTACTCGCGAAAAAGAACCAGGTCGACAACCTCAACAAGGCAGCAGACCGGATAACTCCACAGATCTATGCAGCGATGGCAATTGCTCTACATCGGACATATGGTTTTGGGTATGAACGGATCAACCGGGCATTTCTGGAATCGCAGAAAATATGGCAGGCGTATGATGGCGATGTGGACGGCATGGTTAAGCAGTGCGAAGAGGAGACAGGGGTGACGGTTGAATTTAGAGAGGGGAGCATGGAATAATGTTAGATTTTTTTCAGTTTACTGAACAAATGGCTTTTTTGTTGGATTGGTGGTGGCTCATAGAACATGATAGAAATTGACATTTTAAAAGAATTAGAAAAACTAAAGAAGAATACAACGGGCGAAGCGCTTGAAATGTTTAACAGAAACATGTGGGGAAATTTGAAGTGCGTTCCTTGGAATGCAGAAATCGCAGATCCTAAGAATGCAATGCCGGAAGAGCCGATAAAAATTGCGGTGTGGCTTATTGAAATGGTTCGGAAATCGACATTAATAGGGCAGCAAGAAAAGATAAGGCCACTGGCAGTCACGATGCAATAAGGGATACATTAATTAACATGCGTAGCAAAGAAAAGTTGCGTCAGATTGCAGAACATCTCTTGATTTACTGCAATTCTAATGAAGGAGTATCGAAATGAAGATGTCCCAGGTGATAAACAGTATAGAGTTTGATGCGTTCCGGCGCTGTATGAATCAACCGGAAGAGGGATTTGACGGCATTGCTGCTGTGAAGACGTTCGCAGACGGAAGCCGGTGGGCTGTTTGCCCGTGGTGTGGAAAGAAAGCAGTACGAGTTCTTCCGGACACGAAAATTCAGCATATGCCCTATAAGTGCAAGGGAAGTAACTGCAAAAAGGAGTTTATAATCGAGTGCTAATCGAGAGAATTTCACAAGGCACTCGATTATTTAATAGAATGTGAAATTCGGGAAACAAGAGAAGATATTTTGCAGAAATATCCAGTGTTTTTCAATGGAAAGAATTTAGTTGCAATATGGTATGCGGATGTTCCGGAAAGACATTATGGACAAAAAGAACACGAACAGTGGGAATCATTAAAAGATGAACACATACAAAGAATATGTTTGAGTGACGAATGGATTTGGAGAATATGCGGCGATTATGATATTTATAAAACATGGATTGGAAATGTGAGAATTGACATAAAGGGAAAAGTTTTATGTGGAGATGTCAATGTCCCGTATAGAGGTAAAACAATAACGGTTGTAATAAATCAAATATATCCAGGACTCGGAAAATGCTTAACAATTTTGGACTTAAACGGCGGTGAACATGTAAAAGGATTTTGCACAAAAAATGGTCTCGGAAGTCCTGCGATAAAAAGACATACAGAAGAAATGGATACTGATAAGATTTTCAAGTTGTTAAATAATCCAATGAGTGACTATGGGATTGGCATCCAGAAATTCATGGAAACTGCACGATCAATTTATAATGAGAATTCGCGAAATTACATTATGAATCACACTTTTGATTAGATAAGGAGAGTAAAGATTGAAAATGAAGAATAATTGGAAAAATATTGTGCTTGTGGTGGTAGGAATACTTGTTTTAGGGATTATGGCAGTGTTTATGGTTCAGAGCAGCAGGAACAAAGCCATTACATTGGAACAGGCGGTAGAAACGGCTGAATCAGATATTCGGGTGCAGGAAAAGCGCCGAATTGACTTACTGCCGAACCTTGTGGACACCGTGAAACAATATGATAAGCACGAGGCGGAAGTGTTACAAGCGATTGTGGATGGACGAAGCAATACTTCCGATATTGAGAACGTAACAACGGCGATTACGGCGGTTGCGGAAGCGTATCCAGAACTGAAGAGTAATGAAAATTACAAACAGTTGATGACCGAACTGGCAACAACAGAAAATCTAATTGCCCAGTATCGATCTGCATATAACAAGCAGGTCGGAGCGTACAAGCAATATGTGAAGGGTTTTCCAGCCAGAGTTTTTCTTAGTTGGACCGGATATGAGATGCATGAGTATGAGCGGCTTGATTATGGCGCTCCGGTAGACGCACCGACTAATTTATTTGATAAGTGAAGGAGAAACATATGGAATGGATGACAACGAAATTTCAAACTCCACCTGAAAATGTGCCTTTGGAAACGAAAATTCATGATAGATTAGGCGACCGTAATGTTCAAATACTTTTCCGACAAGGGAAATTATGGTTTGTACCAGATGGCAGTATGTATGTTTATTATGAACCAACACATTGGAGATATTTAGGGTAGCTTATGGAAATAACCAAACGTGAGATTTTGGCAAGCGTTACGATTATCGCAATCATGATTCTTATAGGATTTGTAATCGTCGGTAGGATTGACGCCTATCAAGTGCAAAAAAATTCTGAGTATTATTCAGCATTGCAAATCACAGATGCTGAACAGTTTCAGTATGGAATGGACACCTCTGTTGGAAATGCATTCGTATATGGAACCTTGGAAGCGGTAGATCCGGTGACATATCCAGAAATCGGTGGGTCATATCTGTATGTAGAAAAAGATGAGGAGCATTATAATCCACACACCAGAACTGTGACAAAAACTGATAGCAAAGGAAATACGCACACTAGAACGGAAACTTATTGGACATGGGACCATGTTGGGAGCGAAAGCATTCATAGTGACCGAATTAGATTTCTCGGAATTGAGATGGATTATAAGAAAATTCAAATTCCAGATGGAAAGTATATAGATACAATAAAAGAATCTTCTCGCGTAAGGTTTAATTACTATGGAACCCCAGTTGAGTCGGTGGGGACTATTTATACGGATCTGCGAGATGGGACCATATCTGATGAGTCGAAGTTTTTTGATGATTCGGATATTGAAACGGCGGTAAAAAGAATGACGGCATCAGGAACTTGGATATTCTGGATCGGGTGGATGGTTTTAATCGGTGTTTCGGTCTATGGATTCTGTTATTTAGAGAATGATTGGTTAAATAAGTAAAGTCAAGAGTGCCATATGAGAGCCATGACTTCCGATAAAGGAGGTGTGGCTCTTTTTTTATGGGACGGAAAAATTTTGAATGGTACAAGGAAACATTTGGAAACCTGCTGAAGTCAGATATGACGTTGCTTCAGAACCAAAAGGACAGCTTAGATCTGTTGCTGAATATGAAGAAAGATCTGTCTTTTGATGATAAGCAGGTGAAAAAATACGCCATGAAAGTCAGCAAATACACGCATCAAATGGCGGACTATATGGCTGGGAAAACGGGCAGCGGAGCTTTTAACGACATGTATTATAAAGCACTGATGTTCGAAGCAAAGAATCAACAGGTGGACAGCGGGCTTTTATATCTTGAGAGGTACAGAATACCGAAAGAAAGATTCTATGAGCCGCGGCGTGAAGTATTCCTTAAGCACAATATCATTCAATCACTGCAAGACATGATGGATGATGAATTGGACATCTTCTGCCTGAGCGTTCCGCCGGGTTGTGGAAAACAACTCGCTGATGACACCCCGATTTTAACAACTAATGGATGGAAAAATCATGGTGATTTGGTTGTTGGAGATATGGTTTACGGAATAGATGGTAAGTCTAAAAAGGTGCTTCATGTGTTCCCTAAAAGTGAGGATGATTGTCTTGTAACATTTACGAACGGTGAGCAGATCCAATGTCATGAAGATCATGAGTGGGTAGTCTATGACAGACATCTTCATAGAGAATATATCATGGAGACAAAGGAACTCATGAGTGAAATGCTTCGAGACTGTGATCAATATAGATTTAAGCTTCCGGAACGGCAGCCAATAGATGGAGAACAGATTGACGTTTCCGTCAAAAAGCAGATTTTTATTGCATCCATAGAACGAGTAAAACCGAAAAGAGGAAACTGTATCCAGGTTGAAGGTGGAATATACTGTGCCGGAAAAACAATGATTCCTACACATAATTCCACTCTTGAGGATTTCTTCCTTTCTCTGGTGGGCGGATGGTATCCGAATGACTTCAACCTGTCATCTGCGCACAGTAGTATTTTGACTCGGTCGCTTTATGATGGAGTTTTGGAAATTATTAACGATCCGGTTGAGTATGCATGGCATGAATTGTTTCCGACTATAAAGGTTCAAGGCACCAATGCTAAAGAAACGACAGTTAATCTGGAGAGAAATGGTCGTTTTAAAACGTGGACGTTCAGATCTATTGATGGATCCTTGACAGGTGCGACACGTTGTAATCGGTTTCTAACGGCTGATGACCTTGTTTCCGGTATCGAAGAAGCGCTGAATAAAGCGAGACTTGAAACGCTATGGACTAAGGTAACAAATGACCTACGGTCCCGACGGTTGGACGGATGCAAGGAATTCTATATTGCTACGAGATGGTCAGTTCACGATCCGATTGGAAAGCTTCAACAGCTGTATGCCGGGAACCCGAGGGCAAGATTTATTGCAATTCCGGCGCTGAATGAGGATGGAGAGAGCAACTTCCAGTTTGCGGTGAATGGTTTCTCGACTAAGTATTTCTTAGATATGAAAGAGACTATGGACGAGATCTCATTCAACTGTCTGTTTCAACAAAAGCCGGTCGAGAGAGAAGGATTGCTGCTCCCACCGGATGAGCTTCGAAGATTTTATCTCAATAAGGATCAAGTGCCGGAGAAACAGAATGAATTCACAATTATGCCGAGCAGGGACCCGGATGCAATCTGGGGAGTATGTGATACCAAAGACAAAGGTACGGACTATGAGTCACTGCCGATTGCATATCAGTTTGGAGAGGATTTCTATATTCCGGACGTCGTTTTCGATGACAATACGGACTATGCAACACTAGACCGTAAGACTGCTGATATTCTTATACGGCATCAGCCGCACAAGGTACGCTTCGAGTCGAACCAGGCCGGCGGAAGAATTGCTGACAATATAGAAAAAATGATTAAGGGTAAATGCCGCACGATAATCGAGACAAAATACACGACGGCTAATAAGGAAACCAAGATTCTCGTGAACTCTGATTGGATAAAGAAACACTGCCTGTTCTTAGAGCCGGCGCTTTACAAGCCGAAATCAGACTACGGGTTATTTATGGGGAATGTAACGACATATACCACAAAAGCAAAAATGCCGCACGATGATGGAATCGATTCTTTGGCGATGCTGGCAGAATATGTATCTGTACCGGAACGGAAACCGGCGGAATGTGTTGACAGCCCATACTAGGAGGTAATGCTCATGGAAAACGAAATGACATATTTGGATGAAGTAAAGTTTTATTATAGAAAATCCCGGAGACTGAGAATGGAGATTGATCAGCTCAAGGAGATGTCTCGGAGTATCAAGGCATGCCAGAACACTTGCAGAGTGCAGACTTCCAGAAACAATGATCCGATGGGGACTATGTATGTGAAGATAGAGAGCAAAGAAGAAAAGCTGGAAGAAAGCATTCAGAAGTATATGGAGGCGCGTGAAAATTCGGTAAAGATATTAGAACGACTTGATGAAAAGTATTATGACATACTCTTCGGAATAGATATCTCTAATAAGACTGTAAAACAGTTATCAGAGGAGACCGGTCGCACTGAGCGCCATATTTACCGCTTATACGCCCAGGGAAAAAGGAAATTCCAGGAAGAATATTTAAAATGTCTCCAAATGTCACAGAACGTCAGCTATAAATGAAAAACAGAGTGTGTTATAATGAACCTGTCAAAATATAAATCTAAGCATCTGGATAAAAACCAGGTGCTTTTTTTATGCCCAAAAGAAGGTATGCAGTGAGAGATTACGATTTACTTGGAAGACGGAGAATCTATACAAATGAAAAAGAAATAACTCGGGACAATATTCTGGACGTGCTGAGTCATGCAAGAGCAATCCATGATTTCAATGTCAAAGAGATGCAATTCCTCATTGAGTACGAGCGCGGCAAGCAGGATTTGCAAAGAACAAAAACTATCCGACCAGAAATAGATATCCGGGTGCATAGCAATATTGCTAACGACATTAAGGAATTTAAGGTCGGATACAACTGGAGCAATCCGATCATGCTGATTCAGCGTGGGGACAATGAAATCCATGAGACAGACCCGGAAAAGGACGATAAGGGCATTGCGGCATTAAATGAAGCCTTGAAGAACGGATCCAATATAGGATACGAAGATCAATGTCTTGCAGAATCTATCGAGGTTTGTGGAATCGGACACCGGATGATTGATGTGAAAACATCTGAGTGGGAAGACGGCGCTTTGTTTGAACTGTATACGCTGGATTCTCAATATGCGTTCTGTGTTTACAGAAACGCTCCGGGAAGGAAGAAAGTTTTGGGCGTAACATTCTCAGAAAACGGAGATCAGACCGAGTATACATGCTTTACGCCGAAGTTACGGTTTGAAGTTGTCGGAGATAAGGTCACAGTTTCGAAAAACCCTCTCGGCAGGATACCAATCGTTGAATATGAGAGATCGTTTGACCGGACCGG
>ERZ773229.1736-NODE-1736-length-14204-cov-177.150611_pt1 | contig 14204 bp, 24 predicted proteins | sample MGYA00580992_ERZ773229 | MGnify/ENA primary metagenome ERZ773229 (study PRJEB29015, sample SAMEA2737795) | human gut metagenome | biome: human gut; feature: human-associated habitat; material: faeces | place: China | collected 2012 ... | reverse complement strand
GGGGTGTGATTCGTTGCTGTTTCACGTTTCTGTACATATATAAAAAATTTGTTTCGCGTTCTTGTACACACATAACAGTTTAAAAAATAAAAAAAAAATAAAAAAAGCCGAGGTTATAAGCCCCGGCTAATAATACGAAATGTTCTATATACATCATTCATGAATTCTCTATTAAACATTAAGTATATGGTTATTTCATATACTTTATCTGTTACGCATGGAAGATGCTTATTTTGCTCTGTTGGAATCTTTTCCATTTTATTCAAGATATAACTTTCTTAAACTTATCTATAAAGTCTGTTATTTCTCTCATGTACATATGGTTATCACGCTCATATATTATAGCATCAACCCACTTGCCTGTAGAATCTTTAAACTTTCCTGCTCCTACATAATTGTAGATATTTCCTTTATACTCGTACTTCATTTTTCCTTATTAGCAATCTTTAATCTAATTGATAATATCTTCTTATTAACATCCTTATCATCCTTAATCAGCTTCTTTGCCACAGTTATGTATTTAACGGCCTTTGCGACAGGGATTGCGAGCTTTATTCCAATAAGTGAAATAGCGGCCCATAGAGGAAGAATTGTAAAGCATGCGTATAGCAATATTGTCCAGAATGCCAAGTTTAACATACTTACTGTAACACTTTTAGCATTCATAGCTTTTATTACCTTATCAAATATCTCTTTCTCCTCTTCGTTTAAATCTTTTCTAATATCAGATATATCTACTAACATATTTTAATCTCCTATTATTTATTTTCCTTCATGATACGGGACTGTAAGGAACGCCCATATAAACTTTAATACTTTCTTCAAAATCTCCACCATCTTGTAGTCTCCTTCTTTAACTCTTCTAGGCACTTCTCATACTTATTTTTCCAATAGTTAACCCAGTCTTCCTGGCGCGCCAATTGCTGTTCTAATAGTTTTATAGAGGCATCTCTAGCCTCTAATGCACTCTCATTGAACTTTTCTGGACTACTATTCTGTACTAGCTTTTCGTAATCTTTTCTTTCTAGAATTACGTAATCTTTTAGCTGTCTAATTAGCTGTACTAATTCCGTCTCCTTTTCCTTCGTTTCCATATATAATAATATCAAATAATACTTTTGCTGTCTCAGGGTGTTTAGAGAACAGTTTTAGCATCTATTCTGCTATCCCCGAATACTTCTATAAATTTGTAGAATTCTCCTTTTTCATCAAGCTGCAGTGCTAATTGTAGTATTTGTCTCGTTGGAGCTGCTTCTTCTCCTACGTTTTCCAGTTCCTTTAGCAGTATCTGATACGCGTCTCTTTGTGCTGGATCCATCTTTTCCTGTCTCTTCATTTCCTTTTCCGTTTAAAGCGTTATGCCGCTTTTTGAAGTTCTCGTATCTATCTACTACTTCATCAGCTGTTACATTCTTATCTTTAGGGTCACTTGGGCAATATAATACCTCTACTTCCCCAAAGCCTTTTAATATTTCCAGAAGCTGTTTGAAGTCTTCTTCATCTGCTCCATCATTAAGTACTTGCATTGTTTCCATCTTTTTGGATTGTTTTGTCTATATTCTTTTATGGCTTTCCCTATAAAAGAACACGCTTCGATAGGCGTGAGTTTAATTGGTTTTGGGTTAAGCTGCGATCGTTTCATTTGCTTCGTTTAGTGCTTCTGTAACTTCGGCTTTAGTTGTCTTAGTCTTTACATACTCGTTTACTTTCTGGACTATTTCATCCTTGTGTGGATTTCCCTTTGTTTCATACATGTGCATGAGTACGGACATGCTATTAGTATACTCAGTACGCTTTGTTTCGTCTTTTGCTAACTCATCTACAAGGTTTTCTAGTTCCTCAATGGTATAGTCATCCAATCTTCCGGAAACACTATCCACTGATCTAATAAGTTTTCCATCTTTATCGTACAAATTGCTATATTTACTAATCTTTCCCATTATTTTTACTATCTTTAAGTATTATCCAACATGTTGTAGTAGCTACTATTGGAAGTATCAAAAACATGAATATTATATCAAATGGATTCATCTTTATCTGGTTCGTAAAATCCTAATCTTCTACCGTTTTTCTCGGCCTTTTGTATTATTTCTGCCGCTCTTAAATATTCTTTATCTTTTGCTATTTCGCTCAGCATGGACTACGTATTTTGTGCACTCTTCCTCTACAATTTCACCATCGTCATTATGTATTAAGTGGGTATATTTTGCTTTTGATCTGTTGAATTTAAACATTCTAAATGCTTTATTTCGCTCCTATTTATCGTCATATCTATGAATATATTTCATCATTTGTGTAGCATTTACAGATCCTGCTACACCTAGATTACATAGGTTCTTAATAAAGCTCATAGCTCCATCTTCGCCAAATTTATGCTTTAGCATACTATATTCCTTAAGGCTCTTCTAGAACCATTGATTATCAAGATCGTATATTGGTTCCTATTCTACAATGTATGCTATATTTACTGGTACTCCATGTATAAAGAAATATTTACACTATTCTGTACACGGTTTGTTCTAGTATTGTAGAGATAAGAAGTCGGCATAATATAGTACAGCGCTCATCTCAAACTAGTTCATCGTTTATTTGCTGTTTTGTTTACACATTCAGTAAAGTATCCAATTAAGTATGCGAATACTTCATTTGTATCGTCAGATAGCTTTATATGGCATGCCTCAAGTATATCTACAGCTGCATGAAATGACTCATGAGCAAAGGTATTTATATCGTCACTAGACTCCTTTATCTTGTTTATTACTATGATTTCACAGTCTTCATTAGTTAGTTTATCATATGCGCCTCTAGTGGTATAGGCTGTATAATCTGACCATTCATCATCAACTATAGATGACTCGTCTTCTCTAAAGCCAAATCTTTTATCTACTATAGACTTATCTGGGTTAAGTATAACAAATAAGCTAAATCCATATACTGTCTTATATTCGTCTATTATACACTTTTTCTTCTTATCCATACTATTCTTATTAGTTTTACTATTCTTGTTAAGCTTATATATAGCTCTACTATACGGTAATAGCTTATTATACTATATAGTCTTACTATACTGTAATAGCTGTACTACTAAAGTAGATCTCCTAAAGAGAATATATAAGAGAAAGGGTTCTTAGTCTGACTAACCCCCTACTATCCCCCTAACGTAAAAAAGCTAAAAAAGTTGCATATCTGCAAGGAAAATGCTATTTTTACAAAATTTATGCCATATTTGCAACCTTTTTGAAAATTATTTCGTTATGGCAGCGTAAAACAATAAAAGCAATTGGATATGACAAAGATTTTAAAGGTTATTAAGCCTTTCTTCGTAATGGAGAATGGTGATACATTTGAGTACAATGCTGATACAGATCAGTACGAAAGTGTATATAACGAAGAGCATAATAGCTCAAACGAAGACAATTCAACGGTTGTTTCTTCTTACAATTCTGTTTATAGAATCTCAAAGGAATATGCCAAGATGCTTCTCGATAATGGATATGTCGAGGAAGTTGACGAAAAGAAGAGATTCGTAAACATCTTTGACGAAATTGATAACAAGCTCTCAGAATACAACAATGAGCTTTACACTCTCAAGACAAAGGCTGACGAGAACACTCCTCAGTGTTTGCTTGTTGAGAAGGAGACAGTATTGAGAAACATGATTAAATTACTTGAGTACCTTAAAGGATTGAAGAAGTAATATGGATGATAAGATGATAGATCAGACTCAGTTGGCAGAGGACTTGAGCTCAAAAATAAAGTATGAGTTCAGACAGATGTTCTTGGTAAAGCCGCTTGAGCCTGTTAAAGTTAAGAAGAAGATCTCCGAACCTGTGGCTAAGGACACTAAGCCTAAGAAGGATAAGGATGGGATCGAGGCAGTTGATTATGATGAAGTAAAGACAGAGATAAAGGAAGTTGATTCAGATTTCTCTAGAGCTGTTGTACTTAAGTTGCCATATGAATATACACATCCATATGTTGATGAAAAGATACAGCAGATGCCTATCAAGGTTGGCGATATTGTAATATACAGATCATCTAGAGGTGCTATGTATTTCGATTTGCTTAAGGACTCCCAACTCGTATCACTTTACGATATTGTAGCAACTGAAACAGTAGAAAAGTAATGAATATAGATAAAGTTTGTAAATAGATTGGACGTACATTGGACGATGACCCAGAGCTAGTAAAACAAATAGTTATGCATTAGTTTTAGTTCGTGGTTGATGTTATGAAAGATCAAGATGATACTAGAGACGTATTAATAAACAAACTATTTAGATTCAAGCTTAAGAATAGATTTAAAGATAATAAAAATAAACCATTAAGCCCATATGAAAAAGATAATAAACATTGAGCGTAAGCCTATCATTATTGATACAGATACAGCTGAGGTTTAGGCGATTAATAGATCTGTAAGAGGTATCGATGATGTTTACGTTATTCCAGAAGATGCTAATGTTGAGTGGACATCAAGGTTTTTCCCTAACAAAACTATCTGCGCAGATGTAAAGAAAGATGACATTCTTATCACATTCTACGATAGTGATCTTGGTACAGACTTCGTAATAATCAAGTCTGAAGATTGGTTGAAGGCCATCAATAATGCTAAGGAAGCTGACCAGAAGAGAAAAGAAGAGTGGGCAGCAAAGTAGAAGGAGAACAAGTCTATGGCCCTTGCTTGCGGAGACGATTGTGGAGATAATTGTGGACCATGTTAATATTTAAGTTATGAAGAAAGCTATTAAAAAGACAGTTAAGGTAAAGAGACCTAAGTATACAATCTCTATGCTGGATGTTGCTAATGCAAACGATGTTACAGCATACTTCATTGGCCAGAAGATTTCAGCAGGTATGGAGGTGACTGATTGCGATTATGATACAGTTATATCAATCATTACAGACGCTTTGCTCGATGAGATTCTTCCAGAGAACGGCTGTGCTGTAGTAAAGGATGACTGCGTATACTTAAGATGCAAAGCCAGCAAGGTAGAAGAGAAAGTTAAGAAGCCTTGGTACAAACGTTTATGGAATTGGATTACTCGTACTAAGTAATCACCTTTAGAGTCTATTAGTCAAACGGTAAAGACGACCCGATACAAAGGGAATGGTTAGCAGGTTCGACTCCTGCATAGACTCCAATATTTTTCATTTTTTAAGAATTTTAAATTTTAATAGATTGCACCGATTGTGGAATCTCGACCAGTTTGCTGGAATTAGTCGTTAAATATAGTAAACCAGCCGGTATTGCACCAGATGCCGTTATTTGTCTGGCGAAGACAAAGACACGAAGGAGGTCTAGCTTATTGGTGAGGCTAAAACCATTCCCTTCCTGGTAGGGGTAAGATATCATGTGAGTAGCATCCCTGTGTGTACACTATAAATAAAAGGCTACCATGGTAAGCTGATACAGGGACCTAATACTGGTTGTAAGTCCAGCTAAAACTTATAAGAGTCAAAGAAAACGGGCGAGAATATAATCGCTGAGAGGTTACGTCGTTTCTCAAATCTCTATAAACTAGGACATCCGGGTGAAAGAAAATCTTTCTGCCCTAGCAGCCCTTTGAGCTGCAGGATCCAAATGGCGCCAATACTGGTTCTGCGTAACTCCAGCTAAAGGTTACGTGCTTATTGCCCTATGATTTGTAATGGTAGCAAGGGAGGCTCTAACCCTCCAAGTCTGGGTTCGAATCCTAGTGGGGCGACAATATAAAAATATAATATTTAAATACTATGGAGTTGAAATTTAAGAGACTTGAGGATAACGCTATCCTCCCTATTCGTGGCACAAAAGGTGCTGCAGGAATTGATTTGACTTGTACTAAGATTGAAACAGCTCTTAACGAGGCAAATCAGCTGATGTTGGTTTACCATACAGGATTGGCAGTTGAAATTCCTGCCGGATATGTTGGTTTACTTATACCACGCTCTAGTATTTGGAAGAAGTCATTATGGCTTACTGACAACGTCGGTGTTATTGACAGTGACTTTAGAGGCGAGATCGTAGCAATTATGAAAGCTACAACTGATACTATTCCTGCTGTTTATAAGCAGGGAGAGCGCTTCTGTCAGTTAGTCATCGTTCCTATACCAGAGTATACAATCACAGAAGTTTCTGAGCTTTCTCAAACAGAGAGAGGTGATGGCGGATTTGGTTCTACTGGCACAGGACACGAAAACGAATCTAGCGCAGCTACGGGAACTCAGTCACAGCTTAAGGAACAGGTTGAGTCCGTACCAGAGCCAGCGGCGGCACAAGAAGGTGCTGAGGTAAGCGAAGGATAGGCCTAATTCGCTTACATAAAGGGGATTACCGAAAGGTAGTTCCCTTTTACTGTTTAAACACATTAATGCATTAATTATGATTTAGGAAAAAGATTTTTTATATAGAGTTCCAGTAAAAACAGCGCCTATAACAACTCCTAGAGGACAGATTAGAAACCCAGAGATATTGGTTGATCTTAAAGGTGGGGAATTTATGCATGGAAATATATTGGATGCAAACTCTACAAATAAACTCGTTAATCAGTCTGTAAAAGAAGCTGTGGATAATAAGCTTAATGAAAGCGGATACGTAACAAAGGATTTGCTTGAAGCTGAAATAACAAGAGCTACAGAATAGGAGAACAGTTTAAAAACTCTCATAGGTGCCGAAACAAGTGCTCGTACAAAGGGCGATGAAGACTTGAATTCTAAGATTAAGGCAGAGCAGACTAGAGCAGAAGATAAAGAAAAGGAAATATCAGATAAGCTCGCAATAGTTAATGGTGATTCAAATACAGAAGGATCGTTTAGAAAAGCTATTGCAGATGTAGTTGCTGCTGCCCCAGAAGACCTTGATACACTTAAAGAGATCGCTGATAAACTTGCTGGTAACGACGACTTGCATACAGCATTAAATCAGGCTATTACAGAAAAGGCTGATGCCTCTGCGCTTGCAAATGAAGTTGCTAGAGCTACTGGTGTCGAAAGCGGTTTACAAGCTGCTATTGCTACTAAGGCTGACGCTACAGCGCTTAGTAATTATGTTCTTACAACAGCACTTAATAAGCAGGTTGATACGCTGAATGCTGCTATCAGTGCTAAGTAGGATGCAGGTAGCTATATCCCTTATGATCAAACTGTTACATCTAGATATAAAATAGACAAAGATCTTATGATAGATAACAGTAAAGGTAGTGCGGTGTTAGGTACTGCTAGCATCAGTGCTATTTCGAATAGTAATACTGAAATATAGATAAATCCATCTGGTATTACTATGAGAGATGACGATAATGTGATACGTTTAGCCCGGAACGGCATAACTCTACCTGATGGCGACAATGATCATGTATTAACGTCTTATGGTTCTACTTTAAATATTGGCGAATATGCTAAGCAGAGTGACCTAAGTGCATAGCTTGCTCCTAAAGCTGATAGATCAGATCTCTTAACACTCGAGTAGAGGATAACAGCTAATACTACCGCTCTTAAAGGTAAATAGGATAAAGGTGACTATGTGAGGTATATCACACAAGATGATGATGGTTATTTTTTTCATGACCGTTTTACATCAAGTAAGCCATTTGTTGTCGATGACAGCGATGGAAACGATACGGAATACGGCATCAATGGAATTGTGGCTAGTAAGTATCAAAATTGCTTAGCTACCTCAGATGGCACATTTAAGCCAATAAGTGACTTTGCCAGCGCAGAAGACATTTCCAGCTTGATGGTGAGCCTGTCTAAAAAGCAGAACAAAATTACAGTGAATACTGTTGACGTTACTGACATAGAAACAGCTGATGTAACAAAACTGAGAACCATTGTAACTAATCTTATAAACGCACTTACTTCAAGCGGTTTAATTAACGCTTCAGATGGTATTGAATAAAGCTAGGTCTTAATGAAAGCATGACGGGGTTCATTGCCCCGCCTAGCACAACTTGTTCTACCATTATTATGATAGAACTTTATCACTCCTAGGTGGAATATACTAGGACTCGCGTAGTAATACGCTTTTTAAATTAAACGGGACTAGGATTATTCCAGTCCTAATTCCATAAAACTATTCAGTATATATACTGAATAAACAGGATATAACTATTACCGATGGCAAGGTTATATCAGTTGGATTTCCACACTTAGACTTAAGTACAAAGCCTGCAATGGGTTAGTCACAAATGGTTGTAGATGTAACTATAGAAGCTAACTCAAAAACAGCTACTTATTCAATCCCAGAGAACTTATCTGTTACATATGCAGGAGATGTAGTATTGTCTACAGATAAGTAGGGTCTTATGGCTGAAGTAGAGCAGATGAAGAATACTGCTGAAAAGATACTTGAGTCAGTTCCAAAATAGAAGGAAGTAGTAGATAAGACGACTGTATTGTTGTCTGAACTTAATCCTGTCTATAAGGAGAAAAAGGAGACTGAATAGAGATTCTCAAAGATAGAAGAATCTATAAGTAGAATGGAATCAACTGTTAATAACTTTATTAATTCTTTCAACAATGCAAAAGGTAATAGTAATACGGCACAGTGACGAAGATAACCAGAATTCTAAATACGTTGCAAATCTTTAGAAGAATAAAGATGGCAGCTATTCTGCTAGTGTTGGAGTTGTAAAGGAAGATGGGTACAATGAATATGTTAGTAAACATGGACCACATTTTACAAAGTCTTTACAGGAATACGCTAGTAAATAGATGGTTAATTCAAATAATTAGGAACATACATGGACTTCTGAGTAGGTTCAAAATGTATGTAATGTACTTAATCTTAAAATTCCAGACACTTCTACAATAGAAGATGTAACATATACAGCAAACATGGCTTATGCTGATTTTTATCCAGAATTGCTTAATGAACACCAGTGTATAAAATATGCAGCAGCTGTAGCTAACGATAAAGATGGCTATACAGGAATTTAGTTTTGCAGATGGATGGCAGATGTTGCTGGAAAGAAGGAACATATAGATTGGGATAAATTCAAATAATCTTTAACTGTGGCGTTTTAGACGTGGTCTTCGATGACACCACAGTACAATAATTGTTAACAATTTAAACGAATTAATATGATTAATTTTTGCGTAGAACCAAAAAAGCCTTGTCGCAAAAATCCAATCGGAGAATTAGATTTTAAAATAGACAAGTGTTATTCGTCAATATATTCTAGATTGTGCTGCCATGAAAATGATTCGGTCTCACATATATCTTAGGAAGAAAGAGATGAATGGAATGGAAAGGCTAGCAATTCTGCTTTACTAGATCTTTAGAATCAGTTAAATGAAGTAGCTGGAGACGGAGATAACTCTATAAAGAAAGAGATATTGATAGAAGTGTCTAGGCAGATAGCAGGCGCTATTACTGATTTAAATATTGAAGATTATGCTAAAAAGAAATATGTTGATGACGCTATTAGTAATATCGACTTTGATTAGTATATTACAAATACCAAAGCTGATTCTACGTATTTAAAAAAGGCTGACTATATAAAATTAGACCCAACAAGCTATTATACTAAAGCTGAGGTGTAGAAGATAATTAAAGACTCTACTATAGGGAAAGATTATCCAATATAGAGCTTTACAATAGAAGACAATAATCTTCTTCTCACATAGAAGAATGGCGGCTAGTTTAAGGTTAACCTATCTGGAATAGGATCTGGTGTTGGAGTAGATACCGATTATGTATAGGAGTAGCTTTCAAATTATATCAAAAAGAACACATTATCAAAATTAGTAATAAACGATTAGACGTATTCTCTTGAAAGCGGACGTGATATAAAAATCCCTACTAGCGGCGCTGGCTCAAGTATAGATTACACTAAATTTGGATATAATAAATCTTATTTCAAAAAACACCAAAGTAATTCTGTGGCACCAAGTAAACCTAGTGCAAATAGACCACCTGAAGACGGTTCTGGGTGGGTTGAAGATGCCCCAAATTAGGAAGCTGGATATTACATATGGATGACACAGGTATTCATAAACGGTAACGGATAGTATGGAGAATACACAAATCCAATATGTTTAACCGGAACTGCTGGAGAAAGCGCTGTATCATACGATATTAAAACATCTACTAGTACTATTAATTATCAAGATGGAACAATGTATCCAAAGACTATTAGTGTATATGTTGTAAAGAGCAACGGCTCACAGATTACAAATATTACACCATCAAATAGTTCTGGTTGGTCGTTCTCGTATAGTGTTGATGGCGGAGATGCATGGACCACAATATCATCTGATTAGATTCAAACTGAGGGTGATAACGGAATGTTGTTTAGAGCAACAAACGGAACAATGATATTAAGTGAATATGTTCCAATTGTTAGGTCTGGTATAAATGGATCAACTTATTCATTATAGCTTTCAAACATATCGTTATCATATGTTCCGGCAGATTAGAATTACAACTTACAGATGAGCTGTAATGTTAATTTGTATAAAAACGAAAATGTTGTAGATAGTACTGATGCAAATCTATACAATCTATATATGTAGGTAAACTCAAATGATAGAACAACTTTGCAGTATAGCACAGACCATTGGGATGCTACAGTAAATACAACTGTACAGTCTAAGTCTAGCACCATTACTATATACGCATATAATACAAACGGCGCTTATCTTACATCCATGACTATTCCAGTATCAGCTTCCGGAGATACATCTATTGGACAAACGTTCAAAGGTTCTCCTTTAAGAATTGTCGGCGCATGGTAGAGTGCCACAAAGTACTATGATGGAAAGAGAGATGCAGAGAATGGTATATTCTATCAGGATGTTGTGACTTATAAAAATGTGTATTATGCTTGTATAAATACAGATTCTGGAGAAGCTGATTATTGGAACACACCACCAATCACTGCTACATATTGGTCAGCATTTTCATTATCCCCTAATGTTGTAGCTGATCTTGTTGTTGCCAATAAGGCGTTTATAAAAGAGCTTTCATCTAACGAGCTTGTTATTTTTGATGATTAGAAGATTGTCGCTGGTATGACATCTAGCAAAGCCGTAGATGACTTGTCACCATTAAATGGTAAGGTTACAACTGAAGGCAAGGGTGATGTTCGTATATGGGCTGGCGAAATATCTAATGCTGATTTAACAACAGCTCCATTTACTGTTACAAGCGCTGGTGTTTTGAAAGCTAATGATGCAACGCTTAACAACGTTGTTTTAAAAAAGGCAAATTTAACAGATGCTACGTTTGCTAATCCTTACGGAGAAACTTGTATAACAACAAAAGAACAAACTGTTTATACAGATATTTCTACTAGTATAAAAGCAATATCTTCAGGAGTATTTATAAATAATACGACTGGTAAAAACATGGCGCAACTCTATTATTTGTCAGAAAATTACTCTGATTCAAAACCTTAGTCTGGATTAAGATTAGCAACAGGTAATAATACTAAGTTTTTTTCTAATGTTAGAGATGATGACGCTTAGTTGTATATCGGTAGCGGTGTTGGTAGCGACATTGGTATCAGCTCTAAGATTTCATCATATTTTTCAACATATGTAGTTAATGGCAATTTGCTTGTTGATTTTATTTCTAATTCTATTTGTAAAATACGTGTAAAAGGACTTCGTTCATACGCTTTTGTAGAAGACGCGTATTCTGATAGCGCTCTATAGGAAAATGAAATGTTTTTGATTAGTAATACAGTAGAAGACAGACAAGGCAATGCACATACAGATTATACCGTTCATATTAAAGGTGCCAAAAATTAAAATGAAAATAATTAGACAAAATATACTTCCTCCAAAAGGTTTTTAGCAATTAATCTGTTCGGTTATCTATTCTGTAAACCAAATGCTAAGATAACTGATATTACAATCAACCATGAACAGATACATACAGAACAGATGAAAGAAATGCTGTACATACCGTTCTATTTATGGTACGGAGTAGAGTGGCTAATTAAACTGTTCTGTAAAGGAAATGCATACAGAAACCTTTCTTTTGAGAGAGAAGCTTACGATAATTAGTATAATCTAGATTACATAAAAACAAGAAAACATTATAGTTGGCTTAAAAGACTATTTAAGTAATGTTTGACATCATATAGAATAAAATACAATTAAGCACAGAGGATTTAGCTATACCACCTTTTAAAGACTTCTATAACAATGCTAAAGATAAACAAGACGCATTAAAGAAGATCGAATTCATAGTGTGGAGATATAAATGGAATAGCCCATATGAGGCATATCCAGAGAAAGAGCGCACATGGAGAGTAGCTAAAGATGTACTTAATGACGAGAATTATAAACCTGATGACGTTGTAAAAGAATTAGCAAAAAGGTTCCAGGAGTTCCAAGAGACTCCTGCTACCCGCCTGCTTAAATCTTCTAAGAGCGCAGCAGAGGGCATTATGAACACGATGGATAGTTATGCTGAAGAAGAGCTTGATATAGATACAGCTAAGAAGCTTTCAGCGATATTGAAAGATGTTAGTGGAATAATCAAGTCATTAGACATGGCTATGAAGTAGGCAAAAGCAGAACAAGCAGAAACCGGTAGGGTCAAAGGTGGTGGCATTATTGGTATGTACGAATAATTATGATAGACTTTAATTAGAGACTCCATGATACAGATAAGTTTAGATAGGCGGCTATCTTCTTTCAGCAACATGGATGCTATACCTTAGCTCCTAGAGGTACTACTGATTATAACAAATATTGGGAGCAAGAGACAGATAGATGCATTAATGGTTATACGGCTCCAGACGGAGAAGGTATAACAGGATATAACTACTTCTATCTAAATTATAGTCCAATCATGCGACTTAAGGAAGAAGAGTATACCGATAGAGAGGGTAACCTCAGAAAGAGAAGACAACGTATACTTGAGTTCCCTAGCTTTTGGGACTATGATTACTATTATTTTTGCGCTATAGAACAAGCGGAGTTGGAAGGAAAGCATATGGCTGTGCTTAAATGCAGACAGAGAGGATACTCATTTAAGGGAGGATCCATGCTAGTTAGAAACTATATGCTTATACCTGGCTCAAAGAACTTTGCCATAGCATCAGAATAGAAGTTCCTTATAGGTGATGGTTTGTTAACTAAAGCCTGGCAGATAATGGACTTCCTTGACAAACATACAGCGTGGGCTAAGCAAAGACTTGTGTCTACACGTATGGAGAGAACATCAGGTTATAAGATTACCGATGAGTTTGGTAAATAGACTGAATAGGGATACTTATCTAGTATAACTGGTATAACACTTAAGAATGACCCAGAGCGTGTGCGTGGTACTCGTGCTAAACTTGTACTATGGGAGGAGGGAGGTAAATTCCCCAGTCTTCTTGATGCATGGCGCATAGAATAGCCTTCAGTAGAAACCGATGATGGTAAGGCGTTCGGATTAATGATAGCCTTCGGTACCGGTGGTACAGAAGGTGCTAGTTTCGAAGGATTGAAAGAGTTGTTCTACAAACCTAAGTCTTACAATGTTCTTAGTTTCCCTAATATATGGGATGAAGGCAGAGAGAATACAGAATGCGCATTCTTTGTACCAGCTTATTCAAACCTAGAATCATTCGATGATGATGGTAACTAGGTTTACATGGATAGGGATGGAAATAGCTATAAAGAGAAAGCTATATAGAATCTTATAGACCAGAGAAACAAAGTAAAGGACGGTGGTGCTAGTTAGCAATCAATAGACCGTTTTATATCTGAGCGTCCTATAAGGCCAGCAGAGGCTGTATTGGAGCTCGGTAAGAATATATTCCCTAGAAAGTTATTGATGGACCAATTGACCAGAATAAGGACTAATAAGAAGCTTTAGAGTATGAAGCATATAGTTGATCTGGAATGGGATGGAAACGGTCAGGTAAAGGCTACAGAAAAGCCTAATGGTGATATAACTAATTACCCTCTTAAGAAAGGCGATAAGCCTCATGGATCTGTAGTTATATGGGAGTACCCGGTAAAGGATCCTCCACTTGGATTATATATAGGAGGATGTGACCCTTATGATCATGATGATAGCTTTACAAACTCTCTTGGTTCTACATTTATATTTAAACGTGTAAGAGCTGGTGAGGCATGGACCGATGTAATAGTAGCAGAGTATTCCGGAAGACCGGATACAGCAGAAGAGTACTACGAGAACGTGCGTAAGTTACTTACATTTTATAATGCTAGATTATTATTTGAGAATGAAAGAAAAGGAATCTACCCTTACTTTACGAATA